>Ga0208492_1000205_pt1 | contig 58266 bp, 50 predicted proteins | sample Subbioar_CSW14AB_FD_184820 | JGI IMG/M metagenome (GOLD analysis project Ga0208492, IMG submission 184820) | Serpentinite rock and fluid subsurface biosphere microbial communities from McLaughlin Reserve, California, USA - CR12Mar_CSW14AB (SPAdes) | ecosystem: Environmental > Terrestrial > Deep... | reverse complement strand
GATCTGATCGCGACCTCGGCGACGGCTGATCGAGCGCGTGCTGGCTGCGGTCGCCCGCGGCGGTTGCTGACGTTCAAAGATGGAACATCGCCGGCGCGCGATTAACTCGCGCGTCGAACGTCCGTATATCTCTCCGTGAAACATAGGTCGTGCCTCGGTCTGGCAGTCACCTTCCTCACATCGCTTCCTACGACCGCGCTCGCCGATCCGATCGGGTTGCACCCACTGGAGCTGCGCCGAGCCTATTCCGCGCAGCTCGGGGTCGCGGGGACGTACGCGCGCTCGATCGAAGGCGACTCGTCGGGGTCGGGCGTTGGGCCGCACCTGCGCGCAAACGTCTCGATCGTGGAACTGGTCCGCAGCCGAAAGCTCACGGGACAGACCGAGGGATTCATCGTTCAGGATTGGTGCGCGGTGGAGATGGGGCTCGGCTACCTCTCGCGCGGGGAATCCGATGCGAGGGCGACCAAGCCGTGGATCGACTTTCACGTGGACTTCGCGGTCCGAGCGCTCGCGCCGATCCGGCCGGAGACCGAGCTGCTCCTGATTCCCGGAGCACGGACCGGCCTGAACACGGCGCGGTCCTTCAACTATTACGGCACCCGATCGTCGTATCTGGAGTACTTCTTGGCGGGGGCCATTCGTCACGATCTCACGTATCTGGAGGGGGCAATCGGGCGAGGAGGCAATCCGAGCTCGTTCGCGGACGGGCTGGGAACGCAGCCCTTCTGGTCGCTCTCCGGTACTCTCGCTCAGCGGTTCAGTCGCCAGGGCATGGCTCAATATGTCGGCATCCGTGGCGAGATCATCGCGCCGATCGCGGCACTCGTGGCGTCGACCAGGTCGATGTGCGGCTGATCGTCGGCGTCTGGTGAGCGCGCCGACCTCACCACTCGAAGCCGATGTACGCGAGAGGCGGGGTGGTCTGATCGAGGAGCGATGATGGCGCCCGCCTCACGGAGGATCGGCAGCCGACGTTTCACGCGCCGATGCAGGTTGTTTCTTCCGTGGTCGCGAGACAGGCCTTCCTCGATCCTCGTCGAAGGCACGCAAGCTGCGGTCGCCGGACCCTATGTTCCGCAGCGCTCTTCGCAAGGCGTCCGTGCTCGTCGGTTTCGCCTCGGCGCCGCCCTCGTGGGCTGCGGCCATCGAGAGACCAAGCAGGCCCCCGAGCTCGAAGGCGTCGTGATGTTCCCCGAGTACCGCGCGCGCAAATGCGAAGAAGAACACGATCGAAGAGCGGGTGAAAGACAGCTTCGAGCGGAGCATGAACGGCAAGCCGCTGCCGACGGACGGCCCCGAGATGACGGCGATCGTCGCGTACATGAAGTTCCCCTCGAAGGACATTCCTCCCGGTCGCGAGGACGAGGGCCGAGGCTTCGCGCGGATCAAGCCGGCGCCCACACCCAATCGAGAGCACGGCAAGGAGCTGTACGCGACCCACTGCGCGAGCTGTCACGGCGCCGATGGCGCTGGGGTAATGGTCACGCGTACCAACGAGCCCAGAGCCAGGTGATTCCCGCGAGCGCTGCGGCGATCGGCGAAAACGCCAGGAGGGCATGCCTTCGCGTCGCCGTCGCCCGGCGCACGATCGGTACCGCGAGGGCCAGGCTCCACACGAACCCGAGGAGCAGCAGGACTCGCGCTACCGCCGCGCTGACGCGGAAGAGCTGGAGCGCATCGTCGCCGAACGCGATGAAGGCGCAGCCGAGCTCCAACGGCAAGAAGACATAGCCGAAGCGGCGCAGCCCCTCACGAATCGGAACACGGCCGAGCGGCGCGGTGACGGCGGAGAGCACGACATACGCGAGCATCGCGCCTGCGATGAGCCGAAGAACGTCACGCTCCAGGGCAGGCGCTTCAGCCACTCGGAGCGATGGCCGACCGCGGTGTACATGCCGAGCATCCCCGCCACGAAGACGGCCTCCCACGCGTCGAGGGCCCGCGCCTCGGCGAGCTCCGCGCCAGGCCACCGGACGCGGAGGAACAACGCGTTGCGCTCGGGCGGGCAGTTCCAGAAGCATCGCCAGCAGACGAGACAGTGCCGCATCGTCTCGAGCTTGCTCGGACTCAGGTACGACGGGCAGCGGCCCGCCGATTGATCTCGTGTTGCTCGACGTCCAGATGCCCGCCATGGACGGCTTCGAGACCTGCCGCCGCTTGCGTGCCTTGCCGGGCGGCGAACGAGCACCGGTCATCTTCTTGACCGCGTTTGGCGAGGCCGAGGTCTACGCTCGCGCGATCGACGTGCGTGCGGACGACTTCCTGATGAAGCCCATCCAGCGAACGGAGTTGCAGATCCGCGTCCGCTCGCTCCTCCGTCTCAAGGCGCTCGAGCACGAGCTTCTCGCGAGCAACGCGCTGATCCGCGAACAGCGGGACGCGCTGCTCCGCGCACATGAATTGCAGCGTGAGCTGAGTGCGATGATCGTTCACGACCTGAAGAACCCGCTCAGCGCCGCCGCCATGAACGGTCAGTGGCTGCTCGATGTCGCGCCCCTCCAGGGTGAACATCGCGAAGCGATGCTCGATCTGCTCCAATCCTGCGGGTCCATGCGCACGCTCGTGATGGACCTGCTCGACTTCGAGCGAAGCGAATCTGGGAAGCTCGTGCCCAACCTTAGCGATGTTGCGCCGACCGAGTTGTTCGAGCGATGCGTCCGCGAGTCGCGCGCGCGCTCGAGAAGCGAGTCATCCCATCACCACGAGCGTCGCCGCCGACGTGCCGACGATTCGGGCCGACCTGGAGCTGCTCGCGCGAACGCTCGGGAACATCGTGGAGAACGCGATGAAGTACGCGCCGCGCGGCAGCGACGTTCGCCTCGATTGCCGACGACACGGCGACTCGCACGTGCGCTTCTACGTGCGCGACAGCGGACCAGGTATTCCGGAAGAGAATCGCTCGCGCATCTTCGAGCCCTATGCGAGGCTCGATCGCGATTCGGCGGTACACGCGCGAGAGAGTCGCGGTCTCGGGCTGGCGTTCTGCCGCCGCGCAGTCGAGGCCCATGGTGGTCGGCTGTGGATCGAGGACGGTGACCCGGTCGGTGCCGTCTTCTGCATCGAGTTCCCGATCGCCACGCCGCTCTCGCCGTAACCGGCTGTTACGACTGGCCGCCTCTGCGCTGGAGGACGAATCGAGCCACGCTCCGCGCGAGCGCCTCTCGGTCGATGGGCTTTGTCAGATACGCATCGACGCCGGCAGCCACTGCCTTCTGCTCATCGCCGCGCATCGCCAACGCCGTCAGCGCGATGATGGGAATCGACGCCGTCGCCCCATCCGCCTTGAGCGCGCGCGCTGCTGCGTATCCGTCCATGCGCGGCATCATCATATCGAGAAGGATCAGGTCGGGTTTCGACGCGCGTGCCATCTCCAGGCCCTCGACCCCGTCGCCGGCTAGCAGCACCTGGTAGCCCAATCGCTCCAGAATCGTCCGCGCCAGCTCGCGATTGAGGTCGTGGTCGTCCACGACCAGCACGGTCGCCGAGCTCCTCGGGCCAGACGATCGCAAGGGCGTGGCGCCCGTCGTTGCGCGTCGGATGGCGGCAACGATCTCCGCGCGGGTGACGTTTCCCTTGGCAGCGATGGCCATCGAGCGCGCGCGAATCCTCGCGCGCTCGGCGTCGGTGAGATCGGCCGCGGTCAGGACGAGGATGGGCGTCCCGCGCGTCCTCTGGTCTGCAGCGAGGATATCGATGACCTCGAGGCCAGAAATATCGGGCATCATGATGTCGACGATGACCACGTCCGGTGTCTCGCTTCGTGCTCGCTCGATGCCCTCCGTGCCGGCCGTTGCCACGTCGACGTGGTAACCCTCGGGCTCGAGAATGGCCGACAGGAGGGAGCCGACGCGAGGGTCGTCGTCGATGACCAGGACACGGGCTCGCGGGCTCGCCCCGTGCGAGCCGACGATTCTCCGCAGATCGGCTGCGAAGGCGCCCCCATCGATGGGCTTCGGCACGTACGCCGTCGCATGCGGGGCCGTCGTGGCGATCACGGGGATGTCGCGTGTCTCCGCGCGACGTCCGAGCGCGTCTAGAATCGTGATACCATCCCGATCAGCCGTTGCAGGGTTGATCACGACGGCGACCGGATGCAGATCCATCGCAAGGGTCAAGGCATCGGTGCCTTTTGTCACGGTGACCGCCTCGTAGCCCTCTGCGCGGATGAGCTCCGCGAGCGCGCGGGCCTCGTTGGGGTCGTCCTCGACGAGCACGACGCGTGGCTGGGCATGTGCCGTCGAGACCGGAACGTCCCCGGCGCGCGGGATCGTGAAACGGAAGCATGAACCGCCGCCCTCGGTGCGCTCGAGCCAGACGGCGCCGCCCTGCATCTCGACAAGTCGTTTGCTGATCGCGAGGCCGAGGCCGGTGCCCTGGTGACGCTTGACGAACGGGCTCTCGCCTTGGACGAACGGCTCGAAGAGTCGGGGTAGGAGCGTCTCGGCGATGCCGGGCCCCTGGTCGCGAACGGCAAATTCCACATGACGCTCACGCACGATCGCTTCGACGCTGATCGCGGACCCTTCCGGGCCGAACTTCACGGCGTTCGAGAGAAGGTTGAGGAGGACTTGCCGCAGTCTTCCGCGATCTGCGAGGACGACTCCGTCCGTGCGCCCGAGCTGGCGCAACGTGCAGCTCTTTGCGTTGGCGATGGGGTTGATGAACACGAGCGCTTCATCGAGTGCGGCTTGGGCGCCCACGCGCTCGCATTCGATCCGCATCTCGCCAGCCTCGATCTTCGAGAGGTCGAGGATATCGTTGATGAGCGAAAGCAGATGGTGGCCACTGTGCAGGATGTCTTGGAGCTGGCGCCGACGTCGGGGGTTTGGCGCCTCCTCGGGGTCGGTGAGCAGCAGATCGGAGAATCCGATGATGGAGTTGAGCGGCGTCCGCAGCTCGTGGGACATGTTCGCGAGAAACTCCGACTTGAGTCGGTTCGCCCGCTCGACCGCACGGTTCTTTTGCTCGAGCTCCCGACCCTGCGCGAGGAGCTCCTCACCCTGCGCGAGGAGCTCGTTCTGCTGCGCCTCGAGCTCTCGATTCGCCTGCTCCGCGACCGCGACGGCCTTGCGGAGTTGTTCTTCGGTTCGCTTCTGGTCGGTCACGTCGCGCGCAACGGCGTACAGGTTGCCCGAGGCGTCGGGCGACGTGGACCAGGCGAGCCAGCGATACGATCCGTCGCGGCAGCGGTAGCGATTCTCGAAGCCGATGGTCGTCACGCCCCTCGCCAATCTCTCGACCTCCGTGACCGTGGCCACGCGGTCGTCTGGGTGGACGAGCTCGAGGAATGGCTGGCGCAACAGCTCGTCCCGCGAGTAGCCGAGAATGTCGAACGCCGGGCTCAGCCGCTTGAAGTACCCATCGACGCTCGCGATTGCCAACATGTCGACCGACAGCGTGAAGAATCGTTCGAGCACGTCCTCGCGCTGCCTTAGCTCTTCGTTCGCGAGTTGGAGCTGTTGCGCGCGCCGGAGGATCTCTGCCTCCATCGCGGCGGCCTTGGTCCGCAATGCATCCGCCACGCGTGTCTCTCGCGACGTCGCCTCGGTGAGGCGCACGAGCTCGGTCACGTCTTCGACACGATGAATGATGTACGAGACGGCGCCAGCGGCATCGAGAACGGGCGAGTTCACCGGGCTCCAATGCCGCTCCTCGAACCCACCGCCCTGGGACTCCGGACGCGGAATGTCGTACTTCTGCACGGCCATGGCGTCGGGCGCGCGGGTTCGCAACACGCGCTCGAGAGACGCTCGGAGGTTGGCCACGCCCGTGGCGGCGGGATCGTCGGGGTTGTCGGGAAAGACCTCGAACAGGGCGCGGCCGACCACCTGCTCACGGCTGGTCAACGTCGCTCGGAGATACGCGTCGCTGACCGCGACGATGACGAGCGCGGGCGACAGGACGAGATAGTTGTCGGGCGCCCACTCGAACACGGCGCGGAAGTCGGGCGGACTGGCTGCAATCGAGCTCATCGGGTCACTCTCACTCTCAGGCCCCGCGGTCACGTCGTCGGAAGATGCGGAGTCGCGGGTCGACGCCGGGAGTCGGGAAATCGATTCCCCGACGCGCAGTATACGGGCAGGCGCGGGAGCATCGAGCGACCGAACGCGTCAAAAGCGAAGCACGCGCGCAGTCGCCCGGGTCGCGAGCGGCGAATCGTCGCTGCCTTCTTCGCAGGCGAGCAGGAGCGCCCGCTGCCCGGAGACCAATTGGAAAGGGCAGCGATCGCCGAGGAACGCGGACACCGCTCCGTCGAGCTCCACGGGCAACGAGCCTGGGCCGATCAGCGTCGGCACCCCCTTCTCGCGGAGCGCCGGCCCGTCGCCCTTGGCCTGGAAGGGCATGAACGCGAACGATTCGCGCCAGCCCTTCACGGAGCCGTCGAGCCAGCGCGTCGCCACGCCCATGCCCGTGAGCGTCGCGATCACGGCGGGACCGCTGGTCGTGGACGTCAGCGAGATCTCCTGGACCGGAGCCGGCTCGTCGATCGACTCATCGACCACGGCACCGGTGACGTCGACCGACACGAGCCCGTACAGCTGCGCGGCGGTCGAAACCTTCGGCCCGGAGTTGGTCAGGAGCCAGAGCCCACCACCGGTCCGCGGGAGTCCCGCGAACCGATTGACGCCGAGCGCACCGTAGTTGTGCTCGGTGCCGGGGATTGACGACCACGTCCCCATCGTGCCGAGCTTCGGATCGATGGTCGTCGTCCAGAGCGAGCTCGTGCGATCGGGCGGAGGGACGTACACGACGCGCACCGTCGCCTCCTTGCCTGCGCTCGGAACGAAGGCGACGGTGCCCCCGACGGGCGCGCCCTTCGGTGGGCCAGCGGTCACGAACCGACCCGCACGAGGGCCGGTCGCGAACAGCGCACGTCCGTCGCGTAACGCGATCACCCATTCTCCGGCGGCGCGCGCGGTCCGCGGGAACGGGGCGCGTGGCCAGTGTAGCTCGGGCAGCAGCAGGGGATCGATCGGCAGCGCGCTCGTGCTCTTCGTGGACCCATCGAGCGCGAGACGCACGGCGTGCACCCCGCCACCTCCGATCACCAGCGCGAGCGCCTCGTCGCCATCGACGTCCGCAAACGCGACGCGCTGGGGCGGGGGGCCGACCCATGGTGTCGGAACCATCGCGCCCATGTGCTCACCATCGATCCGCGCGATCGTCGGGAGCGGTCCGAGCGCAGTCTTCGTCGTGAGCACGACGTGCGCACCCTGACCATCCATCGCGATGCGCACCTCATCGAACGCGCCGCCCGGCGGCGGCGACAACCCGAGCGGCGAGGAAACGACCTTGATGCCGGGCCCGATGCGCAAGAGCTTGTTCGAGGTGACGCCGATGGTGCCGATCACGTCGGCACCGAGCGCGACGTCGCCTCCCGGGGGCGCGAGATGCAGTCCGCCACCGTACGGAGCGAGGCCATCGCCCTTGCGCACGAAGCGGAACATCTCGAAGCCCTCGTCCGTCCTCGCGAGCACCGCACACGCTCCGAGCTCCACCACGACGTCGAGCGCGTGCGCCTCGAACGACGGGCGAGTCAGTCGCCGCGTGGGCGAAGCGGGCGCCCCGTTCGGATGAAACCGCCGAATGAAGATTCCTGGCTTCGGAGCCGCTCGCTCGGCGGCGGTGGTGCCGGGGGCTTCGAGCGCACCTGGCACGTCGTTGGCGTCCCACGCTACGAGCAACTGGTCGTCCTCGTTGGTGGCACGGGGGGCGCGCGAAGCGGTGGTGGCCATCGATGGTTGACCGCGCCCGATGATCTTCGCGGCGGTGTCGAGGAACCCAGCGGTGCGATCGAGGCGGGCGAAAGTTATCGCGTCTCCGTCTTGCCCGACCACTGCCACGTGAGGCTTCAGTGCGACGAACGATGCGAGCCGACCTATGTTGGCGGGAACCTTCGCGACGGCCTGGATCCTCGGGCCCGCGGTGGTAGGGGCCTCGACGCGAACGACTCTGGTGCCGCCCGTGCTCGAGCTGACGCCAAACCACGCGAGCTCCCCGTCGGCGATGACGAACGGGCGGGCGTCGTCATCGAATGCAGTCGCCACGACGCTTGGGGGCGACCAGACCGGCGACTTCGCCTTGGTCGACCGCGTACGAACGATCCACCCGGCACGTGTGCGCGCGAACGCGAACAGGTGGCTCCTCGAGGTCGCGAGCGCCGTCGGCAGCGGCAACGGACTCTCCGCCGTCGAGCCCCCGAGGAGCGCCGCTGCCGCGGAAACGGTCGGCTTCGCGGCCGGATCGAGCGGTCTGGCGGTGGTCGGGGCGCCGTCGCTCATCGGCGTAGGCCCCGTCGAAGCGGGTTCCGTCGACTCCCCTGGATCGATCCTGGTGACCGTCACCTTGGTCGCGCCCGTCCGTCCACCGGGCCACGGCGCGTCAGGGGTTACCGCACCACACGCGACGACCGAAGTGGTCACGAGCAACGTCGTCGTCAATCCGAACCACACACGCCGCCCACGCCGCTTTGCGAACGAGCACTCACGGCGAGCAAGGCGAGCAGGGCATCGATCGGCTTCATCAGAAGGCTCGCTGTGGTCGTGGTTCATGGGACGGAACCTCCTCGAGAGCGGGCTCGCGCCCGCGTGAGCCAGCTTTCTCTTGTTGCAAGTGTTATGCAAAAATAGCCAAGCCTCCAACGAATCCCAAAGTGGGTGAACGGCCGCTCTTCCCGGGGGGATAAGGGGCACGCCGGGAAACCGGACCCCGTGCGACGAACTGCCCGATCGACAACATGACCGGCGGGATGCTGGCTTGGAGAGAAGCTGGTCTACCCGTCGCGTGATGACATAACGCATCACGGCGGATGAACCCCGACAGCGCGGGGGCGGCTCCCATCGACAACTCATGGCTCCTCGCCTCATCGGTTTTCTGAAGCTGCTCCCCGTGCTCGTCCTCGCGGCCGTGCTCGTGCGCCACCGGGTGTTCTCGCCCGTCGAGGCCCGCGCGCACGTCATCGACCGCGGTCCTGTCGTCCGCGAGGCCTTCGGCCGTGCAACGATCGAGAGCCGACGCGAGGTGCAGCTCGGGTTCGATCTCGTCGGACGGCTCAGCGACGTGCTGGTCGACGAAGGTGATCGCGTGAAGCTCGGGCAGGTGGTCGCCCACCTCTCTCCCGAGCAGCTCGCCGCCGACGTCCAGGCCGCTTCGACGGGCGTGACGCTCGCGCAGGCGGGGATCGCGAGGCTCGACGCCGACGAGAAGCGCGCCGAGGCAGCGCTGACGTTCGCCGAAGCGGAGGTCGAACGGACCCGCAAGCTCGCGGCGTCGGGCGCGGTCACCGCACGCGATCTGGATCTCGCCGAGCAGCAATTCAAGCTCGCGACGGCCGATCTCGCGCGGGTTCGAGCAGCTCGCATCGAGGGCAGCAAGCAGATTGCGGTCGCCGCCGGCGCCGCCGGCAGCAAGCTCGCCACCATCACGCGCGCCGCCCTCGTGAGCCCCTTCGACGGGCTGGTCATTCGCCGATTCCGCGATCCGGGAGACACGGTCACCGTCGGCACCACGGTGCTGCGGATCGTCGCAACCGATCGGCTCTGGGCGCGCGCCGCGGTGGACGAGACCATGCTCTCGAGCCTGAAAGAGGGCCAGACCGCGACGATGGCGATCTACGGCGAGAGCGGCGTCGCGACAGGCACCGTCGATCGCATCGGTCGTGAGATCGATCGACAGACCCACGAAGTCCTCGTCGACGTGCTCCTCCCCGCCCCTCCGGCGAACGTCGCCATCGGACAACGCGCGGACGTCTGGATTGCCCTCGAACGGCGCAACGACGTGGTCCGCGTGCCGCTCGCGTGGGTGCAACGCGACGACCAGGGCTCGTATTGTTACGTCGACCGAAAGGGCCGAATCACCCGCGCCGCCGTTCGACTCGGCATCGTCGGCCGGGACCTGGTCGAAGTGCTCGAAGGCCTCGCGCCCGGCGACACCGTGCTGGCTTCCCCCGCGCCCGGCTCGGTCCTTCCGCTCGGCCGCCTTTGGCGGAGCCTGTCATGAACCTCGCCGTCCACGACATGCGGCGCAACTGGGGCCGCTTCCTCGCGACGAGTGCAGCCATCGGGCTCCTGTTCACGGTGGTGCTCGCGATGGCGGGCATCTACCAGGGGCTCGTCGACGACGCGACGGTGCTGCTCGATCGGATGAGCGCGGATCTCTGGGTAGTGCAGAAGGGCACGCGCGGTCCGTTCGCCGATCCCTCGCGCCTCGATCCGACGGTGCAGCTCCGCCTGGCCTCGGTGCCAGGCGTGACCCGAGCGCGATCCTTCACCCATCAAGTGTTGCAACGCGATCACCACGGCCGGCAGTTGCGCTTCGCGCTCGTGGGCCTGTCGCTGCCCGAGGATCACGGCGAGACCCTGCCGCTGGTCTCGGGTCGCGCGCTCGCCCAGACGCACGGCGAGCTCATCGCAGATGCGTCGCTGAAGCTCGCGGTCGGCGAGACCGTGACGCTCGGGCGCGACGACTACCGCGTCGTCGGTTTGACCCGGCAGGTGCTCTCATCAGGCGGCGACGCAGTGATGTTCGCATCGCTCGTCGACACCCAGCGCGTCGTCGCGGACGACGCCTCCGACGCGCTGATCGCGGAGCGGGCGCGGCGCCTTTCGCGCCTTCGCGCGACCGATTTGGGTCGCTCGCAGCCCGCCCTCGAGGCACTCACCGACGATCCTCGCTGGGTGTTCCCAGCGGTCGCGACGCCACCCATTCACGCGGTGCTGCTCACCGTCCCGACGGTCCACCGCGCGCAAGTACAGGCGACGCTCTCCAAGTGGACCGACATCGAGGTGTGGTCACGCGCCGACCAGGACAAGCTGGTGCTGCAGGGCATGGTCGAGAAGGCCCGGATGCAACTCGGGTTGTTCGCTGTCATCCTCGTGCTGACTTCGTCGCTGCTGCTCGCCGCGGTGCTCTACAACCTCACGCTCGAGAAGAAACACGACATCGCGGTCCTCAAGCTGCTCGGCGCCCGTCGCCCACGGATCGCAGGACTGGTTCTCCAGCAAGCGTGGGTGATCGCTCTGATCGCTTATCTCGTTGCGCTCACGATCGGCAGCCAGGCATTCCCTCACTTCCCGCGTCGCGTGGTGTTGACCGAGGCGAGCCTGATGGGCGTCGGGACGCTGCTGTTCGCGATCAGCACCCTCGCCAGCGTCCTCGGCGTCGTCTATGCGCTCCGGATCGATCCCGGCCCGGTGCTCGAGGGCTGATCATGGAAGCACTTCGCGCCGAGCACCTGGACAAGCGATATGGGCAGGGCGAGACCGAGGTCTGGGCTCTCCGTGACGTGGCGCTCACGTTGAGCGCCGGCGAGATCGTCGCGCTCCTCGGACCGAGCGGCGCCGGCAAATCGACGCTGGTGAAGATCCTCGGCCTCGTCACCTCGGCGTCCAACGGCGACCTGTGGCTGCAAGGCGAGCGGGTGCTCGTGCGCGGGAAGCCTGTCACCGACGTCGGCGCCCTCCGAAGGAACCACCTCGGGTTCGTGTTCCAGAAGGCGAATCTGATCCCCTTCCTCAACGCCCGCCAGAACGTCGAGCTCGCGTGCGAGATCGGTGAGCGGCACCCTCCGCGCGCCCGCGCCAAGGAGCTCCTCGCCTACCTCGATCTCGAGCACCGCGCCGAGGCGTACCCGAACACGCTCAGCGGCGGTGAGCAGCAGCGCGTCGCGATTGCCCGTGCGCTGGCCAATCAGCCCGCGCTGATCCTGGCAGACGAACCCACCGCTGCCCTCGACAGCATTCGCGGGCGCAGCGTCATGGAGCTGCTCCGCCGCGTCGCCCACGAACAGAACACCTCGGTCCTGGTGGTCACGCACGACCACCGCGCGCTCGATGTGTTCGACGGAACTTTCGAGATGGAGGACGGCCGGCTCTCGCCGAAGCGCAACCACGTCGGGCCTCCGCCGAGTCATGGATGATCAGGCGGTGGAGCCCCCGAACACCATGCGCAGGACACCGCCCTTGGTGTTTTCGGGTCAGGTCGTGGTGCGGCGGGTTTGGGCGCGATCATCGCCCCCTTCGCCGCGCCGAAGTGCGGCGGGGGCGAGGTCGGCAGCGGTGCGTCGCGGATTCGCTCGTCCTTGCGCCGAATCCCCTCCATCAGGATCTCCGTGAGGCTCTGCTTCACCGTCCGCTGAGCGCCCTGCCTCGGCGGGTGGATCTCGATCTGCGCGTCGTCCCAGCAGGCGATCTCGAACGCACCCTCGTCGCCGGTCAGGCTGCCGGTTGCGGCGTCGAGCAGCTCGCCACGCTCGAACCGGAGGAGGCCCGCGCGGTCCTGCGAGATGATTCGCAGGACACAGGACTTCCGATCGAGCTGGATGATCTGCAGGAAGCTCGGCAGCGTGATCCCCTTCACCGCACCGCTGGCGCTCGTCTGCGCGTGCCGAGCACGCGATCGGCGAGGAGCTTGAACGCCAGCGGCTTCTCCAGGTAGTGCGAGAGGCGTGCGACGCGACGTCCGCAGGCGCCACGCCAACACGAATGCCCGCGACAGAGCTGCCCCAAGACGCGCTCACCCTCCGATCGGGTCAAAGCGAACGGGTCAAATCGACCCGGTGCTCCAATCGTCATGCCGACGAACCCGGCGCTTGAGCGTCGAGAGCGACATGTCCAACAGCCGCGAAGCCTGCGCCAGATTGCCACCCGTTCGGCGGAGCGCCTCGGCGATGTGCCGCTCCTCGAGCTCGGCCAGCGTGAGAAAGGCCTCGCCGCCGGACGGCGAGCTCGTCCCCAAGGCGGGCACCGACGAGCGATGCGCGATCGCAATGAGCTCGGACGGCCGGAGGCGGCCAGGTTGGAGCAACACCGCGCGCTCCAAGACATTGCGCAGCTCACGCACATTTCCCGGCCACGAATAGTCCGCGAGCCGCGCGAGCTCCGCGTCGTCGAGGGTAGCGGCCTGCTTCGCGCCGCAGATTCCCTTCAACAGCTGCGCGACCAACGCCGGGATGTCCCCCGGTCGCTCGCGGAGAGGAGGGACGTGCACGCGGATCACGGCGAGCCGGAAGAACAGGTCCGAACGGAAGGTCTTCTCCGCGACCGCGCGTTCCAGCTCGGCGTTCGTCGCGGCGACGAGGCGCGCGTCGATCGATTTGTGCACGCGCGCGCCGAGGCGTTTGACCCGACGGTCTTCGAGGACGTTCAGCAGCTTGGGCTGGAGGTGCAGCGGCAGATCGCCAATCTCGTCGAGAAACAACGTGCCGTCGCGCGCGACCTCGAAGGCGCCCTCGTGCGCGGTCACCGCCCCCGTGAACGCCCCCTTGTCCCAGCCGAACAGCTCGCTCTCGACCAGGTGCTCGGGCAGGGCCGCACAGGAGACGGGAACGAACGCCTGATGCCGTCGCGAGCCTCCGAAGTGGATGGCCTTGGCGATGAGGCTCTTGCCGGTGCCGGTCTCGCCGGTGATCAGTACCGGAGCGTCGGACGTCGCGGCGACGGCGACGAGGCGGCGAACCTCGGAGAACGCAGGAGAATCGCCGACCAGCTCGACCTCGTTGGCGTCGCGGTCGCGGCGATAGCGCTCACGACGCTCGATGCTCTCGAGCGCGCGCAGCTCGAAGCAGCGACCGAGCGAAAGACGAAACGCGTCGAGCTCGAACGGCTTCGACAGGTAGTCGTGGGCGCCGGCACGGATCGCCTTCACCGCGTGATCGAACTCCGGGAACGCGGTCATGAAGACGATCTTCGTTTCGGGCCGCGCTTCGACCAGGCGGCTGCAGATCGTGTGACCGCGGCCGTCCGGGAGCTGTTCGTCCAACACGACCACGTCGACCTCGCTCTCGGCGAAGATCGCGAGCGCATCGGCCAGATTGCCGGCCCCGAGCGGCTTCATCCCACCATCGCGGACCGCGTCCATCAGCGCCTTGCGAAGGAGCGTGTCATCGTCGACGACGAGCACGGTGCGGGCCGGGCCGACGCCGCTCTCGCGGGGGAGCTGGCGCGCGGTCAGGCGGTCGCGCACGGGCCCGCCGCCGGAATCGAGATCGTCACCGCGGTTCCGGCGCCGACCTTGCTGTCGATCGCGATGGTCGCGTCCATCGCCGCGAGGAGCTTGCGCACGATGACCAGCCCGAGCCCGGTTCCATGAGGCTTCGTCGTGTTGAACGGCTTGAACAGCTCCGTCTTCTGCTCGTCGGAGATGCCGACGCCGTTGTCCTCGAGGCGAATCGTGGCGAGCGCGTCGGAGCAGCGGCAGCGAAGCGTGAGCGACGGGGCGTCGTGTCCCTCGAGCGCGTCGGTCGCGTTGGTCACGACGTTGAGGAGCACCTGGTGCAATGCGCGGGCGTCGCAGCGGGCGAAGACTCCCGACGCCACATCGCACTCGATGCGAATGCCACGCGCATCGAGCTCGGGGCGCACCAAGCCGCAGAACTCGCGGAAGAACGACGACAGCTCCAGTGGCCCGACCTCGGGTCGCTCGAAGAGCGAGAAGCTGCGCAGCGATCGGAGGAGCCGTTCGATGCGCGACACTTCGGTCGTCATCCGGATCACGTAGTCGGCGATCTCCTCACGGGAGTAGGTCTCGAGGTTCGCCTCGAGGACGCCGAGCGCAACCTTGATCGAGTTGAGCGGGTTGCCGAGCTCGTGGCGCACCGCGGAGAAAACGTAGCCGATGTTGTTCGTGGTCTCGACGGCCGCCGCGATCGACTCGAGCCGGGCCTTCTCCGTGATGTCGCGAACGAACACCCATGCGAAGTCGCGCGAGGCGTAGACCGAGTAGCCGACGAATCGGCCGCCGATTCGGAGCTCACGCGCTGTGCCTTTCGCGTCGGCGTCGTTCAGCGGCGCGAGGGAGGCCTCGAGGAACAGACTGTTCAACGTCGGGTAGTCGAGAGACACCGAGACCCGCGCGAACAGCTCGCGCGACCATGGGTTGGTGAAGAGCAGCGTCTTCGCCTTGAGATCGAACACCACGATGCCCAACCCCACGCTCGCCATCACGTCGGCGAAGATGCACTCACCAGGGCATGCTGCCTGGCTGATCGGGCATGTCTTCGAGCCGATGCAGGCGATGTTCGACGGCTCTTCGAGCAGGATCAACTCAACCAACGCGACCTCGGTGCCCCGCGCGACTGTAGCACATCTCGCTTCGAGCTCCTCGAGCCGTGGCACCTGCCTCCGTCCGTGCTTCAGCGCGGCGAAGCTCCGAGGGAGCGGCTGAGGCCGGTCCAGGTGCGCCAAGGTGCTATGCGCGCCTCGGCCTCGTCGTGGACTGCGCGGGCGCATCCACGAGATCGTTCTCGGCGAGCCTATGTCGCGCCAGGAGTGCCTCGAGGGTTTCATATGCGACCAACGGAGAGCCCTCGAACCACGCAACGGCGCTGCCGTCGTCGCGAAGCTCGACCTCCGATGGCCTCGGTACATCCGTCGTCCGACCCGGCGCGATGCCCATGACCATGAAGTGCCTGCCCATCCCATCCACCCTCCGCCGCCTCCGGCGACCGCGGAGGTATACGGCCAGCGCCGGCGGCTTCGATAGGTCCCAGCCGATCTTCCTCGACGATCGCTCAGGCGAGAGCGGGAGCGGGCGCGAGGAATGGATGCTCATGCGGTCTTGGTCCTTCGGATCTTCACGACTCGTTGTACGAGATCGGCGGCCGGCTCGCCTTCGCCCGGCGGCGACGCGCTCGGTCGCCTTCCAGTGACAGGGACGTAGGCCCAGAAGGTCGTTCCCACACCGGGCCTGGACATGACCTCGAGTCGACCGCCGACCTCGGCCAACAGTCGAACGACGACCGACAGTCCCAGGCCGTGGCTGTCACTGGCGCGCCCCTCGGGCGCGGATTTGCCGGGCAAGAATGCGCGCTCGATGTGGTCGGGATCGATTCCCCGGCCGCTATCGAGCACCTTCAGCACGAGGAAGCCGGGGCTGCCGTCGACCTCGACGACGATGCTCCCGCGCTCCGTGTACTTTGCCGCGTTGCTCAGGAGGTTGTCGGTGATTCGATCGAGCAACAGCGCGTCGGTCTCGAGCGAGTCGGGCGCCTCCCTCGTGCGAAAGACGCTCGTGCGGATGTCGCGCCGGTAGACCATTGCGTGCAGCCGTCGGCGTAGACGCTCGGTGAGCTTGGCGACGTCGACACGTTCGGGCGTGAGCTTGCTCGTGATCGCGCGAATGCGGGTCGCATCCATCAGCTCGCCGAGCAGCCGACTCACCCGTCTCACCGAGTCCTCGCACTCGGCGATGACGGCGGGAGCCTCGCCTCCGGCTTCCGTGGCCAGCGTCGCGAGCTGCTCCAGCCCGAGCCGAAGCACCGCGACGGGGCTGTTGAGATCATGGGAGAAGCCGCGGAGCTCTTGGTCCCGCGCCTCTTGCGACTGCTCGATGCGTGCCACGACATCGCGAACGGTCAGCGCCCGCTGGGCCGATTCCGCCTCCAGCAACTGCATCCATTCGCGCTGACGCTGCTGCAGATCGAGCAGCTCGCGCCGAACCTCGGCCTCTTCTGTTGCGAGGCGACGCAACGCCTCGTTCTGCTCCGCGCCGAACGCGAGGTTCGAGCGTTGGTTTCGCCGCAGCTCGAGCACGAAGCCGAAGAGTGCTCCCAGGATGGGCAACGTGGCGGCGGCCGTCGAGGCGGACACGTGAAGCCGCATTGCGACAAAGGCGAGCGCACCGCCAGCAATGAAGCCGAGCACCGGCGGATACCAGCGCCGGAGGTCGAACCAGCGGAGATGGTACTCGCAGGCAGCATCGCCCAGGGCGACACAGCTCGTCTCCCGAAGGACGGCGGGCGGGAGTCCCCAGAGGGTTGGCAGGTCGGCGGTCTGCGCTTGCCGTACGATGCAGTTGAGACGGCTGATCGGTCGATCACTCTCGATCCGAACGTGCAAGGCGGTGCGTGACGCGGAGAGGACCTTGGGCGTGCCGATCGCCGACATCAGGCCATAGGTCTTCTCCGCGCGTGCGTAGACCGCGCCCGGCGAGCTTGCCCAGAGCAGGTATCGCATGACTCCGTAGCTATCGCCCATCCGGTGAACGGCCGCCTGCTTGAAGCTCTCGTCGTCGGGGAACTCCTCGCGCGCGCGCCGCAGGAAACCCTCGAACTCTTCTTGTGAGATCCACTCGTTGTGGCCCTGGAGTGGCCTCGAAGGGACACCGACGCTGTCGGCAATCCGGCGAAGCACGTCGTCACCGTGCCGCTCACGCAACCATGTCGCGAGCGGCTGCAGAATCCGAGCGTTGTAGTCCGGTGTCATTGCCGTTCTCGACATCGTTTGCTTGCTTCGCGCCTGCCCCGAGAATTCGCAGCGGACTGCTGTGGTGCGACCGTCATCATGATGTGGCGCAACCTCTTCGTACGCCGCGACGTCGCAGTCGTGTGGGCGGGTGAGTCGATGTCTTGGAAGGAGGTGAAAGGCCCCTATTGCTGAATTTGAAAGCGTGCATCCTCATTGTCGAACGCGACCGTCGGCGCGGACCGAACGACCGCGGCCGCGCACTGTGATTCCTCACGACCCCCTGGGTCGCGCGGACGGGACCCGTGCGCTGGTCCGGCGCGGGTTCGATGTCACGACCGGCGCGGGCTCGATGTCACGACCCCTCCACGCTCCTGCCCGCCGTGCGCACGCTGGAACGCGCGAACATCGCCGCCAGCGAACACGCACCGGCGGGCACACCGCGCGAGATCGCGCCACGTCCGACAGTGCAAGCGCCCGCGGTCGGTTGCAGCGTGACGGCCGGTTTTGCTCGGTTCCGCCTTCAGCGTAGGCTGTTGGGAGTATGTGGTGGCCCGCGTGTACCACCACGCGGAGCGCCGGTGACCTTTGCCTTTGCCCAGGCAGGAGGTCGTGGCCACCCTCGTTCTCTCGTCGCCCGCGATCAAGAGCTACGTCGAGTCGGGTTGGCCCCAGCCTGGGCCGTCCGGCGCGACCGAGTTCGTGCGCCGTATGCGACGGCACGCGGATCTGGTTCGACGGTCGCGCGTGGTGTTCGCCGTCGTGCTCGCCGACGGGACGAGGTTCGTCGAGGGATTGCCCCATACGCCTCGGTCGGCGAGCGGTACGAGTATTCAACGCGTTCCGTTTGGCGCTGGGTCGGCTGGCTCGCTGCGCTCTCGTCGTGCCGGCGGTGGTCATCCCCATCGCGGCGCGGCTCGGCGGATTTGCCATCGGCGCGGTCGAGATGGTCCCTCGCGGCGTTCCGCAGTAGCGCAAAGGGCGCTCCTCGCGGCGACCTCAGCAGCTCTTGCTCGCGTCGCAGGTGCTCGCCGCCCTGTCGCTCTGGTCGCGATGTCACTCGGAGCGTGGCAACTCCACCACGAAGGTAGAACCTCGCGCCGGCGCGCTGTGGACCGAGATCGTGCCACCGTGTGCCTCGACGATCTGCCGGGCAATGTAGAGGCCCAGGCCGAGACCACCGTAGTTCCGTTCCGAGACCGCGCGCTCGAACTTCCTGAACAGGCGAGCCTGATCCTCGGGCTCGATACCGATACCGCGGTCCTCGACCTCCAGCCGCGCACGTTCCCTCGTGCTGCTCACCCGGATCATGACGGGCCGTCGCTCGCCGAACTTCATGGCGTTGTCGAGGAGGTTCGTCACAACCTGCTCGAGTCTCAGCCGATCCCAAGAGCCGGTCGCGGCGGTCGCCGGCTCGACTTGGAGGGTAACCGACGAGCCGCGCTCTGCCACGCGGGCTCGCTCGACCACTTCACGCGCCAGGTCCCCGAGGTCCACGCGTTCTCGTGCGAGCTGAATGCGCCCGCGCGCGAGCTGCGTGACGTCGAGCAGTTGTTCGACCAACGCGTGCAGCCGCACGATCTGGCCGTCCGCGGCGCGCAGGGACTGAGCAAGCTGCTCACGCGACGGAGGGTCGCCCTTGGCGACAGAGCGAGCCAAGATCTGGAGATTCAGGCGGAGCGAAGTGAGCGGCGTCCGCAGCTCGTGCGATGCTACGGCGAGGAACACCTCCCGCAGCTGGATCGCGTCCTGCGCCTGTCGATACAGCCGCGCATGATCGACGGCATTCGCCGCTCTCTGCGCAAGGTCCTCGGCGAGCGCGACATCCTCGGACCCGTACCTGCCCCGAGTCTTCGCGGACGCGAGCGTGATGGCCCCGAGTACCTGACCGCGGCTGATCAGGGGAACGGCCAACGCCGTGTCGGTTCCGAGGGTGCGGATCATCGCGATGTGATCCTCGTCCTCGCACGTTGCGCGGAGCGCCTCATCCCCGACCTCTTCGTACAACACCGACCTCGCGCCACGCAGCGCGAGGCTGGCTGGGCTCCGCCCCTCCAAGCTCGCAGGGTGGCGTCGAGCGAGCTCCTCGAGCACGGCTCTCTTCTCCGGTACGACATGCGCGCCCGAGACGCGTCGGATCTCTGTCGCCTCCACGAGGTCGATCACGCACCAGTCGGCGAGTCGGCCCACGCACAGCCCGGCCAGTCGGCCGAGCGTCTCGTCGAGCTCGAGGGATCCGCCGAGCAACGCGCCCGCCTCGGCGAGGAAGGCCGCACGGCGCTCCGCCCTCTCGGCGCGCTCCCTCGCCGCCTCGGCCTGCTGGAGCAACATCGCCTTCTCGATCGAGATGGCTGCCTGGCTCGCCAACACCTCGACCGCCGAGAGCCGGTCCGGACCGAATGCACCGGCAAGGAAGTGGTTCTCGAGGTACAGCACCCCGGTGATCACGCCCTGACGGAGCAGTGGCGCGCACAGCAAGGACCGCGGAACCCCACGCGAGAAATACGGGTCGGCGGCGAACCGTCTTTCGCGGACACCGTCCTCGCCGAGGATCACGGGCTGCCGCACGCGTTGGACGAAGGCGACGATCGAGAGCGGCACCCGGTCCGGCGTGATCGGCGAGGGGCCAACGTCGATCCGATTTTCGCTGCCAGAGGTGACGGATGCTTCACCACCGATGACGAGCCCACCGTCATGGTGAAGGAGCAGGACGCCTCGGTCGGCGCCGCTCTGCTCGAGGACCAGACGCAAGAGCGTCGCGACCAGCGTCTCGAGCTTCGACTCCGAAGAGACGCTCTGCGCCGCCTTCACCAACGAGATCGCGCCGAACTGGTCGGCAGTGAACGCCAATCGCGCATCCCGCGGCCGGGACAGCACGCGGAGGTTCGCACACTCTCGTTCGAGCGCGACGACCTTCGCGTCCGCGCCCCAACGTGCGAACGCGTCTCGCGCAGCCTCCAGGTAGCCCAACGCCGCGAGGTTGCGTCCTCGTCCGATGTGGTTCTTCGCGCTCGACTCGCACGCGATGGCCTCCCACTGGACGAACCCATGCTTCCGCGAAGCACGGATCGCATCCTCGTACAGCTCGCAGGCATCGGAGTCGTGGCCGTCGACGCGTGCGAGCTCCGCGGCGACCAGCTCGTAGAGGCACTCGAAGTTCTCGGGGCAACGAGCCGTGCCGGCGCGTAGGGCCTCCAGGTGGCGCTCGATCTGGCTGCGGTGTGACGGCTCACCGGTCGCCGCGAGCGCGAGCGCGCAGAAGACGCGCGCGCCGATCTCCGTCCACTGGCCGCGCATTTCGATGAGAAGCGCGTCGACCCTCGTCGCCGCAAGGGCCGCGCCGGCCACATCGCCCCCGAGGTAGCGAGCGATCAGCCGATGAAGCCAGTAGGCAAACGTGGCGACCGGGAGCGTGACGGGTGCAACTTGCTGCTCGAACTCGCGTTCGAGAAGATCCGGGCCGTCGATCGTGATCGGCGACCCGGTGCGCCCGCGAAGGTTGTGCGCGAGGTTCCTCAGACTCGCGACGATCGGGACCATCGGCTCGTAGCTCGCTTTGCGCACGAACTCGACGCCCATCTGCGCCTCTTGCTCGACTTCCTCCAGCGGATCGCCCATCCAGAATCGGCATATCGAGAGCCAGTTGGACGCGAAGCTCCCGAAGAACACGTCGCCGACCTCGAGGCAGGCTCGCAACGAATCGCGGAAGTACTGGAGGCTCGTTCGGAGCGGGTGGCTGAAGACGTTCGTCGCCGCGCCGACGAGCACGTAGACCATCCCGCGATTGGCCGCGAAGGCGTTCCGCTCCACGAGCGCACACGCGAAGGCTCCGAACCGGTCTGCTTCCGCGTAGCGATGGGAGATGCACAGCTCGAGTCCGAACGCCGCGAAGCCCATCGCCGAGGCCGGCACGATCCCCCTGCGGAGCGCAGAATCCACCAGGAGCATCGCGACGAGTCGGTGCAGGCGGGGGTCGGTGAAGTACGCGGTGGGGAGGATCTGGGCCAGCACGCTGCTTGCCGCCTCAACGTCGCGATCATGGATGACGGGCACATCCGAGAGATCCTCGACGGTGCGCTTGGTGAGCTTGTCGTAGAGGGCCCTTTCGGCCACTTCGACCGCCTCCGTTGTCGGATGTTGGCAGATGGTGATGTCAAAGAGCGCGAGGCATGCCGCCGCGCTCTCGATCGCACGATCCGACTCGCCGCGTCGTGTGTACAAATCGACGAGCTGCCGCTGGATCGTCGCCTCCTCGCGCTTCGCTCGTACGCGCGGAAGCAATGCGCGCAGGCGTGGCTCGGCGGCGCCGAGATCGCCGACGTCGAGGTCGCCCTCGGCGATCGCAAGCGAGAGTGCGAAGGCGAGGTCGTGCTGCGTCTCCCAGGTGTTCTCAGGCAGCATCGCCGCGCCAGCCATCGCGTGACGCCGCGCGGCTTCGAACGCTGTCGTCGCGCGCGCCTTCCGTGTCGCCGCGAGTAGGAGGTTGGCGAACACGAGACGCTCCTCCCGAACGGTCACGATGGTCGCGGCGAGGGTCGCGTGCTGTGCGACCTCGAACAACGCGCCCGAGGCGGGCTCCGGCCCCAGGCGGACGCGGAGAATCCGCGCGATCCGGAGATGGGCCTCAGCACGCTCGCGCTCGGAGAGCTGCGCATACGCTGCCTGCTGCACCCGGTCGTGGATGAATCGGTGGTGCTCGCCCTCGACCAGCAGCAGTCCTTCGCGCACGCATTCGTGGAGCTGCTCACGGAGGCGGTCTGGCGGGATGTCTCGGAGGACGGCCAAGCGCTCCTCCGTCACGGTGCTGCCGAGGCAGGCAGCGAGCTCGAGGGTCTCGCGGGTTGCGGGCTGGAGCGCGCGAAGTCTCTCGGCAAGGAGCGCGAGCACGTCATCGGTGAGCCCGCTCACGCGGATCGCGTCGAGATCCCATCGCCAGGATTCGGATGCGCCATCGAAGACGAGCAGACCGTCGCGGTGAAGCATCGCGAGCAGCTCGCGAACGAAGAGCGGATTTCCGCGCGACTGCGTGTGAACGAGCCGCGCGAGTGGGCCCACGGACTCGGGCCTGGAGCGAACCGTATCGGCGACGAGCGCGGCGACATGCTCGACGGTGAGCGCCAACAGCTCGACCTGTGTGATCGCCACGCCTGCCGCCTGCATCTGGGAGACGGTCGACGACAGCGCCGGCACCGCGCCGTCGCGCGCTCCGAGCACGACCAGGCCAGAACTCGTCCCCGGATCGGACAAGACGAAGGCGAGCAGTGCGAGGCTCGACGAGTCAGCCCATTGCACATCATCGAGGAACAGCACGACCGGGTGCCCGCTTCGGGCGAACACCGAGAAGAGCCGCTGGAACGCCACGTGGAGTCGATGCTGTCGCTCCGCCGGAGGGACCTCCGGCGGCGGCGGTTGTGCCCCGACGAGCAACTCGAACACAGGAACGATGTCGACGACGAGTTGTCCGAACGCTCCGACCGCCGCCCGGGCCAGCTCGCGATCATGTGCGAGCGATTCCTCGTTTCCGGCGAGGGCATCGAGGACGAGCTCGCGGAATACCTCCGTGATGCCAGCATTTGCGGCCTCGGGTCGGACCTGATCGCATTTTCCGGACGCGAAGCAACCGTTCGCGTGGGCGACCCTCGGCTGCAGCTCGTGCACGAACGCGGACTTGCCGATTCCGGCCGCTCCGCGGACGACCACGAGCTCTCGCGTCCCGTGCGCCGCGACCCGCTCGAACGCGGCGGTCAGCTCGGCGAACGGCGCTTCTCTACCGTACAAGCGCTGGGGAACCCGCAGGTCCTCGGGGATGTCGCGCAACCCGAGCGCGAAGGGCATGATGCGGCCCGATGAGGTCCAGCGCGCGAGGCATTCGGCGAGATCATGCTCGAGTCCCCGCGCGCTCTGATATCGCTCCTCCGGCATCTTCGCGAGGAGCCGTTCGATGATCTCGGAGACGACCGCGGGCACGTCCACGACGCTGCCCAACTTCGGCGGTCTTCGCGCGACGTGGCTGTGCGCCCACTCGAGGGGGTCACTCGCTTCGAACGGAAGACGACCGGCAAGGAGCTGGTAGAGAATGACACCGAGCGCGTAGAGGTCGCTTCGTGAGTCGACCGCTCGGTTCGTCCATCCCGTCTGCTCGGGCGACATGTACTCCGGCGAGCCTTCGACGCTTCTTGGAAGGTGCCTGGCGGCGAGCTCGGTCGGCAACGACGTCGCCAAGCCGAGGCCCGTGAGCTTCAGATCGCCGGTGCCGGGATGGACGAAGATGTTCTCGGGCCTGAGATTCTTGTGAATGATCGCCTGCGCATGAAGTGCGGCGACCGCGTGGGTCAGCTGGATCGCGAGAGGCAAGAACTCACTAAGCGCCATCGGCGCGGATGCGAGCCCGAGCGGCTCGCCGCCGAAGTCCTCGAGGACGAGCGTTTGCCTGCCGGCGATGGGCCCGAAGGACAGCTCTCGCATCACCTCGGGGATGGCGAGCCGTCGACCGATCTCCCACTCATGCGCAAGCCGCGCTCGACGCTCGGCCGTGCTCCAGTCCGGGTCGAGCGACTTGAGGAGCACGGCTCGTCCGTCGGCCACGCGAACGCCGCGGCGGAGCAGCGCATCGGTCGTGCGGTACGTGAGCGACGAGATTGAATACTCGGGCGTTCTCCCCATCCCCACCACTGACTATACGATGCCGGAGGCCGCACACGTGCCTCGAGATTCGGCGCGCTGACGAGCCGGTCGTGCGGAGCTATCGGTCGCGACGACGAGTCGGCGCTTCGGAGCTACTCGTGTGCCTCGAGCCGGCCTCTCACTCGGACGATGAAGGTCGTGCCCTCGCCGATCGTGGAGCGGAGCTCGATGCTTCCACCCAGAGCCCGAACGATCTCCTTCGCGATCGACAGCCCGAGGCCGAATCCGGAGACGTGCCGCGCGACCGGCGTCACCTGGGTGAAGGGTTCGAACACCGTTGCGCGCTTGTCCTCGGGAATGCCCGGACCCGTGTCGGAAACCGTGAGCACGTGCTCGCCGTCATGGTGCGCCAGCGACACCGTGATCCCGCCGCGGTCCGTGTACTTCACGGCGTTGCCGACCAGGTTGCCGAGCAAGACGCGCATCTCTTCCCGTGAGGCACGCAGGGCCGGCAATGACGCGGCGGCGATCAACGTCAGGGCCAGACCCTTCTGCTCAGCCTGTGCGGTCAGCTCCTCGACGACCTCCCCCGCGACGGCCTCGAGGTCCACTTCCTCGGGCGCGATCGAGGCACGGCCGCTTCTCAAGCGCGCGTAGCACAGCAGATTGTCGATCAGCTCTCGCAAGCGCTCGGACGCCGTGCCCATCCGCCACAGCCTGTGGCGGGTGTCTTCCCGAGAGCGACTCCGTGTGGCGGTTCAGGGCCTGGAGTTGCAGCATCAAGGCAGTCAGGGGCGTGCGGAGCTCATGAGACACGACGTTGAGGAAGTCGGTCTTCGCCTGGCTCGCGCCCTCGGCCTCGTCTTTCGCCAGTCGGACGGCGTCGAGCATGATGGCCAGCTCGTGCCGCCGGCTCACGATCTCCGAAGCCAGCGTGGCTACGTCGGCCTGTCGGGTCGCGAGATCCCTCTGGAGGATGCGCCGAGCCTTGCCGACCGCCGCCCAATTGGCGACGCGCGCCCGCAGCTCGGCGATCACGAACGGCTTCTGGATGAAGTCCTGTGCCCCGTGTTCGAGCAATCGCACTCGCAGTGCATCGTCGGCCTTGGCGGTCAGCACGAGGATCGGCATCGCGTCGAGCTCGGAGTGCGTTCGGATGGCCGACACGAGCTGCTCGCCGCTCAGGCCCGGCATCATCACGTCGGTGATTACGAGATCGGGTGACGACCTCAGCGCGGCCTCGAGACCCGCCTGCCCGTCGAACGCAGAGACTACGCGGCCATCCGCGGCAAGCGACTGGCTCAACATCCGGTTCATCTCGGGGCTGTCCTCGACTACGAGGACCAACGGTCGATCGTCGTTCGAATCTTGATCGGGGACCCGCTACTTCGACAATTGTCCCGCTGCAGACGTGGTGGTCGACGCGGACATCGCTGGTGCAGACGGCGCCTCGCCCGCGGAGACGGGTGCGCCGCCGAGCTTTCCCGCGCGCGCGACCAACAGGGTGAGCACGACCGTCGTGGCGACGATCACGACAGACGCGACGATCGCAACGGTCCCGCGCGGCGCTCGCGTACTCGGATCGAAGTCGAGCCTGGACGAGACCTTGGCGCGCGTGGTTCGGAGGTTCGGCGCCGGTTCGTCCTTCACCTCTGCTGGCTCGAGCTGGTTCGCGTCAACCGTATCGAGGGCCGCCGCCAGCGCGGGAAGACGCACCGCGGGCATCGTTCCAGAGATGTCCGTGCAGCCGCCGACCGACGCGAGCGCGGAACGAAGCGCATCGTTCTGTTCCTTGGCCGACTGGAAACGAGCGTTCGGATCGCGCGCCGCTGCGCGGAAGAACCACAGATCGAACTCACGCGGCACCACCGCGAACTGCGACGGCGGTGGGATTCGCCCCGTGCAGATCTCGACAAGGAGACTGCCGAGCGCGGCAGACTGAAACGGGAGCCGGCCGCAGATGCACTGGAAGGTGATGATCGCCATGGACCACAGATCGGTGCGGTGGTCGACCTCGCGATCGCCATGGGCCTGCTCCGGGCTCATGTACTGCGGCGTGCCGAGCAGCGATCCGCTGCACGTGTTGGCGAGCGCGAGCTCGCCGTGCTCGCCCACCTTCGCGATGCCGAAATCGAGCACCTTCGCCTGCAACCCGATGAGATCGTCCTCGTCGTCGTTGTCGACGAGGAAAATGTTCTCCGGCTTCAGATCACGGTGGACTATCCCCAGCTCGTGGGCCTTGGCCGCTGCGCGCGCGCAGTGGGTCATCACGCGCGCGATCTGCGGCACCGACAGGCGGCCTCGGGCGAGGCGATCTTCGAGGGTCTCGCCGACGAGCAGCTCCATCACCATGAACGGGACGCGTTCGTCGTGGAGGCCGTGATCGATCATCTGCACGACATGCGGGCTGCGAAGCGCCGCGGCGGCGCGCGCCTCGCGCACGAAGCGCGCGCGGGCCGCAGGGTCGTCTGCGTACTCGGGTTGAATCAACTTCACCGCGACGTGGGAATCCAAGCCGATGTGGATCGCTCGCCACACGCTGCCCATGCCGCCCGATTTGAGCGGCTGCTCCAGCATGTAGCGCCCAGCGATCACCTCACCAGGACGCCAGTCGTATCGATGCGAGCTCTCGGCGCGCTTCAAACCCCATCCCCCCCGTGACTGCACTCGTGAGCCTAGCGCCCAGGCTGCAGCAAAACCAACATCGCTTCGCGTCGATCTCGCGATCCACGATGTGCGACAGGTGACCACCGATCTCGGCCCCGGGGACCACGGCCGCGCTTCGAGCTACGCTTCGTCGGGGGCTTGGATGAAACGACGACCTTCACGCGCGGTCACCGTCCTGTGGCTTGCTTCATTGTTCGCGGCGTGTCGCGGCGAAGGCGGGAAATCGGATGAAGACTGCGCCGCGACGCAGAAGGCGTGTGGGGGCGCCTGCATCGACGTGCAGGGCGATCCCGCCAATTGTGGGGGCTGCGGGGTCTCGTGCGGCGCAGGCCTCGTGTGCGTCGCCGGTCACTGCTCGGGTTCGTGCCCCACGGCTCAGGCGGTCTGCCAGGCGCGGTGCGTCGCGCTCGAGACGGACCGGAAGAACTGCGGCAGCTGCGGCAGCCAGTGCGCCGCCGGCCAGGTGTGCAGCGAGGCCGCATGTGCGCTCAACTGCTCGTCGCGCCTGCTCGAGTGCGCGGACGCCGACGGCCGCTACTGCGCCGATCCGAAATCGGACTCCGCCAACTGCGGTAGCTGCGGCAACACGTGCCCCGCCGGTGAGGTGTGCGTCGAGGGCAACTGCGAGTCGTGGTGCGGCGTCGGCCTGTCGGAGTGCAGCGGCGTGTGCGTCGACAAGAAGAGCGATCGCCAGAACTGCGGCGCGTGCGGCGCGCTGTGCGGGCCCGGCGAGTTCTGTAGCGCGGGCAAGTGCAGCTTCGTGTGCAGCCCGGGCCTCACCGAATGCTCCGGAATCTGTCGTGACTTGAAGATCGATCCGGCCCACTGCGGCGCGTGCGATGCGGCGCCCTGTGCGCCGGGTGAGGTCTGCTCGGCGGGCAAGTGCCAGCTCGGCTGCGGGCCGGGCCTCAAGCTCTGTGGTGGCCTGTGCCGGGACGTCTCGACCGACGAGAGCAACTGCGGTGACTGCGGGAAGACCTGCGCCGGCAGCGCGGTCTGCAAATCCGGCGTATGCACGGACCCGGTCTGCCCTCCTGGCACTCACGCGTGTTCCGGCGTGTGCATGGGCGATTCGGACCCGAATGCATGCGGACCGACGTCGTGCACACCCTGTCCGACCCCACCCAATGCGGTCGCGACCTGCGCGGGCGCCACGTGCGGGTTCACGTGCGTCGCGGGATACGTGCTCGCAGCAGGGGCGTGCATCCCTGGAACCGGTCCGATTCCACCGCGGCTCGTGTCGCCACTCACCAACAATGTCTCGTCGTCTCTACGTCCGTTGTTCAAGTGGGTGCTCGGCGCGGGGACCGACGGTGCGCGCATCGACGTCTGCCGCGATCGCGCGTGTACGTTGCTCGTGGGCACGTTCGACGCGATCGGCACGAGCGGCACGCCGCCCTTCGACCTTCCGAGCTCCACGACCATGGTCAGCTTCGTGCGACTCTTCGGGAAGACGGGGACCGCCGTGGGAACGGCGGCCAGCGCGGTGCACGCGGTGATCTCGCGCAGGACCCCGCCCAGCGCCGGTGTAGTCACCAGCTGGGGATCGATGCTCGATCTCAACGGCGATGGCCTTGCCGACATCGCCGTTGGTGCGCCCCTGGCGAACACCGTGTCGACCTACACAGGGGGCGCGGCGCCGATTGCGAGCACGCCGACCCGGACACTCAGCGGAACGACGACCAGTAGTTTTGGCAGCTCCGTCGCGAGCGCGGGCGACGTCGACGGCGACGGCTATGGCGATCTCCTCGTCGGCGCACCTGGGGCCTCGTCGGCGATGTTGTATGCCGGCGGTCCGAGCGGCGTGGGCACCACCCCCAAACAAACGCTCGTTGGCGTCGGGCAGTTCGGCACCACGGTGGCGGGTGTCGGGGACGTCAACGGCGACGGCTTCGCCGATGTCGCGGTCGGCGCGCCTGCTGCCAATGCCATCCACGTGTATTTCGGCTCTGCGAGCGGCCTCGGACCGACGCCGACCACGATCACCGGTGCTGCTGGGAGTCAGCTCGGCTTCTCCCTCACCGGCGCGGGCGACGTGAACGGCGATGGCTTCGCCGACATCGCGGCCGGGGCTCCCGGGATCAGCACCGCGTTCGTCTACCTCGGCAGCAAGGCCGGCGTCGTGACCGCGCCAGCCACCACGCTGATCGGTGCTGGCCCATCCAAGCTCGGGAGCGCCGTCGCCGGGGCGTTCGACACGAACAGCGACGGCTACTGCGATCTCGTGGTCGGCGCGCCAGGGAGCAAGGCCGTATTCGTCTACGCGGGAAGCGCGACTGGCATCCCCACCGCACCCACCTGGACGATCTCCTCCACGACACCCAACTTCGGAATCGCCGTCGCGACCGTGATCGACAGCGACTACGAAGGCAACGACGAAGTGCTGGTGGCCGCCGATAGCAACCAGGCGTGGCTCTACTACTCGAACGCTTCCGGCCCCGGGCAGCGCCCCGGCTGGACGTTCGACATCCCCGCGCCTACCGGGCTCGCCTCCTTCGGCAAGAGCCTCGCGGGCGGAGGATACGTCGATGGTGACAAGTACGGCGAGGTCGTCATCGGCGCCCCTTCTTCCGCCGCGGTGCAGCTCTCGTTCGGCGGGGGCGGAGCGCTCGGAACGCCGCAGCTGCTCAAGGGCGCCAGTGGCTCGTCGTTCGGCGCCGCATTGGCGCACTGATCAAAATCCGTCGTCGAAGTGTGGTCGCTTCTTCTTCTTTGCGCTCGTCGAGGGCTCGGGCGCAGCGGGCCCGCCCGACGGCTTCACCGCGGCGGTTCCGGCTACCGTCACGGTGCCGCTGGCACTCGTTGTGCTCGACGGGGGAGGGGCAGCTGTCGAAGCCAGGGCAGCGGCGGGTGATGATGGAGGGCTCGAGGGCGCCGTAGCTGAAGGCGCCGACTGGACGCTCGGTGACGTTGACGGTCGTCGCAAGGCCAGAAGCGCCACGATCGCCACCACTGCGACGGAGACGATCGCGAGGGGCGCGAGACTGCGGCGGTCTGCGCGGGAAGGTCGCTCGGGTTGAACGCTTCGGAGCGCCTGTGTGTGCGGAGCGATGGGCGAGAGATGGATGCCGGCGAGCGCCTCCAGTCTCCGCAGGCTGCCCGAGTCGTCGATGCCCGGCACGGATTCGAGCAGCTTCTTCCGCTCTGAAGCGGCCGAGAGCGCGAGCTCCACCGAGCGTTTGCGCTTGGCTGCGCGCGCGGAGAGCACCTCGTTCACGAAGTCCGCGACGGTGTTGGTCGTCGCCACCTGGCCGGTCGCCATCGCAGCGTCCTCGATCGCGCGCTGGAGGTCGGCGCAGGTGGCCGTGCGTTTGTCGACGTTCTTCTCGAGGGCGCCGAAGATCGCGGCGCGGATCGGCTCCGGAACGGACGCATCGAGCGGCGGTGCCGGCTTGTCGGAGCAGAGGAGGTGAAGCGACGCGAGCTGGCTCGACGAGTCGAACGGGGTGCGACCGGAGACCAGTTGGTAGAGCATCGCGCCCGCCGCGAACACGTCGGCGCGACGATCGAGATCGACCCCGAGCGCCTGCTCGGGCGCCATGTATTGGACCTTGCCCTTCACCTCGCCGACCGTCGTCGCGTCGGCCGTGCGATGTCGCGCCTTGGCGATGCCGAAATCGATCACCTTGGACACGCCGTTCACGATGAGGACGTTCTGCGGCGACACATCCCGATGGATGACGCCGAGGGGCTCGCCTGCCGCGTCCCGCAGCTCGTGCGCAGCGTGGAGGCCGGCGCACACGTCCGCGGCGATCCGGAGCGCGACCGACAGCGGAATGGGCGTGTTCGCCTTCGCCGCATGGCGTTGGAGGACGTTGACGGAGTCGCCGTCGATCCATTCCATCGCCAGATAGAGGACGGAACCGACCTCGCCGAGATCGAGGATGCGGGCAACGTTCGGGTGCTCGATGGCCGAAGCGATCCGAGCCTCGTCGAGGAACATCTGGCGGAACTGCTCGTCGCCGGCCAGCTCGGCGAGGATCGTCTTGATGGCCACCAGCTTCTCGAAGCCGTGCTTGCCCTGGACGCGTGCGACCCACACCGCGGCCATGCCGCCCTCGGCGACGGGGCAGAGCAGCTCGTACCGATCGAGGCGGTATCCGGGGACGAGCGGCGACGTGGGAGGCGTCGATTTCACGGGCCGCAGCAGCGGAAACCGACGTTGTTGTACGTCTTGCTCCGCAGGGTTTGGATGCCGAGGAAGTCGACCGCGCACGCGAGACCGGCGCTGGTGTTGTTGAACGCGCCCCCTCGCAGCCGGCACGGATCGGCGGCGCCGGTAACAGCGCTGCAGGAATCCTCCCATTCCCAGACGTTGCCGCTCATGTCGAACAGGCCCGGGTAGCCGCCGACGCACGCCGCCTTGGAGCCGACCACGACGGTGGTCTTCAGATCGAGATCGCCTCCATTGCATGCACTGGTGGAGTAGGCGTTGCCGTAGGGGTACGTCCTGGTGCCGGCGTTCGAGCAGGCGCGGAACCACTGGCTCTTCGCGGGATCGTCGAACGCGTCGGCCGCATTCGCGCCGCCCCCGATTCTCCCGCACAAGCGCTTGCCGACCGAGGCGCAGTAGGCGTAGGCGTCGCACCAATCGACGTGGACCACGGGGTGGTCGGCCTTTTCGACCGGAGCTGGCCACGCGGCTGCGGGCACGAAGCTGGTGTTCCACGCGCAGAACGACGGCTGCGCGCACACGTTCGCCGAGGCAAGAAACGCAGCGTATCGCGCGTTGCTCACCTCCGTGGCGTCGACGCAGTACGACCCGCTGCCCGTCGGCACGACGACGCCGGTGCACGCCCCCGCGTCGCCGATCGCTGCCTCCGGCGTGGCGTCGGGGCACACGATCGGTGCCGTGTCGGCGCCATCGGCAGCGTCGGTGATCGCGTCCATGACCGCATCCTTGCCGGCGTCCCGCGCGTCCGCCGCACCGTCGGCCGAATCCGCGCTCGCGGCATCGAGCGCGGCGTCCGCCCCGGAATCGCAGTCATCACGAACGCAGTCGACGACCTCGAGATCGGTGATGCCGCTCAACGCCGCGCAGCCCACCGTGACGGCGACCGCGAACACCGACGCGAACAGTCTCCGTCGCACGACACCAGAATCGCTCGCACGAGCATCCTCGGCAACAGCATCCTGCCGATCCTTGCGCGGCGGCCCCGTTGAGCGATGATGAGAGGAAATGCCCGGTCGTCGCGGCAGATTGCTGGCTCTCCTCGTCGCCTTCCAGATCGTGGGCCCGCTGGTCCACCCGGCGGAGCTGCGCGCAGAGCCAACCGCCGTCGAGAAGGAGACCGCGCGTGCCCTCATGGCCGACGGCCGCGAAAAGCGTGCGGCGGGCGATCACAAGGGGGCGCTCCAAGCATTCCAGGCCGCCCACGCGATCATGGGCGTGCCGACGACCGGGCTCGAGGTCGGTCGCTCCCAGGCGGCCGTGGGCTTGCTAGTGGAGGCGCGCGATACCTTGCTCGCGGTCTCCCGAATCCCGGTGAAGGCGGGTGAGCCCGCGGCGTTCGCGGCGGCGCGGAAGCAAGCGATCGACCTGGCCGACGAGATCGCCGAGCGTATCCCGGCGATTCGCATCAACCTCCAAGGTGCATTGCCCGACCACCCTCCGACGGTCTCCATTGACGGCGCCGTGGTTGCGCCAGCCTCTCTGCTCGTGGCGGTGAAGGTCAATCCGGGCGTGCACACCGTGGTTGCACGCGTCGACGCCGCCGAGGCGAAGATCACGGTCACGCTCCAGGAGGGGGAGGAGAAGCCGATCGCGCTCGTGGTTCCCAAGCCGACCACCAAGCCCGAGCCCGCCAGCTCCGGATCGGTGTCGCCCGCCTCGTCGGCCGCGCCTTCGCCATCGCCATCATCATCGGTGACGACGACCGCGCCCGCTGCGCCCATGGTGGCAACGCCGGTTGCCGCGGAGCCGGGGCGCTCGCCGCTCGTGTGGATCGGATTCGCCACAGCGGGCGTGGCCCTGGTCGTCGGTGGAGTGACCGGCGCGCTCGAGCTCTCCAAAGCGAACGCGATCAAAGAGCAATGCGAGGGAACCCGTTGCCCCCGCGCGGTCGATGGCGAGCTGTCGACTGCGCGCACGCTCGCAACGGTCTCGACGATCGGTTTTGCCGTCGCAGGGGCGGGAGCTGTGTTGGGCGTCGTTGGCCTCTTCGCGCGGCCCGCGCCCGCCACCACGGGAACCGTCGGCGTATACCTCGGGCTCGGGTCGATCGGAGTGCACGGCGCGTTCTGAGTGCGGCGTCGCGTTCGGTGTCTGGTGTCCATGGTGCCCAGCGACCGAAGCCCACCATGCGCTCGCTGATCTCGAGCTCGTCGAGCTCGAGGTCGTGAGCTGCGAGCCGCTCGCCGGGACACGAGGACTGGCGCGTCCCCTCCTCCTGAGTTGCGCGCGGAATCGTGGTCGGTCTGTCTTGGAATATGGAAGTTGGAACTTCGTTGCTCCGAAGTTCGCATTTTGTGATTGATGTGACCGGCCGCGCTGCCGGGAGATCCGAGCGAGCTCGAGCAACGACTACGGTCGTTGACACGACGCATGAAAGCGGCAAGCCTTTTCAGCGGTGGGCAGCCACAATTGCTCGTAGGAGGGGTATGTATGGGACATGAGCTGCGACGTGTCGTCGAGCACGTGCGACTTCATTCGCGCGGTATCGTGAACATCGATCTCGCTCGTTTGAATCTATTGGTCGGGAAACCGCTGTCTCGCATGGCGTCGGAGCTTCCAGACGAGCCCAAGCTCGTCGGCGCGGCGTGGGCGGCAGCGCGGGAGATCGTGGGGGAGGAGAAGAAATGAGCGCGCAGCCGGAGTTCGATGCGAACCGCAACCTGCTCACGCTGGGCGGCTCGCAGCTGGTCTTTCATTGCCATCACTACAACTTGCACTTGCAGCGGACGGTGGACGAGGCTCTCGGTGCCGACGCCGGGAGAGCGTTGCAGCGATCGGCTGCGGGAGAGTCCGCGCGACGGATGCTCTCCACACTGTTCGCCGGCCAACCGCGCGAGGAGCGGCTGGCGAGCGCGTCGACGCTGTTCTCCCAGCTCGGCTTCGGGCTCTCCGACATCACGTCGCTGTCCGAATCCGGAGGCCGCGTCGTGCTGGTGACATCCCACTATGCGGTGGGCTGGCGCTCCAAGTGGGGCGAACCTCCCCGCGCGGTCTGCCACTTCGCCACCGGCTACTGGGCTGGCGCGCTCAGCGCTGCGACCGGCCTCGAACCCGAACGGATCGTGGCCGACGAAGTGCAGTGCGCCGCTGCCGGAGCAGAGTCGTGCATCATCGAGCTGGAGGTGCGGTGATGAGCGTCGACGAACTGAAGATCGTGCAGGCAGTCTCCGGGCTCGGCATCGCCGGCAACGACGAGGGCCTCATTCCGGCGTTCGGGCTCTATCTGACCAAGCACCTGGCCGACTACTACAATCGAATCAGCTTCGCGACCGCGAGGCGCCTCGAGAAGCAGGGCCTCGCGGAGGACGGCCGAACGCTTCTCATCGAGGCCGGCCACGTCTGCGCATTCAACACCTTCGGCGGGATCATGATGTCCGCCGAATGGGACGCCGTCGTCCAACCCATGATCCAGACCAGGGAAGACTGGATTCGCGGCATGGTCGGAGTCGTCAACGCGTTCGGCTGGGGACGCTGGAGTGTGGGACAGCTCGAGCCGAACGAGCGACTGACCATCTCGATCGACGACTCGTACGAGGCTCGGGGCTGGATTCGCGACTACCCGCAGTCCGACGTGCCCCGCTGCTACCTTGCCTCGGGCGGGGTCGCAGGGCTCATGAACCTGCTCTACATCGGTGACATCACCAGCCGGCCCGCGCTCACCGAGGAGTACTACACGAAGCTCTTCCGCGAGGGGGACCACTTCGTGGCGCGTGAGGAGCGCTGCGTCGCGCGTGGCGACCAGCGCTGCGAAATCACTGCTCGTCGCAAGAGCGCCTGGTGAGCCCGGAGCGATTCAGCGTTCGGCCAGGATCCGTGCGACGACGAGCATGTCGTCTCGCTGGAGCGAGCGATCCCGGGTCATCCGCGGAAGTATCACGACGCGGCCCCGCTCGGTCGCTGCGGTGATTTGATGCACGCCAGGGACCTCGATCACCACGAGGGTGCCGAGGTCCTTTGCGTCTCCCCGCTGCATCAACGCGTCACGCACATGTTGCGCAATCGGCTCGGGCACACGGAGATCGTATTGATCCCGTCGTGTGCAACCGTACCGAACGACGATATGCACGTCTCCGACATCGAATTCGTCGATGACCGTTCCACTCGCCGGCGCCTCGAGATCAGACACGGTTCGTCCTCGCTTTCGGCGGCAAATATTCATCCACTGCACCGGTGATGCAATGAAGAAAGAACAACGCGTCCTGGCCATCGTCGCGTCCGTATTCGCGGTCGGCCTCGTCTTCGGCTGTCGCGATGCGGTCGTTGCCGGCGCGAGCTGGCCGCGATTCGTTCCCCTCGCGTTGATGTTCGCAGCTGGCGCCTCTGCAATATCGATGGCCGAGCGCGCGATTCGTCGGCGGCACGGGCTCGAGCAGCGCGTCGGCGCCCTGGTGAGCCTCGCGGCTCAAGCGGCCAAGGCCCAACCGGAGGCTGAAGTCGGATTGGCAGGCGACGACGAGGTCGCGCAGGTGGCGATCAGCGTGACGCTGTTGGGGCGCCGCCTCCGTGCGGCCTTGATGACGTTCTCCGAATCCACCGAGCGGGTCAGCAGTGCGGCGACGCACCTCAGCGAGCTCACTCGCGCGCAGACGGAGACGGTGACGCGACAGGCCGCGGCCCTGCAGGAGACGCAGGTCACGGCACAGGAGATCAAGCAGACGGCGGAGCTCGCGGCCGAGCGGGCCGAAGCGATGATCAAGCATGCCGATCGCAGCGAGACCATCAGCGGCGCGGGCGAGCGGGCCGTGGTCCAGAGCGTTGCGTCCCTGAACGATATCCATCAGCAGGTGCTCGAGATCGCGCAGCGCATCGAGGTGCTCAACGAGCGTACGCGCCAGATTGGCGACATCACGCAGTCGGTCAAGGATCTCGCCGATCAGTCCAACATGCTCGCTTTGAACGCTGCCATCGAGGCCGTTCGCTCTGGCGAGGCAGGCAAGGGGTTCGCGGTGGTGGCGCGGGAGATCCGGAGCCTCGCGGATCAGTCGATCGAGGCGACCAAACGTGTCCGCGAGATTCTCGAAGACGTCGGCCGAGCGATCCACTCCGCGGTGGCGATCACCGGCACCGGCATGCAGCGAATCGAGGCTGGCCTCGTGCAGGTGAAGGCATCGGGCGAGAACCTGCAGGAGCTGTCGTCCATCGTCCGCGAGACCTCGGCGTCGATGCGGCAGATCGCGGCCGCGGTCAGCCAGCAAGGGGCCGGGATCCTGCAGATCTTCGGCGCAGTCCGCGAGCAGAACGAGATGATGGACGAGACCGTGCGCAAGCTCCACGCCACGCACGAGTCGGCCGAGCAGCTGAAGGAGGTCTCGCAGACGATGATCGAGTCGATCCTCGCCGCCACGGAAGGGTGACACGTCAGCTCTCGTTCGCTGCTTCCCGCAGGAGGTCGGCGATCCGCGAAAGCGGCGTCGTGTCGCGGACGGCACCGATGGTCATCGCGGCACGCGGCATTCCGAACACGATGGACGACGGCTCATCCTGCGCAATCGTGAGGCCTCCCCGGCGCTTGATCGAAAGCAGACCAGCTGCCCCGTCCTCGCCCATTCCCGTGAGGACGACGCCGGCGGCCTTGTCGCCATAGGCCTCCGCGAGCGAATGCAACAGTCGGTTTCCTGACGGGGTGTGCCCGCCGGTCGATCGGCGCACCTGCAGCACACCGTCACGGTCGATCTCGAGGTGATGCTCGTCACGGGGCATGTAGACGTGCCCGACCAGCGGAACGACGGGGCCCTCGACCTGCACGATGGGCAGCGGCGTCACGGCGGACAGCCATCGAACGAGGCCGCTCGAGAACCCGGGGGCCATGTGCTGCGCCACCAGAACCGGTGCAGCCAGCTCCCGCGGCAGCCCGCCGAGGATCGTCGCCAGCGCAGGCGGTCCACCCGTCGAGGCGACCAGGCCGATCGCATCGACTCGGGGAGGGCGAGCCTCGTTGGCACGCGAGTGTCGGCGACCGACCACGGGCACCGCAGCCATGAGTCGGATCGCTTCGATCAGCTTCCGATCGAAGTCCGCGCGCTCGAGCCCCCTCGGTTTCGCCAGCAACTCCAGCGCACCTGCCTGGATTGCTTGGAAGGGAAGGTCATCGTCCACCGCGCCGATGGGGCTGCAGACCACGATGATCCGGGTCGGCGCGTCGGCCATGATCGCGCGAACGGCCGACAAGCCGTCCAACTTGGGCATGCGCACGTCCATGGTGATGACGTCGGGCCGCAGCGTTCGAGCCAGCTGGACGGCCTCGAGGCCATCCCGTGCATGTCCCACGATGCTGATGAGCGGGTCGGCGGCGCAGATGGCGGAGATGGTCTCCCGCATCGTCGGCGAATCATCCGCGATCAGCACGCGAATGCCTTGGGTCATGCGTGAGCCCTCTTGTTCGAGATGACCTTGGAGACCTCTGCGAGAAGCCGCCCCGATGCGCAGTCGCGCTTGGAGAGGAACGCGTCGGCTCCTGCTGCCGAGCCCTCGACGCGGTCCTCGTCGGCGTCGTGCGCCGAGACCAGGATGATCGGGATCGCGACGCCTTCGGGACTCGCACGCATCTCCCGCGTGAGCTGAAACCCATCCATCTCGGGCATCGCAATGTCGCAGACCACGGCGTCATACGCCGAGCGTCTGATGTGCTCCAACGCCTGCCGCCCGCCGCCCACGGCGTGCACCGTCCACCCCGCGGCCTCGAGCATCGCGCGGTGGAGCGCGCGTGCCGTGACGGAGTCGTCGACCACGAGCACCCGCCGAGTCGCAGCGATTGGCTTCTGATCCCCTCGCCAGACCTCGGCGATCCAGTCCGGCCGGAGGACCAGCAAGAGCTCGCCGGAGGCGACCGTCGCGACGCCTTGGTAGGCCGGGAGGCTCCGCTGCTCCTCGGGCAGGGGACGGATGACCACGTCGTTCTCGCCGAGGACCTCGTCCACGACGAGCGCGAAGCGTTCGGTCTGCGACTGCACGATCAGGGCGGGCTGTCGCTCCGAAGGCGCGGACGAATCGGCCAGCCCGAGCTGCGCAGCAAGGCTGACGACGGGTAGCAGGTGGTCGCCGTGCATCAGGCGGATCCGCGTTCGTCCGACCTGCATCCGCTCGGAGCGCACTGCGATGACGGACTCGGTGCTGAGGGTGGGCACGCCGAAGCGTTGGTCGCCGCAGCGGACCAAGAGGACCTGCGAGCTGCCGAGATCGACGGGCATCGTCAGCACGAACCGCGTGCCCTGGCCGGCCGTGGTCTGGACCTCGATGTGACCCTGCAGCGCGCGCACCTCGGTCATCACGACGTCGAGCCCGACGCCGCGTCCGGACGTCGTGGAGACGCTCGTGCGGGTGGAGAACCCGGGCTCGAAGACCAGCTGGGCGACCTCCCCATCGCTCATTTGCGCGATCTCGCCCTCCGTCGAGACACCGCGATCCCGCGCCACCCTGCGGATTCGATCGTGGTCGAGGCCCCGACCGTCGTCGGAGACCTCCACGAAGAGCAGATTGCCCTGCTGCTCGAGCCGAATGGAGAGCGAGCCGACCTCGTGCTTCCCGCTCGACGCGCGGACTTCTGGCGACTCGATTCCATGATCGATCGCGTTGCGCACCAGGTGGACGAACGGCCCTTTGAGCGCCTCGAGGACCCTGCGGTCGAGCGCGAGCTCGGCGCCGACGAAGGACAACCTCGCGAGCTTGCCACTCTCACGACAGTGATCGCGCACGACCCTCTCGAGCGGCTCGAGCACCATTCGCGCAGGCAGTGTCCAGATGTCCTTGATCCCGCCCTCGACGGCGTTCGCCACGTCGCCGAGCTCCTCGCCATCGGTTCGGAGCCCTCGGGCAGCCCCCATGAGCGCCACTCGATGGGCGCGATCGCCGCTGGACCACGCGATCAATTCGATCTCCCGGAGGAGGCGGCGCCGTCGTTCCTCGATGCGCATGCGCAGGTTTCGGAGGCGCTCGACCTCCCGCATGAGCTCGCGAATCTGCTTGGGGCTGACGCGCCATCCGAGCTCGGCATCTCGGGGGCTCCGCGTGGGCTCCTCGGAGTCTTCGCCCGGCTCGGCCGGCTCGTCCCCAGTCACGGGCGACGCATCACGCACCATGGACGAGATTCGATCGAGGCTCCGGAGCAGCTCGTCGGTGACCTCCACCGGCATCGCCGCACGGTCCTTGCGGTATGGCGCGACGAGCGTCTCGAGGTCGTGCGCGATCGCAGCCACGCCATCGAGCCCGATGGAGCCGGCCGTGCCCTTGAGCGTATGCAGGCCTCGGCCCAGCTCGTCGAAGAGCGGCTCGGCAGAGTCACCCGGTGCGCTCTCGAGCTGCAGGATGACCCTCGTCAGTCGCTCGATGATCTCGGTGGCCTCGGCGGCGAACGCAGCCAACAGCAGTCGAAGGCTCTGTGCGTCCATGTTCAACCGCAAAACAGCCGAGCGACGTCGACGACGTTGACGATCTTGCCGTTCATGCCTTCGACCTCGAGCCAAGCGTCCGCGGAGCGTGCACGCGCCTCGGCGAGGCGTTTCGCGGGCAATGCGTCCGCGGTCGGTACCTCCTCGCAGTCGAGCGCAGCGAGCTCGCCGTTCGGCAGCTCGACGACGATGAGGATCTCGGGATCGTGCCGCCAACCGCGAACGCCGAGGCGCGCGGCGAGGCTGTGCGCCGTGACGATTCGGCCGTCGAATTTGAGCACGCCGATGACGTGCGGGCGTGCCAGCGGAACCGGCGTGACGAGACGCAGCGGCACGACCGCACGCATCCGCGCGAGCTCGATGGCGAACTGGTCTTCGCCGACGTGGAACGACGCGATCGCGACGGTGCCTTCGTCGGCCGTATCGGTCCGTTCGGCGAGCCGGAGTCGCTCCGCGCGTCGGCGGAGGACAAGTCGCTCAGCGGTCGACGACTCGTCCGTCATCTTGCCCTCCCTCAGCGAGCCCCAAGAAGGCCCGCGCGGTGATTCGATAGTACTGGACCGACGAGCTCTCCGGCCCCTCGATGAGCTCGTCGCCGGGCAAATCGGAGAGCCTGGAGAGGAGCTCGCGCATCAGCCGTGTGGCCCGCGCGCGATCGCCCGCCCGCGAGCCGATCAGGGCTCGCTCGAGGAGTGCCGGCGCGTACGCTGGATCGGCGTCGAGCACTACGTCGAGCAGACGAGCCGCCCCGTCCGCGTCGCCGGCTTCGAGGCGAACGAGCGCGCGAAGATGCATGTCGATCGCCGAGCGAAGCCGAGCGTCTTCGGCGAGCCGGGCTGGCGGTGTCGAGGAGGGCGAGAACGCAGGTTGGGGCGGGACGGGTGTGAGCGGCGGACGAGGTGTCTTTCGGCCGTACACGTTGAGCTCCGCTGCCCCGAGCTGCGCGAAACCGTCGCCCAAAGAGGCCACGTCGACGGTTCCGAAGGCGATGCACCCGTCCTTGGACAGGGCCCGGGCCACCGAGCGCGAAACGTGGCCGGCCGTGTCGGTTGCGAAGTACACGAGGACGTTGCGACAGAGGATCAGGTCGACGTCGTCGATGGGCAAGGTCGCGTCGAGGAGGTTGTGGACTCGGAAGGACGTGACGGCGCGGACCTCTGGCACGATCTCCACCCGATCGTCGGGGCGTGCTCGAACGATCGGGTAGGGCAGAGGCCCGCGGATCGACCAGCGCCCGTAGACGCCGTGGTTCGCCCGCTCGACCTGGATCGGGAGGATGTCAGTCCCCAAGACGGACACAGCGACGTGCCTGGGAAGCTGGGCGAGCAGGGCGCTCGCCAGCGAGTAGGCCTCCTCACCCGATGCGCAGCCGGCGCTCCACGCGCGGACGACGCGCGTGCCGCTCACGGCGACGCGTCTCGCGACCTCGCTCACCACGAACCCGAGCTGCGCAGGGTGCCGGAAGAAATAGGTTTCGCCGACCGACACCGCTTGCACGATCCGGTCGAGTGCCCGGCCGCAACCCGAATTGGCGCGCTCGACGAGGTTCGTCGCCTTTCCGCCCTCCGCCACCCAGGACTCCACGAGCCTGCGAAGCGCGTAACGGTCCACCGCCTCGAGGCGGAAGCCCATGTGTCCCGCTGCGATCGCCGCGAGGCGTTCCGTCACCGAGTCCACGTGTCCTCCCTTGCGCCTGGGTCGTCGTTCACGAGCAACTGGAGTCGCGCGAGTTGCTTCGACGACAGCAACGCCTCCGGACGGAGCAGTGGAACGAGGCCGCTTTGGGTTTGAATGACGCCCTCGAGGAGTCGCGCGAGGGGTGGGTGATTGGCGATTCCGAGCGCGCGATTAGGCAGCATGCTCGCGCTCGCGATCTCCTCCGGATCGAACACCGCATCGGCGGTCACTCCCACGACCGCCTCACCGAGCCGAAGGACCAGCACCATGCGGTCGATCGGCCGGCTCCTGTACTCGAGCCGTAGCCGCCTCGCGAGGTCGAGCACCACGACCGGTCGACCTCGCAGCTCGAACATCTCCCGGAGGAACGAGGGGCCGCCCGCAAGCGGCGTCGCCTCCGGCAGATGCAACACCTCGGCGACCGCGTGCAGCGGAAGCGCGAGTCTCAGCCCTCCAAGTTCCACGAAGAGCACGGCGAGCGCGCCGGCGCGTGCGCGCTGTCGTGCCTCCGACAGGACCCGGGCGATAGTGGCGCGGAGGTCCTCGGCACGAATCGGCTTGGCGACGAACGCTCTTGCTCCGGCGTCGAGGCAGGCTTGCGCGCGTTCGCGCTCGGACGAAACGATCACCACGGGAATCCGCGCGAGCTCGGGATCGGCCTGGAGTCGCGCGAGCACTTGCTCGCCGTCCATCACCGGCATCGACAGATCGAGGATCACCGCGGCCGGCTTCAGCTCGCGGATGCAGGCGAGCGCCTCTTGGCCGTTGTGCGCAACGGCCGTGGTGTAGTGGCCGAGCAGCGCCGCCCGTTCGAACGCCAGGATGGCGTCGCTGTCGTCGACGAGGAGGAGGTTCGGGAGGCTCATGGCGAGGGCAGGAGTTGGTCGAAGGCCGCTGCGAGGCCGGCGCTGCTCACCGGCTTCTGGAGAAAAGTGTCTGCCCCAGCAAGCAGGCCCTGCCGCCGAAGCTCGGGATCCCTCTCACCCGTGAGGAGCATGACCGGAACGCGCCTCTTGAGCTCGCGCTCGTCGTTGCGCAGCAAACGGACGAAGGTGAGCCCGTCCATCCGGGGCATGTTGACGTCGACGATCGCGAGGTCGATGCGCGTGAGCCTGGCCAGGTGCAAGGCTCGGTGGCCATCCGTCGTTTCGATGAACTCCAGCGATCGGCCCATGAGAAAGACCTTGATCAAGGAGCGCACGGTCGGGCTGTCGTCGAGTAGGAGGACGGTCCTGACTCGTCCGCGGTGCGGCATGATGACGTCTTGCGGCCTCGGGCGCTCCATGCGCTCAGTCCCCGAGTAGACCCCTGACCTTGGTCAGGAGCTCCTGGCTGTTGATGGGCTTCGAGAGGAAGTCGTCGCAGCCGTACTCGAAGCCGCGCTCCCGCATCGCCGACTCGCTCCGAGCGCTCACCAGGATGATGCGAGTCTCGCGCGTGCGTGCGTCCGCGCGCAATCGACGACAGACCTCCAGGCCATCGACGCGCGGCAACACGAGGTCGAGCAAGACGAGGTCCGGCGGCTGCGCGAAGCCCTTTTCGAGTGCCTCGACCCCGTCCTTCGCGGTCTGCAGCTCGTAGCCAGAGTGGCTGAGGATGAGTCGTTCGAGCACCAGCGTCGTGCTCGAGTCGTCCACGAGAAGCACCCTCTTCCTGGCCATCCACCCTCCTCGCGTCGGCCCGGGCTCTTGCAATCGAGAGGCCAGCCTGCTTCCCCATGATTCTCCGCTCTTGCGGCGACGGCCGTACGGGTACCGGACGATCTTCTAGACCTTGGACGAGAGTCCGTAGCGCTTGAGCTTCTCGTAGAGCGAGCTCCGCGGGATTCCGAGCTTCTTCGCGGCCTCCTCGACACGTCCATTCTCCATGCGGATCACCCGCTCGATGTGGCGCTTCTCCATCTCGGCCAACGTGAGGGGATCGCCCTCGTCGTCGACGGCTTCCGAGCCGCCTGGATCGAAGGGCAGATCCTTGCGGTGCAGCGTGCTGCCCGTCGCGAGGAGCACCGCGCGCTCGAGCACGTTGCGAAGCTCGCGGACGTTCCCCGGCCAGGCGTAGTCCTGGAGTGCCTCGATCGCGTCCTTCGCGAGGTTGATCGGCGTGCGACCGAGGTCGACGGTGAACTGATGCAGGAAGCGATACGCGAGGAGGGGAATGTCGTCGCGACGAGCGCGAAGCGGGGGGACGACGAGCGGGAGCCCGCTGATCCGGTAGTACAGATCGGCGCGAAGGGCCTTGGCTCGGACCATCGAGGCGAGATCCCGGTGGGTCGCGGCGATCAACCGCACGTCGACCGTGCGATCGCGCACGTCGCCCAGGCGGCGATACCGCTTCTCCTCGAGCACCTTCAGGAGCTTCGGCTGAACGGTCGGGTCGATGTCGCCGATCTCGTCGAGGAAGAGCGTCCCGCGATGCGCGACGTCGAGCAGCCCGGGTTTGGTCGAGAACGCCCCGGTGAACGCGCCACGCTCGTGTCCGAACAGCTCGGATTCCAGAAACTCGCGAGACAGCCCGGCGCAGTTGAGGTCGACGAACGCTTCGCGCGAACGAGGTCCGTGATCGTGCATCCATCGGGCGAGCACGCCCTTGCCCGAGCCGGTCTCGCCGGTGATCAACACCGGGCTGTCGGTCGGCAACAGGCGCCCTGCGTGCTCGGCCAACCGTCGGGCCTCGTCGCTCTGCCCGAAGACCGGGTCGACCGAGTTACGCGCGACCCGCGACTCTTCGGCGAGGTTTCGCTGGCGAATGCGCGCATTCTCGAGGATGCGTTGGAGCACGATGTGGAGCGTCGGCAGATCGAGCGGTTTCGCGAGGAAGTGCTCGGCTCCTTCGCGCATGGCGCGCACCGCGAGGTCGATCGAGCCGTGCGCGGTGAGGATCACCACCGGAACCATCGGATCGATCTCGCGGAACCGCGGGAGCAGGTCGAGCGCGTTGCCGTCGGGCAGCGAGTAGTCGATGACCGCGACGTCCGTACGCGCCGCCCGGAGGCTCTCTTCGGCCGCCTGGCAGGTGTCTGCCTCCGTGACGACGTATCCGTGGGACTCGAGGAAGTCCCGGATGCCGAAGCGTGATCCCGCGTGATCGTCGACGACCAACACGCGTTTTCCGGGGAGGTCCATCAGTCCTCTCCGATGGGCAGCCGCACCGCGACCAGGCCCCCGCCCGCGGCTCGGTTCCCGACACGCACCTGCCCGCCATGGGCGTCGACGATCCGCTCCACGATCGAGAGACCGAGCCCGGTGCCTCCTCGACGACGGGTGAAGAACGGCTCGAACACGTGCCCGAGATCGTCGGGGTCGAAGCCGAGCCCGTCGTCGACGACCGTGCACTCGAGCCACCGCTTGCCGTCCATCTCGACGGGGACTGCGTCGAGCCTGACGGTCAGACCGGGGCGAGAGTGCTGGAGCGCGTTCTCCACGATGTTCTGGAACACCTGCAGCAGCCTTCCGCGGTCCATCATGATGGGAGGCAGCGAGCGCGGCTCGTCGATGTCCAAGGTAACCTGTGCGCGCGCGGCGTTTGCGGCGCAAGCCGATGCAGTGTCGCGGAAGACATCCGCGATCGAACCGCGGAACAGCTGTGGAGCGACAGGCTTGCCGTATTCGAGCAGCTCGTGCATGAGCTCGGTGAGCCGCGCGACCTCGCCACGAAGGACGCGGAGATGCCCCTCCCACGACTGGCCCCCGCCGAAGCGCGCCTCGAACGCGTCGAGCGTCGCGGAGATCGCTTGCAGCGGATTGCGGACCTCGTGCGCGACACCCGCAACGACGGCTCCGAGCGCCGACATGGTCTGACTGCGTCTGAGCGACTGCTGCAGCTCGACGAGCTTGGTCACGTCGTGGATCACGAGGATGAGGCTCGCCTCCACGCCGTTGCCGACCCACGTGGTCTCGACCGTCCAGGCCTGACTGCCCGTGCTCCGTGTCTGGATGGAGAGCGGCGTGCGCTGTTCGAGCGAGGCGTTCACGAGCTCCGCGGCCGAACGCCATGGCTCGCGCGTCGCCACGTCGGAGAGGCGACATCCGAGCCAGTCCGAATAGTCCTGGCCCGAGAGATCTCGGGCGGCCCGATTGAGCCTCAATACCTTGCCCTCACCGTCGATCAACAAGATCGCGGCGTCGATGGCGTCGAACGTGAGCCGCCACTGTCGTGCCGCCGCCTCCAGGCTCTCTTGGAGTCGTCGACGCGCCGCTTCGTCGTGTTTCCGCTGGGTGATGTCGTGCAGCAGCGCGATGAAGCGCGTCACGCTGCCGTCCGCCTCACGGACAGGCGCTGCGCGCCACTCCACTTGCACCGTGGAGCCGTCTTTGCGGTAGTTGACGCTCTCGTTGACGACCTCCTCGCCGTTGGCGAGGCGGGCGCGGAGCATCGTGATCTTGTCGAGGTTGGTCTCGGGGCCGGTCAGCATGTCGAGCCCGCGACCGAGCGCCTCGTCCTGGGTCCAACCCGTCAACCGGGAGAACGGAGGACTGACGTACACGATCCTGGGACCACCGACGCCGGCGGTGGTGGAGGCGATGACGATGGCCTCGCTCGCCTGCCCGACGGCTGAATCGAGCAGGTGGAGCCTCTCCTCTCCTCGCCGCCGCTTGACGGCCGTGCCGAGCTGCTCGGCGACCGCGGAGACGATGTTCAACAACCTCTCGTCGACGTCGCGCGGCTCCGCAGCGAAGAACTCGAGCACGGCGACGACCTCGTCGTCCGCGAGCACAGGCACCGCGACGGCGGACGAGAGGGACGCCGTCTTCGCAGCATCGGCCCAATCCCGACACTCGACGTCCCGCTCGCCGGCGATCTCCGCGATCCACATCGCCTGCCCACGAGCCCACGCCCGTCCCGCCAGTTCCTCTCCGCGCGCGAGGAGGCGGCCGCGAACGCTGGCTTGGAACGCCTCGTACACGGGCGACACTACCCACGATGCGCCGGAGACGAGCGTCGTGCCCACTTCGTCGGTCGTCCACGATTGCCCGACCACCCAGCCGGTCGCCTCGCACACCAGGCGAAGCACCTGTTTCATCGCAGCTTCGAAGTCCTTGGCCTCGGCCAGCGTGAGGGTGGTGCCGAGGAAGAGTTGGAGCTCCTCTTCGGTGCGCAGCTGATCGGTGACGTCGCGCACGACCGCAAGGGCGATCGAGCGGAACGGAACGAGGCGCGCCTCGTAATCGCGGACCCGACCCTCCGACGCCAAGCGGAACCAGAGCGTTTGGGGAGCCGAGGACTCCACGACGCGCCGCGCGCACCGCTCTACCTCTGCCTCGAACGCGGCGATGAGCGACGACTCCGCCCGATGTCCGTCGAGCACCCGCCCGTCGGCGCTCACGCGGAACACGAGGTCGGGGAGCGCAGGAAGCAGTGCGCCCATCGCCTCCTCCTGGTGTTTCATGGTGCGACTGGCCCCGCCCGCGATGGTGCACCTCGCGGTGACGATCGTCCAGCGACCTCGGCCGTGGTCCGGCAGCCGGACGCGCGTCCGAACCTCGGACCAGAGGCTGTGCGAGTCATGCCATTGGTGCGGGAAAATCGCAGCGTCAGCTCGAGGAGGACGCGGCACCTCGCTTGCTAGAGCGACATCGCCCGCCTGGGTTCGGGCGAACAGGGGAGAGCGATGTCACGGAAGAAAGTCCTGCTGGTCGACGATTCGGCAACCACGCTGATGATGGAACGGATGCTCCTGAAGTCCTCACCCTACGAGCTGCTCACGGCGCGCGACGGTGAGGAGGCGGTCCGTGTCGCCGTCGCCGAACGCCCGGACGTCATCCTGATGGATGTGATGATGCCGAAGATGAACGGCTACGACGCGTGCCGACAGTTGCGCTCGCACGCCGAGACCCGGTTCACACCGGTGATCATGCTGACCACCAAGGGCGAGGCGTCGAACGTCGCACGCGGATTCGACAGCGGCGCCACCGATTACCTCACCAAACCCATCGACGGCCCGGAGTTCTTGCGCAAGGTCCGAAGCCACCTGGGAGACTTGCCGTGAACCCGCGCGAGGTCGAGCTGACGCTGGAGAACGAGCGCCTCCGTGGGCTGCTCGCGACCGCGAAGGTAGAGCGACAACGCCTGGCCGCCGAGGTCCAGGAGCTCCGGGCCGGTTTCCTCTCGTCCAGGCAGCGCATCATCGAGCACGAGAAGGCGCTGCGGGCCGCGGACGAGCGTCAGCGAGAGGTCGAGTCCCAGAACCTCGAGTTGACCAACCTCTACGTGGCTGGCCTGAGGCTTCACGCGACGCTGCAGCGCGAGGACGTCCTGACCGCGATCGAGGAGATCGTCGTCAACCTCATTGGCTCGGAGCAGTTCGCTGTCTTCGAGGTCGGTGCCGATGGTGGGCTGATGCTCGCGACCTCGTTCGGCGTGGATCCGGCAGCATGGCGAACCGTTCCTGCAGATCGTGGCCCGATCGGAAACACCGTGGTGCGCGGCGAGACATGGATCGCACCGGCCGGGCCCGACGCCAACCCGATCGCCTGCGTACCATTGCGGCTCGACGGGCGCGCCATCGGTGCGATCGCGATCTTCCGCCTGCTGGGGCACAAGCCACGCCTCGACGCGGTCGATCACGCGCTCTTCGAGCTGCTCTCGACGCAGGCGGGCCTCGCACTGCACTCGAGCAAGCTCCAATCGAGCCTCGAGGGGAGCGCTGCGTGACGAGCGACGAGACGGTGCGCTCGACGCCGCCCGACGACGAACCGCTGGTCGACAACGCGAGGCGCACCGTTCCGCTCGGACTGCTCTCGGTCGAATCCAAGGAGCCTGGTGGCGCGCCCCAGACTGCGTCTCTGCGGAACGCCGAGGAGCTCGCGCGTTCGCTGGTCGCGAGGCTGGCCTTGCTGCGGGAACGTTCCGACGAGGAGACGACGAGCGCGGCGCTGCATTTCGCTCGGTTGGAGAGCGAGACGCTCTCCCTGCGGGCGAGGGTCGCGCGGGCCGAGGCCCAATCGGCCTCCCTGATGCGGCTGTATGTCACCGCGCGCCAGTTACACGCCGCTTTGGAGCCAGGCGAGGTCCTCGCCTCGATCGCAGAGGCCCTCGTGAACCTGCTTGGCGCAGAGGCGTTCGCAATCCTGTTGTCCCGTGGGGAGCCGCGGATACACGAAGTCGCGTTGGTCGAAGGCCTCGCGACGGAGGGCAACACGAACTACCGCGACGGGCGCTACCGCGGTGGGGATCCCCTCGTGGACCTCGCGCTCTCGACGGGGACAGTGCAATCCGGGCGCCCTGAGGACGCACGTGGAGCGCAGGCACTTGCCGTGGTGCCGTTGGTCTTCGGCGGGCGCCAGGTCGGTTGCGTCGTCATCGAGCGCCTTCTTGCCCAACGGAAAGCCCTGGACGACGAGGACCGGATGCTGCTCGAGTTCCTGGCCGATCAGGCAGGCTCGGCGCTGTTCGGCGCTCGCGCCCGCGCCGCGGAGCGACGCAGGTCGATGACGGTTCGAAAGAACGAGCCCCAATCCGGCGGGCAACCCGATGGTGAGCTGCGCCCCGATCTGGGGGGTCAGGAGCTCTGATCCCCGCCCCTCGTGGGGACTGGGGGGTGGGCAGGCTCCTGAGCCGAGAGCGCTTCACGACGCGCCGCGTCGGGCAACCGGGTCGAAACTTTTCGTGCACGCGACGCCATCGAGCCGCGTCTTCTTCTTGAGCGGCGTCGCGTCGACGCCGTCAGGGGGGGGCGATGCGCGCTCGCTGGTTGTTTCCGTTGATCACCGCCGTGGTGTGGACCGATTCCGCCGGAGCTCAGTCCGTACCGGCCTATCCCTACCCTGAGGACTATCCAGTACGCCTCCGTCACGCGTCGCCGGGTCAGTGCGATCCGCGCGACCAGCACGCGTGCGTGCCGGACAAGTGCTACGAGGTCGTGCAGCAGGCGATCAACGGAGCCAGCTGCGGGAACATCTACGCTGGCTTCCCGCTCGCCGGCCTCAGCCAGATGTACGTGGACGAGGGCTACAGGCAGTACGGCGGTCCCCTGCGGTTCCTCGGCTGCGTGCCCTCCTCGGACAACACCTGCCAGATCCACATCCTCGGGGTGGGCTCCAACACCACGACCAAGGACGCGTGTCAGATGCCAAGGCCAGGGTGTTACTTCGCCCTGTCCCAGGGGCCCGGCAAGTTCCTGTCGGACGTGAGCGCCGCATGCTCGACTGCCAATTCGGGCATGAACCAGGACGATGGCGCGCTGAAGTTGGTCAACCCGCAGGACCGACAGTGCATCGCCGACATGGTCGCTGCCGGTCAGCAGAACACCCCGACGCCCAAGAAGCTCGCGTGTCACAGCTGGGGCACCGCGTTCTGCGATCAGAATGGGTTCTATGACGCCGAGTACTACGGCGGCTTGTGCCCCTCGAGCGCCTCGATGTGCGCCCAGAACCACGGCGATCGCGTGTCCTGCGCCATCTACAGCTGCGCCATCAACAGCGCGTCGCTCGTGACGGGGATCGGATCATGGATGAAGAACTGGCGCAACCCGAACTGGGGTGCCACGCCGCAGTACGTGGCCCCCGATCGGCAGCACTGTCTCGGCGATACGCCAGCCACCGATTCGAGCTACGCGTGGGACCTCAGCGATCGCCACTCCTTCGCCGAGTACCTCGCGGACCGCGACAAGAATCCGGGCAACTACTCGGGCCAGATGAATACGCCGTCTCGCACGACCACGTCGACCTGTTCAACCACGCACGACCACGGCGAACCGTTGCCCGGCGGGACCTGGTGAGGAGGGCAGCCATGAAGAAGGTCCATCGTTTCGGATTCGTGCTCGCCCAGGTCGCTTTGGCTTCAGTCGCGTGCAGCAGCGAGCGCCCGACCGACAAATCGGCTCGACCGCTCAGTTCTGTCGAGCTGACGTTCCGCAGCGACTGCGTCGACGTTTGCTCACGAGAGCTCCCCGAGGTCCCCGACTGCGGAGCGTTCTGTGATCGCGCCCTCGCCACCTGCGTCTCCGATCCGGGCACCGGAAAGGCGAACGTCAACGAAGCCTGCGTCTGGGGAATGCTCGGGCCCGCGCTGCACATCGAGCGCCCGGAGGGGCTCGCTCATTGCGGTCGCGATGAGAACTGCGACAACAAAGACGACTGCAACGGCGCTCCGCTCTTCGTGTGTTGCGGCGACGGCGACTGTAACGGAACCGACGATTGCACCGGCGCGACCGTCTCGTCGCCCACCTGCCCCGCGACCTGTGGGGACGCCGACTGCGATGGCTTCGACGATTGCGCGACCAACCACCTCTCCGCCTGCGTTCCTTCCGAGATGGTCTCAGTTCCACCGCACGTGCGCCGACGCGGGGCGGAGCAGTCGTTCACGCCCTTCGCGGCCGCCAGGGAGACCGTGCTCACGCACGACGTGGAGCTGACGGGGTTCCTCATCGACAAGACCGAGGTCACCCAGGCTGCGTATGCTTCGTGCGTTGGCGCGGGCAAGTGCTCTGCGCCCGCGGCGAACTTCGATCCTGCGGCGAAGCCGACTCATCCGGTGACCAACGTCACGTGGGACCAAGCGCAGGAGTACTGCTCCTTCGTCAACAAGCGACTGCCCAGCGAGGCCGAGTGGGAGGCCGCGGCGCGTGGCCCGAAGAACTTCTTGCACCCGTGGGGAAACCAGTACCCCGAGGGGACGATGCCGCCGTGCACGCTCGGAAACTTCCGGGGCTGCAACACCGCGTCGCTACCCGTGGGCAGCTATCCCGCGGGCGCCAGCGGCTACGGGACCCTCGACATGGCGGGCAACGTTTCGGAGTGGGTTCGTGACTCGTTCTCCTCGTACGCGCACCTCGGCGGTACAGCGGACGTGCCCACGAGCAACTTCAGCTCGGTATTGCGCCCGGTCCGCAACCCCGTCGTTCGTTCCTTCGACCAGGGGTACGAGTCCTCCTGGTACTTCTCGTACGCGCCGTTCGCGCGTGACCACGTGTTCCGCGGCGGGAGCTTCTCCGCGAACCCGCACTACCTGATCGCCACCGCGCGCGACAAGGGTGCGTACTCGAAGCAGGAGAACTGGCTTGGCTTCCGTTGCGCGCGCGGCGGAACGACCGCCTGTGTGCCTGATACCCGTTGCCCTGCCAAGGCGCTCGGCAACGCCTGTGCGAAGATCCCCGACGGCTGCGGCGGTTTCATCGACTGCGGTCCGATTCAGGGCTGCGCAGCGGGCGACACCTGCGGCGGCGGCGATTACCCGTACCTGTGCGGTTGCGATCCGGACAAGGCGAACTGCACGGCTACCTCGTGGGTCAACGGCTTCCAGGATTCCGGGACGACGTACCGCGAGGTCCGGCAGGTCGTCGTCGACTCGGTCGGCAACATCACGGTCGCCGGCTCGATGCCGATCCCCCACTGGGGCGGTGACCACGCGTACATGTGGACCCAGGGCGTCAGCAAGTCGGGCGTTTCTCGCTGGAGCAGCTTGCTCGGCGCTGGATCCTGCATCTACAACGAGGGCAACGCCCAAGGCCTCGCGCTCGAACCGGGAACGAACGCAGTGTTTGCTGCGGGCTACTACGGCGTGTCCGCGACCGGGGACTACAAGCCGGCACTCGTGAAGTACTCGTCCTCGGGGGCGATACTCTGGCAGAAGTACCTTGCGGCCCCGGCCGCGGTCGCGAATCCGCACGGCAAGTTCCGCAGCATCGTGCGGGACAACAACGGCGACGTGCTGGTCTATGGCGAAACGCAGTGCGGCTGGGATCTCGGCGGCGGCATGATTGGATCCACGTCGAAGTGCAATTGGTCGGGCGTGTTCGCCAAGTACCGCGGCAGCGACGGAGCACACCTCTGGTCGCTCGCGGGGCCCTCGAGCGTTGGCGCGCGGAACCTCTCCTCACGGGGCGCCATCAACCCGGCGGGGGACCTGCTCGTCGCGAACACGGGGCTCGTCGGCGCGATCGTGCGAATGCCGAACGGGGGCGGCAGCTGGTCTACGCTGAAGACGCTCGCTCCTTCGCGTGGATCGTCGGTTGGCCTCAACGAGATCGCTGTCGACTCGACGGGCAACGTGTTCGTGACGGGCACCTTCACGGGCTCGGTGAACTTCGGCGGGACCACTCTCACTTCGACGCAGGCGTCGAAGGCGGACATGTTCGTCGCCAAGTACGGGCCGAACATGACGAGCCTTCTGTGGATCAAGCGCAGTGTCCCCTCCACGACCGTGAACGGCAGCATGATCCGCTCCATCGCGCTCGATTCCCTGGGCAATCCGTGGGTCATCGGCAGCGGTGACGCCACCTGGGAGTCGAAGCAGCTCGAGAGTGCCTCGGGTTGGCTCATGAGTCTGTCTTCGAGCGACGGCTCCCTGCGCGTGCTGAGACAGCGGACGACCATCGGCGCTCTGGCCATCGACCCCACCGACGACTCTTTGGTCATCGGGAGCGGCATGGGGCTCGGGTCGAGCGGGGCAAGCTCTGACGTCGGCGTGGTGTTGGGCCGCGCGTACGACGGCGGCAGCAGTGACGCGTTCGTGAGCCGCACCCCGACGCCGAGCGGCATCGAGGTGTGTGCGCCGCGGAGCTGCAAGTCGCTTGGCACCCAGTGCGGCACGATCACCGAGTGCGGAGCCACCATCGACTGCGGAGCCTGCGCCGCGGGGAAGTACTGTGCTTCGGGTCGTTGTCTCGCCGACTCCTCGGTGTGCACCGGCAAGTGCGGCATGCTCGGAACGGCGAGCGGCGTGTCGATGTACTGCGGGGATTGCCCATCGGGCCAGATGTGTGGCGCGGGCGGCGTACCCAACGTTTGCGCGGCGCCCTGCTTCCCCAAGACCTGCGCCGAGCTCGGCAAGAACTGCGGAACCATCAGCACTTGCGGTCAAACGCTGAGCTGCGGAACGTGCTCGTCGCCGCTGACCTGTGGCGGTGGCGGCGTGTCCAACGTTTGCGGAACGGGGGCCACCCCCGCTGTGTGCGGCGATGGCGTGTGCGCGTGCACCGAGTCGCCGACCTCGTGCGCCTCGGACTGCAAGAAGTCGAATGGGCCGGCCTCCGGCCAGTTCACCTGCGGTAACGGCGTGTGCGAGAGCGCCGAGACGGCCACCAAGTGCAAAGCGGACTGCGGCGGCGGGTGTTGATACGCCGTCTGCTCCTGTCATGCGTGCTCTCGACCGTGCACTGCGGATCGGATCCCGATCCGCGCACGGCCGAGAGCACCGACGCGGGACGGGTCTGCCCACGCGAGCCGGTCAGACCCGGTTCGCCCGGCATGGTGATCGTGCCGGCTGGCGAGTTCGTGATGGGCTGCGACTACAAGGCGGACCCGCGGTGCGACTTCGACGAGCTTCCCGTGCGTCGGGTGACCTTGTCGACCTACGAAATCGATCGCACCGAGGTCACCGAGCGTGATTGGTCAACGTGCGTCTCGGCAAGTGCCTGCCGATCGTTGAAGACGAGCGAGCCTCCCGGGCCCCTGCCAATCCTTGGCGTCAGCTGGAGCGATGCGGACGCGTACTGTCGATTCGTCGGCAAACGCCTTCCCACTGAAGCGGAGTGGGAGAAGGCCGCGCGGGGCACGACGGACTGTCGTTTTCCCTGGGGCGATCAGGAGCCCGACTGCTCGCGCGCGAGCTACCTCGGATGCGGCAGTCGACCGCGAGCGGTTGGCGCCGAGGCGTCGGCGAGCCCGCATGGAGTGCTCGACATGGCGGGGAACGCTTGTGAGTGGGTCACCGATTGGTACGAAGGGGGCTACAGCGGCCCCCTCGAGGTGAGGGATCCCCTCGGGGCAGCGAGCGGCACCTACCGAGTCGTGCGCGGCGGTGCGTTCTTTTCGCCCGTGAGCGCGCTGCGCGTGACCGAGCGCGACTTCGCCGACCCGCTCCTGGGCCAGTCGTACTTGGGCTTTCGCTGCGCACGTTCCCTCTAGTTCGAAGCTACACGATCAAGCCGCCGGCGCAGTGACCGTCGAGACGTCGTAGCCGAGGTCGCGCTTGTCGCAGGCTGGCAGCAGCCAGGCGTCGCGCGTGGTGACGTCTGCGTTTTGCAGCTTCGACCGGTCCGCGTGGCTCGGAAGCAGGAGCACGCCGTGGGAGTCTTCGAACGGGTAGTCGTTGTCGACGTGCTCCAACTGCACGCCCGCGAGCACGCCCGCACCCTCGTTGCCCGTGCCTGCCACCGAGGGTGACTTCGTCCTCTGAGAATCGGCCGCGAACCTCTGCTACGTCGCGCAGACCTCGGAGCGCGGTGCCGTGCTGTTCCCGCGCGAGCCAAAGGCGCAGGCCGACGTGTTGCGCTGGCTCTTCTGGTGCTCGTGTCACATCGACCCGTACTTCACGACCCTGGTCGTCGAGCGGCTCATCAAGCCGAGGCGTGGCGCGCCGTGCGACGACGCTGCGTGCGCGCACGCCGAGCAGTGGCTCGCGCGGTTCGTCCCGATCCTCGGGCAGCAGCTGACGGGCCGCGAGTACGTCACCGGCACGTTCAGCATCGCGGACATCGCGCTCGGCTGCACCTTCGAGATGTCCCCCCTGCTCCGCGTCGATCTCGGCCCGTTCCCCAACTCCGCGCGTGGCTCGAGCGCGTGCAGGCTCGTGATTCGTGGCGCGTCGGAGCGCGTTAGCCCCCACGGACGCCGAGACGCGGTCGGGTTGCGCTTCGAGCGCAGCCCCCTTGTGCTGCGCCGGTAGCGGGCTTCCGCCGCTCGCGCGAGCACGCCGATTGCGAAGTTCGTGGCATGGCCACACGTCGCAGCATGCTCCTGGTCATCGCCGCAATGTCGTTGCTCGGCTGCGGTCCGAGCGACGGTTCTCGCGCCGCGCCGGCGCTGAAGGAGAGATCCGCGGATGACGGCACCAACAACGCACGGCCGATGGACGAGGAGCCGATCGGCGAAGAGCCGCCGCCGTCGAGTGGCACGATCACGTATGCGACGCGACTGGAACGCGCCAGCGCGGTCGCGGTCGATAATCAATGGGTGTACTGGACGGTACAGGGAAGGAGCTCGACGGACGGTATCGTGATGCGCGCTCCGAAACTGGGCGGCGCCGTCGAGACGCTCGCCAGTGGACTGAACTACCCTAACGAGATCCTCGTCGACGACGACGCCATCTACTGGGTCGAATTCCTCGCCAACCGTCTGTGGCGACTGCCGAAAAACGGCGGGCGCGCGACCGTGCGCGTCGGCGCGCCACATACCTTCTACGGCTTCGCGATGGACGCTGCTCACCTCTACTGGGCCGACAACGGATCGGTTGGCTCCTCGGTGTGGCGCGTACCCAAGGTGTCCGGGGCACCGGAGAAGATCGCTGCGGTCGGCGGCTCGGCCAATCGCCCGGTCCTCGATGCGACGAATGTGTACCTGCACGTGGGCGTCGACGAGTTCACCAACATGATCTCGTCGGTACCGAAGAGCGGCGGTCCGGTGACGGTCGTCGCCGACTCGGCGTTTCCGCCGATCGCGGTCGACGAGACGTCGCTGTACCTCGTGCTCGGCATCCTCGGTCCGGGCGTAGTCAATCGCAGGCCGAAGACCGGCGGAACGCCTGTGATCCTCGCGGAAAGCGTTGCCCCCTGGGGCTCGATCGCTCAGGACGACGTGAACCTCTACTGGGGCACGTACACCGAGCTCCTCGGCGTGCCGAAGGCCGGCGGTGTGGTCAGGGTGATCGCGGCGGGGCAGGACAGCGTCTCGGGCATCGCGGTCGACGCGACGAGGATCTACTGGACCGAGTACGGTAGCGAGGCAGAGCCGACCGGTGCGGTGCACTCGGTGCTGAAGTGAGCAAAGACAAGTTCTGCCTGACCACCGCAGACAACTACCTCACTGCCGGACTGGCTGGCAGCGTCTGGTACGACGACATGGTCGTCGCGAAGAGGCGAGTCGGCTGCCTTCGCCCCTGAGCCGCCGCGCCTGGCGACGAGGGGCTTGGGTGGTACCTTGGCCTCATGCGCATCGTCGTTTTGTCCATGGCGTGTCTCGCGCTGGCCGCGTGCGGTGGCTCGAACGCTGACTTCAGCGAGGTGCCCGACACCTCGACCGCCGACGTGAGCGTCGCCGACGACGCTGCAGTCGTGGACGGTTCCGAGAGCGACACCGTGGTCCCCGACACGTCGACCGGATGCGCCGCTCCCAAGAAGCTCTGTGGCACCGTCTGCACCGATACGGCGACTGATCCGAACAACTGCGGCGCGTGCGGCAACGCGTGCTCCGAGCTCGGGCTCACGTGCGTCGGGGGCGCATGCAAGTGCGCGGGCACGATGTGCGGCGGGCGCTGCATCAACACCAAGACCGACGCGATCAACTGCGGAGCTTGCGGCAAGGCGATCTGCCACAACGAGGTCTGCGTCGACGGCAAGGCGCAGTGCGCGCCCGGGTTCAAGGCGTGCGCAGGCACGGGCGGCTGCCTCGGGTGCGTCGAGATCGTCAACGATCCGAACAACTGCGGCGACTGCGGGAAGTCCTGCGGAACGACCGCGTGCGCCAGGGGCGCGTGCCTGAAGGACACTACCTGCCCGACCGGCCTCACGTTCTGCAGCAGCTTCATCTTCGCGGGGGCGTGCGCCGACCTGACGCGCGACCTCGCCCACTGCGGTGACTGCGCCAAACAGTGCGCGCCGGGTGAGACCTGCTCGACTGGCAAGTGCACGCCTTACGCGGGCGCGGTCGGCTGCAGCACCTGCCCGTGCCCCACCTGCAAGGGCTCGCTGCCGCAGTGCTGCACGTACGCGAAGACGATCGTCTGCTCGACGGCGTGTCCCGCGGGCTGACGTCAGGACGGGGGCACCCGACTCGGCCCTCGACCGAACGTCCACTCCAGCGAATCGGCGGCGCTGAGGCCGAGCATCATGATGATGTTCAAATCCTGCCCATTGATCGAGGGCATCCCACCGAACTCGAATCGGAAGTACGGCGCGAGTCCATAGGTCGCGGAGACCTCGAACCCGAACCGCGCTCCGCCCGGCGAATACTTGGGCCCGATGGTGTCGCCCGCCGGGACCTCCACCGATTGTCGCACGGCGTAGATCGCGTGGGCGAAGAACACGAACCGCATCCACTCCGCAGCGCCGTTCGCGAGCACGAGGTTGGTCTGCTGCACGTACTTGATCCCGACGTAGACACCGCCCGCGTCGATGGGGACCCTTGGCTCGCCGACGTGTTGGAAGCGCCGCTTGTCATCGTTCGCCCAGTAATGGACCCCGTGACGATCCAAGTAGCCTCCGGCATCGACACCAAGCTTCTTTCGCGCTCCACCCTCGGCGTGCGCGTACGTCGTGTAGACGTAGTTTCCCTCGGTGTAGCCGCCCGTCCGCAGCTTCGCGCCACCGCGCCAAGCGTATCCGACGAACGCTCCTGCCTCGCCGTAGATCTGCGACATGCCCGAACCCGGCAGGTTGAGCGTGCCCACGCCTTGGAGCTCGATGGCCGGCACGGGACTGAAGTTGACCTGGCCGAACCCACCCCAGTTGAACGCGGCGGGCGAGAACCCGACCATCGAGCCGCTCAGCGCGCCGACGACCCGCAGTTTCCCCGCGTCGGGATTGTCGTACGCGACGTTGTCGTCCGCGAGCCCGGAGCTGGTGGAGGTCGCGGCGGCGACGCAGAGGATCGCGACCAGGGACCCGCGCATCGAGGCATTGTCCGGATCGACGACTTCCCCACCATGCCAAATGTCATCGTGCCCCAGCCCCTGGTCGGCTCGGCGCGATGCCCCAGTTCCGCCGCGCGAACTGGCGGTCCCCTCGATCCGGCGGCATTCGCGGTTCCGCCGGAACCGAGGAGGACCCATGACCACTACCTGGCTGAAGCGAATGAGAGCGAACTTCAACACGATCATCACGGCCCGCCTCGACGCGCTCTTTGCGGCAGCCTCCCATGGCGGCATGTTGTCCGCCTTTCGACGCGGCAGCGCGGGCCTCAGTGGAGACCGTGCTGTTGGTGGTCCGTTTCTGCTGCGTCCCGTTCCTTCGCTTCTTCCCAGCTCCGGCCGGCTTGGAGATCGCTCCAACAGAAGCGCACCCCTTGGTTGTCGTTCGGGTTGAGTGACAGGATTCGCTCGAAGACGATTTGCGCCTCGAGCGCGCGTCCGAGTCTCCAGAGGCACAGCGAGGCAACATCTACCGCGCGCGCTCGCGGTCTTCGAGCGCGTCGAGATCCGAGACGACTCCGTGCTCGGCAGGCCGCAAGGTGGCTGCCCTGCGAGCCTGCTTCCGCTCCTTGCGCTCCGCTCGCTTGGCCGCCGCGGCGCGCGCGCTCTCCTCGATCGTCCTGACGACATCGGGTCGACGCTTGCCGAACCGCTTCTCGTAGAGGTGCTCGATGAACTCGGGGAGCGGCGCTTTCCAAGGCTCCTGCCGGTGGTTGTCGATCGACCCCAGCCGGTTGGGGTTCATCCCGAGCTCGCGCGCCATCTGCACGTGTGCGTGCGACAGACCGTGGCGCATGCGTGCGGTGACCCACGCCTGGAGTTTGGGGTCCAGCCCCTTGTTCTTCGCCATCGCCACTACTACCTCCTCCGCCGCATCACCCGCTCGAGCATCTTCGGCGCGAGCGCCTTCATCGCCCTGCGGCAAGCGATCCGCTCGGCATCGCTCGACGCCGAGAGCTCCCGCACGAGCCAGCGGTAGAACCGAATGCCCGGG
>Ga0208492_1000204_pt1 | contig 58280 bp, 47 predicted proteins | sample Subbioar_CSW14AB_FD_184820 | JGI IMG/M metagenome (GOLD analysis project Ga0208492, IMG submission 184820) | Serpentinite rock and fluid subsurface biosphere microbial communities from McLaughlin Reserve, California, USA - CR12Mar_CSW14AB (SPAdes) | ecosystem: Environmental > Terrestrial > Deep... | reverse complement strand
ACCCTTATCTCCTTGTAATCCTTTTTCTCCTTGGATACCTTGGTCTCCTTTATCGCCCTTATCTCCTTTCAAACCTTGAAGACCTTGATCTCCCTTGTCGCCTTTGTCACCCTTATCACCCTTATCTCCTTGTAATCCTTTCTCACCTTGGATACCCTGAATACCCTGGTCTCCTTTATCACCCTTGTCTCCCTTCAAACCTTGAAGACCTTGATCACCTTTGTCACCCTTATCACCCTTATCTCCTTGCAATCCTTTCTCACCTTGGATACCCTGAATTCCTTGGTCTCCTTTATCGCCCTTATCTCCCTTCAAACCTTGAAGGCCTTGATCACCTTTATCACCTTTGTCTCCTTTGTCTCCTTTATCACCCTGTAATCCTTTCTCACCTTGGATACCTTGAATACCCTGGTCTCCTTTATCGCCTTTGTCACCCTTCAATCCTTGAAGACCTTGATCTCCCTTTTCACCTTTGTCACCCTGTAATCCTTTCTCACCTTGGATACCTTGGTCTCCTTTATCGCCTTTGTCTCCCTTCAAACCTTGAACACCTTGATCTCCTTTATCTCCTTTGTCTCCCTTCAAACCTTGAAGACCCTGATCACCTTTGTCTCCTTTATCTCCTTTATCACCCTTATCTCCCTGTAGTCCTTTCTCTCCTTGGATACCTTGAATACCCTGGTCGCCTTTATCGCCTTTGTCTCCCTTCAAACCTTGAAGACCTTGATCACCTTTGTCTCCTTTCAGACCTTGAACACCTTGATCTCCTTTATCACCCTTATCTCCTTGTAATCCTTTCTCACCTTGGATACCTTGAATACCCTGGTCGCCTTTATCTCCTTTATCACCTTTGTCTCCCTTCAAACCTTGAAGACCTTGATCACCTTTGTCACCTTTATCACCCTTATCTCCCTGTAGTCCTTTCTCTCCTTGGATACCTTGAATACCCTGATCTCCTTTATCTCCTTTATCTCCTTTGTCTCCCTTCAAACCTTGAAGACCCTGATCTCCTTTATCTCCTTTGTCTCCCTTATCACCCTGTAATCCTTTCTCACCTTGGATACCCTGAATACCCTGATCCCCTTTATCTCCTTTGTCTCCTTTCAATCCCTGAACACCTTGATCTCCTTTATCTCCTTTGTCACCCTTATCACCCTGTAATCCTTTCTCACCTTGGATACCCTGGATACCCTGGTCGCCTTTATCGCCTTTATCTCCCTTCAATCCTTGAATACCTTGATCTCCCTTGTCTCCTTTGTCTCCCTTATCACCTTGCAATCCTTTCTCACCTTGTAAACCTTGTATACCCTGATCCCCTTTGTCTCCTTTCAGACCTTGATCACCTTTATCGCCCTTGTCTCCTTTTAAACCTTGAAGACCTTGTGCACCAGTATCACCTTTATCGCCCTTATCTCCTTGCAATCCTTTCTCACCCTGTATACCTTGAATACCCTGATCACCTTTATCTCCTTTCAATCCCTGAATACCTTGATCTCCTTTGTCACCTTTATCACCCTGTAATCCTTTCTCACCTTGGACACCTTGAATTCCTTGAATACCTTGAATTCCTTGAATACCCTGGTCGCCCTTATCTCCTTTGTCTCCCTTCAATCCTTGAAGACCTTGATCACCTTTATCACCTTTATCTCCTTTATCACCCTGTAATCCTTTCTCACCTTGTAAACCTTGTGCACCAGTATCGCCTTTATCGCCCTTCAAACCTTGAAGACCTTGATCTCCTTTATCGCCCTTGTCTCCCTTCAATCCTTGAAGACCTTGATCTCCCTTGTCACCTTTGTCACCCTTATCTCCTTGTAATCCTTTTTCTCCTTGGATACCTTGGTCTCCTTTATCGCCTTTGTCTCCTTTCAGACCTTGAACACCTTGGATACCTTGATCTCCTTTATCACCTTTATCACCCTGTAATCCTTTCTCACCTTGGATACCTTGAATACCCTGGTCGCCTTTATCGCCCTTGTCTCCCTTCAATCCTTGAAGACCTTGATCTCCCTTGTCACCTTTGTCACCCTTATCACCCTTATCTCCCTTATCTCCTTGTAATCCTTTCTCACCTTGGATACCCTGAATACCCTGGTCTCCTTTATCGCCCTTATCCCCTTGTAATCCTTTCTCACCTTGAATACCCTGGTCGCCTTTATCGCCTTTATCTCCCTTCAAACCTTGAAGACCTTGATCTCCCTTGTCACCTTTATCCCCCTTATCACCTTTATCCCCTTGTAATCCTTTTTCTCCTTGGATACCTTGAATTCCTTGGTCGCCTTTATCTCCTTTGTCTCCCTTCAAACCTTGAACACCTTGATCTCCCTTATCTCCTTTGTCTCCCTTATCACCCTGTAATCCTTTCTCACCTTGAATACCCTGATCCCCTTTATCTCCTTTGTCTCCTTTCAATCCCTGAACACCTTGATCTCCCTTGTCGCCTTTATCACCCTTATCTCCCTGTAGTCCTTTCTCTCCTTGAATACCCTGATCGCCTTTATCTCCTTTATCTCCTTTATCACCTTTGTCTCCCTTCAATCCTTGAAGACCTTGATCACCCTTGTCACCCTTATCTCCTTGTAATCCTTTCTCACCTTGAATACCCTGGTCGCCTTTATCGCCTTTATCTCCCTTCAAACCTTGAAGACCTTGATCTCCTTTGTCGCCTTTATCCCCCTTATCACCTTTATCTCCTTGTAATCCTTTTTCTCCTTGGATACCTTGAATTCCTTGGTCGCCTTTATCTCCTTTGTCTCCCTTCAAACCTTGAAGACCCTGAATTCCTTGGTCGCCTTTATCTCCTTTGTCTCCCTTCAAACCTTGAAGACCCTGAATTCCTTGGTCTCCTTTATCGCCTTTGTCTCCCTTATCTCCTTTTGCACCTGCAACACCTTGAAGACCTTGATCGCCCTTGTCGCCTTTATCACCCTTATCTCCAGTTAATCCTTTTTCGCCTTGTAAACCTTGTGCACCAGTATCTCCTTTATCACCTTTGTCTCCTTTGTCTCCTTTATCGCCCTTCAAACCTTGAAGACCTTGATCACCTTTGTCTCCCTTGTCTCCTTGCAATCCTTTCTCACCTTGAATACCTTGAATACCTTGGTCTCCTTTATCGCCTTTGTCCCCCTTCAAACCTTGAAGACCTTGATCACCTTTGTCTCCTTTATCACCTTTTTCTCCTTTATCTCCAGTTAATCCTTTTTCACCTTGTAAACCTTGTGCACCGGTATCACCTTTGTCGCCCTTGTCTCCCTTCAAACCTTGAAGACCTTGATCTCCCTTATCGCCCTTATCTCCTTTTAAACCTTGTAACCCTTGCGCACCCGAATCCCCTTTATCTCCCTTATCACCTTTGTCACCCTTGTCACCTTTAGGACCTTGAGGACCTTCAGAACCTGTTACTCCTATATCACCCTTATCTCCCTTGTCACCCTTGTCACCTTTAGGACCGGGAGGACCTGGATCACCCTTATCTCCTTTCTCACCTTTTTCGCCTGACACAGTTGCACCATTAGTTGCGCCACCAGTAAGCTGACCTCCTGAAGTAATAATGCTTGCTCTGATAGATCTAAGCATTGCAGCGGTATCAGAGATATTTAGTTTGGTATCAATTTTTTTATTCAAACTTTCACCCTCAGATTTCAGCATATATGGTTTTAACATAGCAGCAGTATCTGTATAATTCATTTTCAATTCCAGGCCACTTACATTTCCTGCATAATTGGCAAAAGGAACAGACAGGAACTGAGAGGTACCCATATTAATATACTGTTGATCTGCAACCCAACCTGCAGTTGGATTTGTTGGCGCAACAGCTGCTTTAATATTCAAGAAGAAAGGACCGTTTGCCCAATCAATTAAACTGTAAGAACTTAATCCAGCACTTCTTTGCCCCTGTCCAATAACAATAGTAAACAAACCATCTCCGGAAGTTTTCACTTCATAGGTTTCAGCATAAACAGTATTTCCGTTAGCATTACCTTGTAATATGGTCGTCTTTACATGCACAGTACGCTTAGATGCCGGAACACCCGCTGCATCCAATGCTACTGCCTGAAATAAAATTCCTTTGGGAACGCCTGCTTTCTGAGCACTTAATGCAGGAGCCCCTAATAGAATAGAGGCAGTCAACAAACTCAGGATGGCAATAATTCTACTAAACATTATCTGTTATTTTTAATGAATTTGATGGATTGAAGTCTCGCATTAGAACTGAGGAGCGAAACGATATAATTTCCATGAAGCAAATTGGCTACAGGAATTCTTGCACCATTAATAAGTGCACTAAAATCTGTTTTAACAACCTGTACCACTCGGCCCGTGAAATCAGTCACGTGCAAATAATATTGATCGTCCGATGCTAAATTCTGAGCATTCAGCACTTTTATATTTAAGATATCGGTCGTAGGAATAGGATAAGCCAGCACTTGCAGTTCAAGTTTCTGCGTTTCAGGACAGGTTAGTGTAAAACTGCCAGGCTTTGAATTAAAGAAAACTTTAAGACCATTTGAAACCTCCAGGCACTTCTCACTTTCAATAATAGTAGGTGCACTGTGAATCATTTCAGTTGATCCCATATTTCCAAAACCACCAATCACAAACTTACCTGTTATCTGTGCAGACGCACCAACAGATAAGACTGTGCTGATGAATAAGAAAATGAATATTTTATTTACCTGTTGTAACATAGGTCAACTGGATTACTTTACCCTGATAGGTATACTTCAATTTTAAAATGTTACTGTTGCTTTCTTCAATGAGGTAACTCTGTAAAACTTCAACTCCTGAAATAAGATTGACATAAGAAGTTGATAAAGCCTGAGGATTAGGTACATCCCATTTTCCAACCACACCATCACTGTCTTTGAATGAACCACCCTGATAAAAAGTAATCATGTAGGTATTGGACCCGTTAGAACTAATGGTAGAGAAATTTGACTCTGCAGAACCATTAACTGTTACTTCAGTCAATCTCCAAATGGTTGGATTGTTGGCAGCCCCAGTGATGGTTGCTTTTGCAATTGCGATGGGATCTGCCGCTATTTCTTTGCTACAGCTTGTAAACAAGCCCGCAGAAAAAATTAGCAGGAGAGATAATAAACGCGCGTATTGTTTCGTTTTCATGTGTCAATCATTTTAACAGGGGCAAATTTGTTCGACTGCACACGCGTATTATATGCCTAAGATTAGGGATAAGAAAAATATTTAATAAGTGATTTCTTTATAACTTATTGATATTCAACTAGTTGTAAAAATATTTTGATATCAAATTTTCGTAAACACCTCCCCCACACGAAAGGTCAAAATAGAAAAATACCAGACTGTTGGTATGATAAAATTGTGCAATATTGAACCATGTATGAATAAAGGAGGATTGTATCTTAGTGTTTTCGGTATATAATTATTCATAAATAAATAGCTCAATAGTATATTTGATTACAATGGCGCAAAATAATATCACCAAGACCCCCCTTGATGCTTTAGGTTACGGATTTATCAAAGACCATCATATTCCAAAGGGTAAGGATGAATATTATCTGCGGAATATGCAAATGCGAAATGGTATTCATTACCGAACGCTAACTGCATATGAAATTGAACAACTGGTTCGTAATGGTAATACCACAGATAACTGGAATCATATACTCGTTTCGGATGCATTTAATCCAGACCTAGTAAAGAACTGTAAATTTCACGGCCTTGTTAGAATTGGAAAACTAGAACCCTTTTGTCTGGGCTTTAGTGATTTAAAAACTCCAGTTGGATTATACAATTCAACTATTATCAGTTGCGACTTCGGAGATAATGTTGTTATCAACAATGTCAACTACCTCTCACATTATATTATTGGCAGCGAAGCCATTATTACCAACGTAAATGAATTGGTTACCACCAATCACTCTAAGTTTGGTAACGGAATTGTAAAGGACGGAGAATCAGAAGAAGTGCGTATTTGGCTGGAAATCTGCAATGAAAACACAGGCAGAAAAGTGTTGCCATTTGATGGCATGTTACCCGGCGATGCTTTCCTTTGGAGTCGTTACAGAGATGACAAAGCATTGCAGCAAAAATTCGTTGAATTCACCGAAAAGAAATTCAATAATAAAAGAGGTTATTACGGAAAGGTTGGCGACAGAACAGTTATTAAGAATTGTAACATCATCAAAGATGTTTGGGTAGGTTCTGATGCTTATTTTAAAGGAGCTAACAAACTCAAGAATCTGACGGTAAACTCCAGCCCTGAAGGACGCACCCAAATTGGGGAAGGCTGTGAAATGGTGAATGGAAATATTGGCTACGGTTGCCGGATTTTCTACGGTGTTAAAGCAGTTCGATTTATCATGGCCGACCACTCTCAATTGAAATACGGAGCAAGATTGATTAACTCCTATCTGGGACAAAATGCTACCATTTCTTGTTGCGAGGTATTGAATTCATTAATATTCCCTGCACACGAACAACACCATAACAATTCATTTTTATGTGCAGCACTGGTAATGGGACAAAGTAATATTGCAGCCGGTGCTACCATTGGATCGAATCACAATAGCAGAAGCGCTGACGGTGAAATCATCATGGGCCGTGGCTTCTGGCCGGGTCTCTGCGTAAGTTTGAAACACAATTCAATCTTTGCTTCTTTCACAATGATCAGCAAAGGAGACTATCCTGCAGAATTGAATGTACCGATTCCTTTTTGCTTAATTAGCAACGATACTAAGAACGATCAGCTGACTATTATGCCAGCCTATTGGTTCCTCTATAATATGTATGCATTGGCACGCAATGCAGGCAAATATTCTCAGCGGGATAAAAGACACGACAAGACACAGAAACTCGAATACGATTATCTGGCGCCTGATAGTGTCAATGAAATTTTTACTGCAATGGAAAAGCTGGAACTATATACAGGCCAGGCTTATCTGCGTTCAGAAAAAAAATTGGATCTAGATACCACAGAAGCAATGGCTGTAGGGAAGCTCTTACTTAAGAGCAATAATAGACTGGTTGATTCACTGGAAATTATTGCCACAGATATAGAAAACAGCAAACGCAAAACAGTATTGGTTAAAGTGCGTCAGGCTTACAAAGTGTTTGAAGATGTCCTGGTATTCTATGGGGTTAAATCTTTGTTATGCTTAATTGGCAAAAATATTCCAGACTCCATTGAAGCTTTAACCAAACGCATTCCGAAAAAACTGAGCAGGACATCATGGATTAACTTGGGCGGTCAACTTATGCCTGCTGCAGATTTGGCTGAGCTGCGCAAAAAAATCACTTCCGGTAAAATAAAAGGATGGGACGATTTACATGCGCAATATGCAGTTAAAGGAGAATTATATGAAGAACAAAAATGCCACCATGGTTTGGCCACACTAAGCGAAATCACTGAAATCTCCTTGAACCAATTAGACAAACACCAGATAAATTATTTACTGAACAGCGCCATATCCACCATGGAATGGATGACGAAGGGCATTCACGATTCTAGAGCAAAAGACTACAGCAATCCATTTAGAAAAATGGTCTATGAAAGTTTTGCAGAGATGAATGAAGTGGTAGGTAAACTGGAAGACAACAGCTTTATAAAGGAACAAATAGGAGAACTGAAATCCTTTAAAAAAGAAATCAGTTCTCTCAAAAAACAATTGGGGATATAATCGGGAGATCTTAAAACTTAAGCCCTAGTCCTAATTGTATCTGTTGATTGGTCCATTTTTGCTGGTCTGTGAAATCATTGATATTCTGTAAACCAACATTGTACCTGCCATAGATACGCAATACTTTTAAATTTACCTGCGCACCCAATACCATGGATAAATCGCCGGCTTTAAATGCCTGCTGACCATTGCTCAGCAAATTTTCGTTCTTGTTAATGAGCACTCCAAACTGAGGCCCCGCTACAAAGCTTAACAAACCAATTGGACTGTAACGCAAAAGAATTGGCACCATTAAATAATCCAGCTTAACATTGGTTGGCAACGTGCTGTAAATGGCATCCAAATTTGTAGCGGGCTTAGTAGATGTTTGACTCCAGATAACTTCGGGCTGAATACCCCAACGCTTGGCAAAATCAATTTCAGCAAACGCACCGGCGTGATATGAGAAATTAAATCCCTGATCAAAAGACTGCCCCTCTATCTTATTTAAGTTGGCACCCGCCTTAACACCCAATCTGAATCCGGTTTGTGCATGCAACACTGTCCCGATAATAACCATGAAGGCAACTAAAAAAATCTTACGCATACATTTTGTTTAAGTGAATCAAAACAATTTATATGCCATAGACGAATAAACATGAACCAATGTTACACTTGAAATGTTAAAAATGCATGAATACGTTAACAGAGAAAGACAAGGACCGTATTATTGAAATGGCTTGGGAAGACCGAACGCCTTTTGAAGCCATAGAATTTCAGTTTGGATTGTCTGAAAAAGAAGTGATTGAATTTATGCGCTTAAACAGCAAAGCATCCAGCTTTAGAATGTGGCGTAAACGCATGAACGGACGCAGCACCAAACACCAGCAACTGCGCGAGAAAGGAATCAACCGCTTTAAATGCAGTATGCAGCGTGCAATATCGCTGAATAAAATAGCTAAGCGCGGATAAATTCTATAACAGTAATTTCCGGCATAATGCCTACCCTGCCCGGATAACCAATGAAGCCAAAGCCCCTGTTGACATATAATTTCTGAGCACCATCTTCGTAAAGGCCTGCCCATTGTTTATACATCCATTTTACCGGACTCCATTTAAAATAAGGATTTTCCAATCCAAACTGCATCCCGTGTGTATGTCCTGAAAACATGATATCAATATCGGGATAGTCTGTTTTTACCTGCGCATCCCAATGGCTGGGATCGTGACTGAGCAAGAGTTTGAAAGGAATTCCTTCTGTACCCTTAATCGCTTCTTCCATTTTGCCGTATTTAGGGAACCGGCCTTTGGCGCCCCAGTTTTCAATACCCAATATGGCAATTTTTTCTCCGTTTCTTTCCAATACCCGGTGTTCATTCATAAGCAAATCCCACCCCATTTCTTTGTGCACTTGCATTAATGCCTGCAAATTGGCTTGCTTTGCTGCAGCAGAAGGCCATTGTACATAATCTCCATAATCGTGGTTTCCCAATGAACTGTATACCCCCATTGGCGCTTTTAAACGGGCAAAACTACTTTTTAGTGGTGCCATTTCCGTGGCGCGATCGTTCACCAGATCACCTGTGAAAAAGATCATATCGGGGTTTTGCGCCAGTATCAGGTCTATGCCTTTGTTTACCGCTGCAATGTCTTGCAGACTGCCACTGTGAACGTCGCTGATTTGCACCAGTTTTAATCCCTCAAAAGCTGAAGGCAAATTCGGGAAAGACAATTTTATTTTTTTTACCTGATAACTGTATTTGTTTTTAAAACCCCAGAGCATGGTACCAAATAGCGTAGAACCCAGTCCCAGCCCAATCCAGCTTAGGAAAACGGAACGGGAAACCATGGAGCCATCTCCCAGTGTCTGCCCTCCGGTCTTTCTGTAAATATTCACAATAGTCCACCAACCGCCTCTGCGGATATCATCCACCAGAAAGATGGTAGTGGCTATTAATTTGGCGATAAATAATCCCGCTAGTATGGCAAAAACATAATTCCGAAAGATTTTAGACTGCTGCAAGGCAGGCACAAACGGAAATGCCATCAAAGAGAAGATGGTGAGCACCGAAACCACCCAATATCCAAAGTGAATGTACATTCTGGCCCGCTCAGAAATTGGCTGGGTAACGGTTTTAACCGCCTGGTACACATAAAAATCAAGCAAAACCATAATGGCGGCTATAAAAAACAAAGTCCCTGTACTGCGCATATTTTAATATAATGGGTAAAGATAAGCACCCTCCATAACAGCGATCGGATAATATTGTTTGAGAGCTGTATCCGATGCCGTATTTTTGACAACCGAGAAAAGGAATAGCAACTATGGCAAGAATTATTGGCGTGGCCAATCAAAAAGGCGGAGTAGGTAAAACAACCACTGCAATCAACGTAGCAGCCAGTCTGGCTGTTTTAGAATACAAGACCCTGCTGGTGGATGCGGATCCCCAGGCAAATAGTACAACTGGGGTGGGCTTTGACCTGCACAATATCACCAACAGTTTATACGACTGCATGGTCAATAGTGTAACTGCCAATGAAGTGATTTTAAAAAGTGATATTCCAAATTTAGACCTGATTCCCTCTCATATTGATCTGGTAGGTGCAGAACTGGAAATGATTAATTATCCGAATCGCGAAAATGTAATGAAGAATATTTTGGATGCAGTACGCGACCGCTATGATTTTATTATCATCGACTGCTCTCCTTCTCTGGGTCTGATTACGGTGAATTCACTGGTGGCTTCTGACAGTGTAATTGTGCCTGTTCAATGCGAATTCTTTGCCTTGGAGGGATTGGGTAAATTATTGAACACGATTAAAATTGTTCAGAACCGTTTGAATCCTGCCTTACAAATTGAAGGGATATTAATGACCATGTACGATGGACGTTTGCGTTTGTGCAACCAGGTGGTTAGCGAAGTACGACGTCATTTTGATGATATGGTTTTTGCTACCATCATCCATAGAAATACCAGATTGAGCGAGGCCCCCAGCGTTGGTAAGCCCGTGATTTTATACGATGCAGAAAGTAAGGGTGCCGTGAATTACCTGAACCTGACCAAGGAAATTCTACAGAACAACGGCATGACTAAAATTTCTAACCAGGAAAGAATTATTGAATAATTATGAGCAATCCAAAACCTAGCAAAGATCTGATTGGTAAAGGACTTAGGTCTTTACTGCAAAATATAGATACCGATTTAAAGAATACCTCTGGAAGTTTAAAGAGTGAAGTGGTGGAGCAAGTAACTACCAGTTCGCGAATTCCATTAGCGGATATTCAAATCAACCCAAAGAACCCAAGAAGAGATTTTGATGAGCAAGCCTTACAGGAATTGGCGAACTCCATTAAAATGCATGATATCATTCAGCCTTTAACGGTTAGCAAATTACCTAATGGTAAGTACCAGTTAATTGCAGGCGAAAGAAGATTTAGGGCGTCTAAACTGGCCGGACTAAAAGATGTTCCTGCCTATGTAAGACAAGCCAATGACCAACAATTACTGGAGCTGGCTTTACTTGAAAATATTCAGCGCGAAAATTTAAATGCCATTGAAACGGCATTGAGTTTTAAGCGTATGATGGAAGAACTGGATTATACACAGGAACAGGTGGCAGAGAGAATGGGCAAGGAAAGAAGTACGGTTACCAATTATATTCGTTTATTGAAATTGCCACCGGATATTCAGGCGGCTGTGCGCAATGGCAGCATTACAATGGGCCATGCAAGAGCATTGATTAATATTGATACCATCGACAAGCAATTGTATGTATTCAAAGAAATACAGCAAAAGCAATTGAGTGTTCGTCAAACAGAAGAACTGGTTAGAAAATTATACAAGGGCGATAAATCTTCAGGTGCTACAGCAGGAAGTGGTGCAAAAAATGATTTACCTCCGGCTTATCAGAAAATTGAAGACAACCTTGCCTCACATTTTAGCACCAAAGTGAAAATGACCCATAACAAAAAGGGCTACGGAAGTATCTCTATTGAATACTACTCATTGGATGAGCTGAATAAGATTCTGGATTTGATGAATATAACTGTGGGTTAAACTGGCATGTTCAAAAAATTATTGATTGTTTTTGTTTTGATTCTTGTGGGATCAAAAGGCGTATTTGCACAAACGGCTACCGATAGTGCGAAGGCCGCTGTAGTGCCGACACTCAGCCCGAAAGAACAATCCAAATTGCAGAAGAAAATAAGGGACTCCATCTGGTTACTCACGCATATTCCGCAAAAAGCAACACGTCGTTCTGCCATGATACCAGGATGGGGACAGGCATACAACCGCGAATACTGGAAGATCCCATTGGTGTATGGCATTCTGGGAATTCCAGCTGCTACTTATGTGTACAACAATTCTTTTTACAAAAAAACCAAGTTCGCATACGAAGCATTGTTTAAAGCTCAATCCGGCGACAGTTCTGATATTGCAGCGATTGATCCGGAACTAAGGGGTTTGAGTATTGGTTCTATGCAGAACTATCGGAACGCTTTTCGCAGAGATCGTGATTATTCGATTCTCTGGTTCATATTAGCCTGGGGATTACAAGTAGTAGATGCCACTGTATTTGGACACTTAAGACATTTTGATGTAAGCAATAGTTTGAGTATGCAGATTCAGCCTCAGTTGAATCCGGCAACACGAACACCCGGCTTATCCTTTCAATTTACTGTTAAAGAAAAAAGCAAGAAGCCACTGGCCATTGCCCGATAAAACAACTACTATGAAAATTGCATTAATTGGATACGGCAAAATGGGTAAAGCCATTGAAGCTATTGCCCTGAGCCAGGGTCATGAAGTTGTGCTTAGGATAGACCTTGACAACGCAGCAGATTTTACCAAAGAGAATCTTAGCAAAGCAGATGTGGCTATTGAATTCACCGGACCGCATAGTGCAGTTAACAATATCCGCAAAAGCTTGGAGTTTGGCGTACCAGTAGTTAGTGGTTCAACAGGCTGGCTGGCAGAATGGGATACCGTTGCAGATTTTTGCAAAACCATGGATGGTACTTTAATTTATTCCAGCAATTTCAGCATTGGCGTGAATTTGTTTTTTGAACTGAATAAGTACCTGGCTGCATTAATGGAGAACTATCCTGACTATGATGTTAGCCTGAAAGAAATTCACCATACACAAAAGAAAGATGCCCCCAGCGGCACCGCCATTAGTCTGGCTGAACAAATACTTGCCCTGATTGGGCGCAAGCGTGAATGGACCAACGATATGGCAGCAAAAGAGATTCATCAATTGAATATTCTTTCAGAACGCATTGATCCTGCACAGGGTACACACCACGTAAAATACAGTTCTGCCATTGATGATATTGAAATTATTCACACGGCACACAACAGAACAGGGTTTGCAGGAGGTGCCGTTAAAGCGGCTGAATATGCGGTTGGCAAAAAAGGTATTTACACGATGAAGCAAGTATTGGGCTTATCTTAGTATCAAATTTTAATCCAATGCTATCAAAAAAGACACAATATGCTTTTAAAGCGCTTACCTTTATGGCAGAGCAACAGCATTCAGGTCCTTTTTTAATTGCAGAGATAGCGGACAAAAAGAAAATCCCCCTTAAGTTTTTAGAGTCCATTCTGCTCGAATTAAAAAAAGCAGGCGTTTTGAACAGTAAAAAAGGTAAAGGGGGTGGTTATTTTTTTAATGCAGCTCCTGATACTATTTCACTGGCAACCATCATGCGTTTGCTAGAAGGTCCCATTGCTTTGTTACCCTGCGTAAGTTTGAATTTCTACCAGAAATGCGAGGATTGCAATGAGGCCAAATGCGGTCTGAATAAAATACTCGTTCAGGTAAGAGAGCAGACTTTACAGATATTAGAAAACAAAACCATAACCGACCTGATTATTCCTTAAGTAAACCCACAAACAATCTATATGAAAAAGTTACTTGTACTGGCCATGTTCTTGCCATTTTTGCAAGCAGATGCACAAAAATTAATTGGTGGTAAAAATATCATCAAATGGAACGTAGGATCAATGGCAGCCAGAAACCTACATTTTACTTATGAAAGAAGTTTAACCAAGCGTGTTTCTTTCTCTATCAGTTATAGAACCATGAGCAAGGGCGCTCTTCCATTTAAAGATCAGTTTAAAGAAGCCATTAACAGCAACGATATTAACCTAGATAATTTCCAAATTGGCAATACAGCTATTACACCTGAATTACGCATTTATTTGGGTATGGGCAGAATGAAAGGATTCTATCTTGCCCCTTATGTTCGCTTTGCAACATTCGATTTAGGTGCGCCTATTAAATACACAGCATCTACTACTCCATTGGTAGAGAAAGAAGCTTTGTTTAGTGGAAAAATAAAAAGTACCAGCGCTGGTTTAATGATTGGTTATCAGTTTCAGATTGCAACCAAGTTGGTTTTCGATTTTCAAATTATTGGAGGTCACTACGGAACCAGCAAAGGAGATTTGAATTTTGCATCTTCACTGAATTCATTTGAGCAAACTGAATTAAAGAAGAACCTTGATGAAATTGATGCCAAGCCTTTCAAGTTTACCAATACCGTAAACAGCAATGGTGCACGAATTATATCTGACGGACCTTGGGCTGGTATCAGAGCCGTGAACATTGGTTTGGGAATTCGTTTCTAAGCAACAGACTCAATTGCATTCTAACAAAAAACCTGCGCTATTTGCGCAGGTTTTCCAACATATCTTTCGTCATCAAAGACAAATCGTATTGGGGCTTCCAGCCCCAATCTTTATTTGCAACACTGTCATCAATGCTTTGTGGCCAGCTGTCAGCAATGGCTTGTCTTGAATCTGGTTTGTAACTCATTTCAAACGTAGGGATCTGTTCTTTAATGCTCCCGGCAATTTCTTTTGGAGAGAAGCTCATACCAGCTACATTATAAGAAGTTCTTACAGAAATTTTATCTGCGGGTGCTTCCATTAATTCCATAGTGGCTCTGATTGCATCAGGCATATACATCATCGGCAGATACGTATCTTCAGATAAGAAGCAGGTATACTTTTGCTTCTCAATGGCTTCCAGATAAATTTCAACAGCATAATCAGTTGTACCACCCCCTGGTGCAGACTTATAACTAATAAGTCCCGGATAACGGATACTTCTTACATCCACACCATATCGTTGGTGATAATAATTACACCAAAACTCACCCGCATACTTGCTGATACCATATACTGTAGTGGGTTCAATAATAGTTTGCTGAGGACACAACTGCTTGGGAGAAGTTGGACCAAATACAGCAATGCTGCTGGGCCAGTAAACTTTATGCAGTTTCTCTTCGCGCGCAATATCCAGCACATTCAACAGTCCTTGCATATTCAAATGCCAGGCCAGATTCGGGTTCTTTTCTCCTGTTGCCGACAAAATAGCTGCCAGCAGGTAAATCTGTGTAATGTTTTGACGGATAACCTGAACGTGCAACATTTCCTTGTTCATCACGTCCATGCTTACGTATGGGCCGGTTCCCTTTAATAAAGGGTTTTCTTCTCTTAAGTCAGAAGCAACAACATTGTTGTTTCCGTATTGCTTTCTTAAAGCCAGCGTTAGTTCAACACCAATTTGTCCGCAGGCTCCTATCACTAAAATTTTATCTTTTCTGCTAGGCATGGCAATCAATTGAGGAGCAAAGAAACGAAAAAATGAATGACAATTCCGTTACTTTTGTTTTATTGAATCAAGTACAATCTTTATTATATGTTGCCTAATTTTTTGCAGGATTTATTTAAAAATCAACAATACAATCCCGAATCTTTTTTTCTGATTGCAGGCCCCTGTGTGGTAGAATCTGAAGAAATTGTAATGGAAATTGCAGACACGGTAAGTAAGCACTGTAAAAGACTGGGCATACCTTATGTATTTAAGGCAAGTTATAGAAAAGCCAACAGAACCAGTGCAAGTTCCTTCACCGGATTAGGCGACGAAACCGGCCTTTCCTTAATTAAAAAAGTAGGTGAAACCTATCAGTTACCTACCACTTCAGATATTCATGCGCACGAAGAAGCGGCTATGGCTGCGCCCTTTATAGACATTCTTCAGATTCCTGCTTTCCTTTGCAGACAAACCGACTTACTGGAAGCAGCAGCTGAAACACAAAAAATCGTGAATGTTAAAAAAGGGCAATTCCTCAGTGGAGCGTCTATGAAATTTGCAGTAGAAAAAATTCAGCGTGCAGGCAACCAGCAAATCATGCTTACGGAAAGAGGAAATACTTTCGGATACCAGGACCTGGTTGTTGATTATCGCAACCTACCGATTATGCAAAGCCACGGAGTTCCAGTTATCATGGATTGTACGCACTCTTTGCAACAACCCAATCAAACCTCAGGCGTAACCGGTGGAAACCCCGAAATGATTGGCACCATTGCCAAAGCAGCTATTGCCACTGGCGCAAACGGCTTATTCATAGAAACCCACCCGAATCCATCTGTTGCCAAAAGCGACGGAGCAAATATGTTACCGCTGCAAGTATTGCCTGCATTATTGGAACAACTGGTAAGGTTAAGAGAAGTCGTAGTAAAATTATAATGTTTGAAAATGGTGATTTAACCATTAGAAAAAATACCATCCAGATTATTCGTCTTTTTAACGATACTTCTGATTTGCATATCTAACTCGTTAGCACTTTCAATAAGGTGATCAAAGATTTCCTTGTTCTGAACTGAGTTACTGCTGTTTAATACTTCAATCACACCAAGAATATTCGCTAATGGTCTTCTTACTTCATGAGACTGAATAAAAGCGATATCGCGCAAGACCTTGTTTTGTGTTTTCATTTTTTCCTGCACGGCAATATCATCAGTGATATTACGGTTGGTACCAATTAAACGTATCGGCTTTCCATCGGCAGATTTCTGAGCAATAGCGTGTGCTTCAATGTAACGGATTTTACCGTTAGGCATATTGATTCGATAGATGGCAGAATCAATGGATTTTTTTCCCTCAGCTAATCCAGATAATATCTTCTTCATCATTTCCTTGTCATCCGGATGCATCATTTTCTTGAAGATCTTATATGGAGGAAATGGTGTGTCTTTGGCAAATCCATATAGGTCATACATTTTTTCGTCCCAGAATGTATTGCCATCTGTTAGGTCTACTTCCCAAACACCAATTTGAGCAGAGTCTGTAGCCAGAGAAAGTCTTTCCAGTGTTTCTCTTTGCTCCTGTTCTGCATTCTTACGTTTTGTAATATCATTGTCTGTAGACATGAAACCTATATATGTATTGGCTGCATCAAACAAAGGCTTACCGTTCAATTCCAGCCATACCAATTTATTCCGCTTGTTAACCACTTTTACTTCTTCGGTAAAAGCGAGTTTATTATCGAGTGAATAACGAATTCTTTTCTTGATTTTATCCGTTACTTCTTGTGCACCATCCAGGAAGAAATAGATTTTTTTACCCTTAACTTCTGCTTCCGTATACCCCATGATACGTACAAACCCTTCGTTTACCCAGGTAATATTTTCATCCTTATCGGTTATGACTACCGCATTGGTTGTGTTGTGTGCAACCAATGACAATAAAGCCAGGTCTTCGTCTTCGTGGGTGGACTCTTTTACATATGCCCTGCTCTCGGATAGCTCTGTAGCTTTCTCATTATTGGTTTCTGTAGTAGTAACATCATGGCCTACAGACATAATACCAATTACATTACCCGCCTCATCTTTTACCGCTGAAATTTCCCAATGTGTCCAGAAAAACTCTTCCCCTTCACAAGCTTTTCTTACTGTGATGGAAACGGGCTGAACCGGATGTTTAATGCAGGTTCGCGCAGCTTCATTACAGGCTTTTACGTCCTCTGCATAAACAGTATCGGCAAAATGATTTTGTGTAAGGTCAGTGGAAATATGAGAGAACTTGTGTTGGAACAATGGATTCACGTACAAGAACCTTCCTGATAAGTCAGTGATGACTACAGAAAAAATCAATGAATTCAATAATTGCGATGGCAGCAATTGATCTACTTTCAATAGACTCATAGGTGTGTACGGTTGCGCTGAATTAGTCTGGGGGTAAACCAGTCAGCAGGATTACAACGCCAAGATACCAAGTTATCGGCAAAAAATATAGGAAAATTGATAAATACCAACTGGTTGGTAGGTTGAGAGAGGCCAGAAACGATAAAAAACTAGGGAGAACCAAAAATGGTCAAATTAAAGCTAAAATGAAAAATCCCGGCCATTTACTGACCGGGATTCCTTTATGCCTGTTGGCTTATAAAATTCTTAGATATCGATTGCTTCGCCATAGGCTGCAGCAGTGGCTTCTTTTAAGCCCTCACTCATGGTTGGGTGCGGGTGAACAGCATTCAGAATTTCGTGTGCAGTGGTTTCCAACTTACGGGCTACAACCGCTTCCGCAATCATTTCTGTTACGTTGGTTCCAATCATGTGGCAACCAAGGAACTCACCATATTTAGCATCATAAATAACTTTTATGAAACCTTCAGTGGCACCGGCAGCACTTGCTTTACCGCTGGCCATGAATGGGAACTTACCCACTTTTATATCATAACCTGCATCTTTCGCAGCTTTCTCTGTATAACCAACACTGGCAATTTCAGGAATGCAATAAGTACATCCGGGGATATTGTTGTAATCCATTGCTTCAGGTACGTGGTGGAATTTCTTCTCCATATAACCAATATGCTCAGCAGCGTTAATACCTTCTTTTGCAGCAACGTGTGCCAAAGCTTGACCAGGAGAACAGTCACCAATTGCATAAATACCAGGTACAGATGTCTGCTGGAATTTATCTACAATGATTTTTCCTTTTTCAGTTTTGATACCGTTCTCTTCCAAACCAATGTTTTCAATATTAGCAACCACCCCTACTGCACTCAACAATACATCTGCTTCCAATACCACAACTGACCCGTCTTGTTTTTTAACGGTAGCTTTAACGCCTGCACCGGCAGTATCTACAGATTCAACTGAAGCATTGGTCATGATTTCAATGCCTTGCTTCTTGTATTGCTTTTCCAATTCTTTGGAAATATCTTCGTCTTCAACAGGAACAATTCTTGGCATGAATTCAACGATGGTTACTTTGGTACCCATGCTATTGTATACGTAAGCAAATTCAACACCAATTGCACCGCTACCAACTACAATCAAAGACTTAGGCTGCTCAGGCAAAACCATTGCTTCACGGTAACCAATTACCTTTTTACCATCCTGTGGTAAATTAGGCAATGCGCGGCTTCTACCACCAGTTGCTATAATGATATGTTTACCTTCTACAATTTGTTTGCTACCATCTGCTGCAGTTACCTCAACTTGACCCTTGGCTTTAATTTTACCATAGCCCATGATCACATCAATCTTGTTCTTTTTCATTAAGAATTGAACTCCTTTACTCATTTTGTCTGCAACTCCACGGCTTCTTTTGATTACCGCACCAAAGTCGTGCTGCACGCCTGTTGCGTTGATACCGTAGCTGGCACTATGTTTCATGTAGTCGTACACTTGTGCACTCTTAATAAGCGCTTTGGTTGGGATACAACCCCAGTTTAAACAAACGCCTCCTAAACTTTCCTTTTCAATGATCGCCACTTTAAATCCAAGCTGAGAAGCACGGATTGCTGCGGGGTATCCACCAGGACCACTTCCCAAGACAATTACATCATATGCCATGATAACAGTATTAATTAAAAATGATAAATTAAAGTTTTGTGGATGCGAAAATACTATGTTTATTCAAAGAATACGCGAATGGTCTGGTAAAACCATTTATTTCCATTGGAAACACCTGAACGTTGCATTTGTTCGTTGTATCCCTGCAGTCCAAACAGCCCTGCCATGTTCCCGTTTCTAAGGGCTATTTCAAGGTATCCGGCCGAATTAAACCAGGCAATTTTACCATGTTCTGGCACAGTAGCATAGTTTTCGCTAATTTTCTCAATCACTTCCTGTCGCTTCACTTCAATTTTGAAATTTCTTCCTTTCCGATGCTCTTCAAAGTCTTTCTGAGTGATATTAACCACTACGTTCTCAAAATTGTCTATAAACAGAATCTGTCCCTCAATCCAGTTTTCACCCACGGTGGGCTTCAGCGGATATTTCTCTACCATTTGCTGCGTAACCGATCCCGCAGCGGTAACCCTTCCCTCCTTAAATATCTTAGCCAAAGCAATAGAAATTTCTTGTGTAATAGAGAGCAAACCCGCTTTTTGCTGAATGGGGACGCGAATAATCTGTGCCGGCTTTTCTCCTGTCATCATGGTTATAAGACCATTATCGGCACAAATAATATGCTGCCCCTGGTGATGGGCAATTAAAACATGATTGACTTCATTTTCAAAAACATTCATTAAAACGAGATGAAATGTACCTGCCGGATAAAAGCGAAATGCATTGCTGCAGATATAAGCAGCCAGTGGCAAATTCGTTTGCGACAAATCGTGGGTAATATCCACCAGATTCAAGTCGGGTATGGTTTGCAGGAATTGACCCTTGATGGCACCAACAATAAAGTCTCGTTGGCCAATATCAGAACTCAGGGTCAGTATAGGCATGCGTTATCGTAACGCTAAACCACTAATATTTATTTTACCAATTGCCCATTTTTAAAGAAAAAATTACGCACCAGACGATCTGCCCAGGAAGGAAAGAATTTATTCAGAAACACTGTTCGTTTTCCGGTGAAAGTGAGAACCAGTGTGCGCTTTCTTTTTTCAATTGCTTTGGCAATATGCTGCGCGCATTCTTCGGCAGACATCATTTTATCTTCGTTCATTTTAGACTCCCCATTGGGTATACCCGATTTATCCAATGCTGCATTACGAATATTGCTGGTAGTAAATCCGGGACAAACCCACATCACATTGGTACCGGAATCCAACAGCTCAGTTCTTAAACTTTCTAACCAGCCATTCACAGCATATTTGGATGCAGAATAACCGCTTCTTCCGGGAAGGCCACGGAATCCTGCGATTGAGGAAACCCCAACAATGGTTCCGTTGTTTTTAAGAATATAAGGCATCGCCAATTTGGTGCAATACACCGTACCCCAGAAATTAATATCCATTACTTTCCGGATGGCATCAAAACTGGCATCTTCTACCAATGAACGCATAGAAACCCCTGCATTGTTGATTAAAATATCGATGGTACCAAATTGTTTAACAACCACCTGAATAAAATTGATACAATCCTGCTCTTTGCTCACATCGGCCGTGTGAATTATCAATGGTTTGCCGGAATTGGCGGATTGCAACTGATATAATTTATCATAATTTCTTCCGCAGGTTGCCACTTTAGCACCAGCATCTAGAAATAAAGTAACCAATGCTTTCCCTATCCCCTCTGAACCTCCGGTAATAACCACCACTTTGTTTTGAAACGCCGACATCTTTTAATTTTGTTTAATTCCATCAAAAATACACCAAAGAAAACTGCAACTGAGAAAGAAAAATTCTAAAATTTTTCAATAAAAATTTGGCTGTGTTTTTATTTATCCTATTTTTGCAACCCAAATTAAAGATAACGGTAACGAAAATCTTTAAGATTCTGTAGCTCAGTTGGTAGAGCAATACACTTTTAATGTATGGGTCCTGGGTTCGAGTCCCAGCGGGATCACAAAGCTCCGAAGAAATTCGGAGCTTTTTTTATGCCTAAACTGTAGTGAGGGTAAGTTAAAGTAAGGCAAGAGTGAAAGCGAGAAAAGCCTAAGGAATCATCCACCGATACTCCCCACTAACATAATCAAAGAATGCCCTTCTATGACCCGCATGGTTTAACCAAACCCAGTCAATTGAATCAACTTTAATCCCAACAACCCCAAAGTTCTCCCTCCCTACTTCACTTTCTTCCAGCGAAAATTCTTCCTGCTCAATATGAGGTGACAATCCACTTGTTGGTATATCAGAAAAATCAGAAGGAGTAAATGGCGTTAAATAACATCTTCTGCTCGACAAATTGGTTTTCTCCCAAGCTTCTGCCGTAATTGAATCATTAAAATACAACACCGCATTCCCTTTCACTCTTAACTGAATTCGGGAAGCAGCATCATAAAACAAAGCACTAATAGTGGGGTTCACTTGTAAGGCTTTCCACTTCGGGCTACGAATATCGGTATGAAATCGCAACTCTCTTTGCTCAGGCAATGCTTTGCGTAATACAACAGTGCGCAAACTTATTTCACCATCAGAAAAATTGGCTACTGCAGGTAAGTGAAAAGGGTCTCTCCCTTTTACTGCCCCGTTCACCAGGCGAGTCCAGCAATCTTTTTCGAGTTCAATCAGGTTGTAACGAAGATCATTAATAACAACATCCATATTTACCCCCTAAGATAAAGACTTTAAAATCCCGTCCCACAATTGTGCTCTTACTTTTAGGGATGCTATTGAAGCCTTTGTAGCTTCCTCCCATTTGATTTTGTCATCACCACACAATGACGATACCATTTCTAGTGCCAATTGGCTATGATGTCCACCGTCTACTTCAATATGCCTTTCAATATAATATTTGAAAATGGATACTTTCTCTGGATATTCTTCGTGAATTTTTTCCAGGATTTTCATAAACATATCTGGAATCAAGTCTTCTCTACCGAAAGTAAACACAGCGGCTTGCACATGCACAGGTTGATTTTCGATGGTGTCAAAAGTAAAGTGAAGAAAGTCCTTCACTTCTTGAGTTATGGCAGCATCAGATATTGCCTGAGTAATAGATTTCCCAGACCGAATTTCAACAAATAAACTGTCTAACAATTGGGTATTAGCTCCCATCTGTTGCATGGCTTGCAAATACAGCTCAAAATGGCTAATGCGATTTCCTAATTCATCCACATCTGACTCTTCACCGGTAACTATTTCATTGATAAGGAACCTTGTATTTGCATTTCCTTTGGGCATCCAAGGATGCTCAATACAGGTTAAATGACGCTGCAATGATTTTAGCAAACTCATGAAATCCCATACAGCAAAAACATGGTGCTCAGCAAATTTTACCAATCCGGGTAAATCATTGATTTGTGCGTATACAGGATGCGCTAACAATGATGCTCTAGTTGAATGTAATTCCGCTTTTAATAGTTCGATGTTGGTCATATAAATGCAATGATAATTTTATTCACTGCAATTACACTCAACAAGCCATTTGGTTTAAAACCAAACGAACTTTCACTTTTTGGGCAGAAAATAAAAATTGCTAGGCTTTGTTTAATTCTTTCAAATAAGGTTGATGATACAATCGCTTACCAGTTGCCTTATACAACGCATTGGCCACAGCAGCAAACACAGGAGGAAATGGCGGTTCGCCCAATCCCGTTGGATCAATATTATTCTGTACAAAATGCACTTCTATTTTCTTTGGTGCTTCTCTATGTCTGATGATTCTGTAGTTGTTCAAATTCTTTTGCAGGGTTACTCCTTTTTCTAAAACAAGTTCCCCATACAAAGCATTCCCTATCCCATCAATTACGGCACCTTCCACCATATTCTTTGCACCTTCAGGATTTACCACAAATCCACAGTCCATCGCTGTTACTACTTTCTCCACATAAGGCTGGCCATTTTTCATAGTAATATCCACCACATGGGCTGCATAAGATGCATGACAGAAATAAGCAGAAACCCCGCGCTTTGCATTTTTAGTAGAAGGACTTCCCCAATTGGATTTCTCTTTCAACAATTCCAATACACCCATATAACGGGATGCATCATAATCGTTGTTTTTACCAACTGGATTGGCTTTTGCTTTTTTCAACAATTCTATTCTATAATCCAACGGATCCTTTCCCACTGCTTCTGCCAACTCATCTAAAAAAGATTGCTCAGCACTGGCATTGAAATTGGATCGAGGAGCTCTATAGGCACCTATCGTAATATTGGTGGGTAGTTCCCAACTTTCTGCTAAATAATTGTCGAACGCGCCAGCAGGAAATCTGTTTTCATGCAAAGGACTTTCGGGAAATCCTCCTCCAATCACATGCAATGCAGTTACATTGTTGTTCTCATCTATGGCAGCCTTATAGGTCATGATATAGGTTGGACGATAAATCCCATTGGTCATATCATCTTCTCTGGTGTAAATCAATTTTACAGGCGCTTTTACTTTTTTAGAAATATGCCCGGCTTCTACAATATAATGCCCATATGCTCTGCGACCGAATCCTCCTCCCATTCTGGCCAATTTCATTTCAATCTTCTCAGGTTGGATATCCAGATTGGTTACTAAATTTTGTTTCATCATTTCAGGAATCTGAATCGGTGCAACAAACAAAGCTTTTTCATCTGTGATATGCGCAAAGCAACTGATGGGCTCCATAGGATTGTGTGCCAAAAAGGGAGCCGTATAAGTTCTTTCAATTACCCGCTTTGCATTTTTAAATGCTGCTTCAGGATCTCCATCTTTTCTTGCCACACGGGTGGGCTTTTTTTGCATCTCCTGCATTTTTTGTAAATGCCATTCGGTGCTTTCTAATCCTTCAGGTATAATTTCATCTCGCTTTCCACCTCTTGCCATAACGGGTTCTTTGGTGGTTTGAATAGGCTCCCACTGAGCCACCACTTTTTTGCGCGCATTCATCACTTCCCAGGTAGAATTCCCTACCACTGCAATGAGTCTATTGAATGTACGCGTATCAAACCCAGCTTTAACATAGCCATCTTTGTACACCTGAAATTCAAATACATCTTTAATGCCAGGCATTTTCAACGCTTCTGTTGCATCAAAAGATTTGAGTTGCATACCAAATGCAGGAGGATGAATCACCATGGCAATCAACATCCCTTCTACCTGATAATCCATAGTAAAAAGCGATTGACCACTCACGATTTCTTTTCCTACTTTATTTTTTTGCGGAGTACCCAACAAACTAAATTCACCTGGTTTTTTCAATATTACTTTTTCTGGCTTAGGGAGCTTAGCCGCCGCAGTAGCTAGTTGTCCATAATTGGCCGACTTATTCGAACCTTTATGCATCACCAAGCCTTTAGACACAGTCAACTCCGACATAGGAACCGACCACTCATTGGCCGCCGCCTGCATTAACATCAATCGAGCAGTTGCCCCTGCTGTACGCAAAGGCATCCATGCCATAGCCATTGCTCTGCTTCCACCAGTAAACTGACTTTTAAACCTAGGGGTATCATAATCCCCCATTTCTACTTTTACCTTACTCCAGTCTGCTTCCAATTCTTCATTTACCATCATGGGTAGTGAAGTCATTACATTGGTTCCAAACTCTGGATTAGGATTGAATATTTTAACTTGATTGTCTGGCGTAATTTGAATAAAACCATTGAGTTGAACCCAATTATTATTGTCTGCTACATTCGCCATGGCTTCATTGGGAATCAGATTCGCAAACCAGCTAATGCCAATCATCATTCCACCGCCCGTTAAGGAAGTAACTTTCAGAAACGAACGTCTGCTTTGATTTTTATTTTCGTTTTTCATTTTCTAAAAATTATTTGGTAGTTGATTTAGCGGCTTTTTGGATGGCGGCTTTAATTCGTATATAAGTACCACAACGGCAAATATTTCCAGTCATGGCTGCTTCTATATCTGCTTCGGAGGGATTGGGATTGCGTTTCAACAAGGCAACCGCCGACATGATCTGACCCGTTTGGCAGTAGCCGCATTGTGCTACATCGAGTTCCAACCAGGCTTTTTGCACAGGATGCATTTCTGTTTCGGAGGGAGCAATACCTTCAATAGTAGTGATTGCTTGTGTGCCCACAGCTGATACAGGTAGTTGACAAGAACGTAACGCATTTCCATTTAAATGCACGGTGCAAGCACCACAAGCACCCGCACCACATCCAAACTTTGTCCCTACTAAATGTAAATGATCTCTCAATACCCAAAGTAAGGGCGTTGAAGGATCCACATCTACCGACAATTGCTTGCCATTAACTTTCAATTGAAATTTTGCCATGACGCAATATTTAAAATTAATTCGTTTTGACTTTTACAGGCCTCGCCAACTTGGAAAAAGTAAGTTGTGATAATTGCCAACTCCCTTTTTCTTTTACATATACTTCAGTTACCATAAATGAATTAATGGCATCATTTCCACCCACCACTGCAATCAAGTCTATATCACTTAATAATACGGCTGTATTATCAAAAAACTTAACGGCATTAGAATACACTTCGGCTTGCTTGTACCATATAAATCCACCTTTGACTATATCCAATTCACGTTCCTTGCCCCAGGTTCCACCCATATGGACAAAATCACTTTTGGCATGGAATAGCCCGTTCAATGAATCTACGTTTTTATTGGCCAGCCACTGCCATTTTTTACTAGAAATTTCAATAATTTCTTTATCTGATTGGGCTGAAGCCACCACTACAATTAGGGCAGCAAATAAACTGAAGAGTATTTTTGTTTTCATTGAGCAAACTTCCTAAGAAAATTGACTACAATAGGATATAAATGACGGTAAAATCTACCATTTTTACTTATTCTCAGTGTAAAACTTAATAAGCTTAGTCTCAACAATTAATTTAGCTAAATCAAAGTTATGCAATGCAACATATTTACGCTATCAAGAATATTTCAGAATATAATACGGACAATAATCAAAAAACGCTTCATCCGCTGGTCACGGTAATAGATTTTTCCAAAGCCGGATTAAGGGATTGGGGAGCTGTCACAAGCATTCAATTTCAATATGGTTTGTATTGTATTTACTTAAAAGATGTGAAATGTGGCGACATGAAATATGGTCGTCATACATATGACTATCAAGCTGGAACTTTGGCTTTTTTTGCACCCGGACAAGTAATGGAAATGCAGAAGCCGGCAGAACCTTATCAACCGATGGGATATGGACTCATTTTTCACCCGGATTTGTTATTGGGAACAGCATTAGGCAAACGCATGGATGAATTCAAATTTTTCGATTACGAAACACATGAAGCACTACACTTATCTGAAGATGAACGAAATATGATTTTGGCTTCTTTTCAAAAAATCCAGTTTGAATTACAACAACCCATTGACAAACACAGTAAAAAATTGATTGCTGCGAATATAGAATTGTTTTTAGATTACTGTCAACGTTTTTATGATCGACAGTTCATCACTAGAGAAAATGTAAATCAGGGTTTATTATCAAAATTTGAACAACTCTTAAAAGAGTATTTCAAATCAGATAAGCCGCAATTATTGGGTACTCCTTCCGTAGCCTATTTTGCAGGACAATTGAATTTGTCACCTAATTATTTTGGGGATCTTATTAAGAAAGAAACAGGCCAAACTGTTAAAGACTATCTTCAATTCAAAATCATAGAAACTGCCAAGAAATTACTTTTTGATGCAGACAAAAATGTAAACGAAGTATCTACCTTACTAGGCTTTAAATACCCACAACACTTTACCCGACTTTTCAAACAAAAAACGGGTATGACACCTATTGAATTTAAAAACTTAAACTAACGCCTCATATAATACCTCCACCGGATGCAAAGCTTGCACATGGGTTCCATCTTTAATCTGGTGTCTGCAAGAAGTGCCAGCTGCAGCAATGATTTTATCTCCCGATAATTTTCTTACTGCAGGAAATAAAACAAGCTCTCCTACTTTTTGGGATACTTCATAGTGCTCTTTCTCATATCCAAAAGAGCCCGCCATTCCGCAACATCCACTTGGTATAATTTCTACCGAATAGTTTTTGGGCAAAGACAACATTGTTACACTATGGATTTGCGAAGACAATACTTTTTGGTAGCAATGCCCATGTAAAGCAACCTGCTTATGCGATTCCGTAAATGCTTCTTGCTGAATATTTCCTACTTCAATTTCTCGAGCAAAAAACTCTTCAATAGTATATGTATGTTTGGCTAGATGGATAGCAGCCGCCTTATTTTCCGGACTCGCTAGGTCTTTGTACTCATCTCTAAGGGTGAGTAACGCAGAGGGCTCAATCCCCACGATTGGCATTTCTTCTGACACCAATGGAGAAAGCAATTGAATATTTTGATTGGCAATAGATGCAGCCTTTCTTAACAAGCCTTTTGATAAATAAGACCGACCACTTTCTACATGATCGGGAATAATTACGGTATAACCCAATCTTTCTAATAAGAGGATTGCTTTTTGTCCGATGGAGCTATCGAGAAAATTGGTAAACTCATCGCAGAAAAAATACAGTTTCCGCTGAAGATTGCTGTTATTATGTAAATGCTGCGAAGTCAACCTGCGTTTGTGCCATTGATTCACTTGCACATCTCCTAACAAAGGCATGGTTCTCTCAGGATGAAACCCCACTATGCTATTGGCTAATTTTCGCAAAGCGGTCGTGCCGAAAATAAAATTGTAGATAGGCTTAAAAAGCGCCGCCAGCTTCATTTGTGCAGCAAAGTTGCCTACCAACTTAGATCGAAAAGGAGTTCCATTGGCATCGTAATAATGCTGTAAAAACTCTGCCTTCATTTTGGTGATGTCCACACTGGATGGACATTCAATCTTACAACCTTTACAGCTTAAACAGAGATCCATGGCTTCTTTAATCTCTTCGTGATTGTAGGGCTCCACATCATGCGGATCACTCAGAAATTGTCTTAAAATATTAGCTCTGGCACGTGTGGTATTTTTTTCACTGCGAGTGGCCATAAAACTAGGACACATCAATCCCCCTGATATCTCCGACTTTCGGCAGTCACCCGACCCAGAACATTTTTCTGCCAGTCTTAAAATACCATCGTCTGCACTAAAATCAAAAATCGTATTGGATGGCGATTTTTGATTTTCGTTGGTCGCAATCTGCTCAGGCTGTTGCATCCTAAAATACGCATCCATAGGAAGCGTATCCGTTATTTTACCTTTATTGAAAATCCCCTTGGGATCAAAAATATTTTTTACTTGTTTGAACAATCCATACACTTCATCCCCTACCATAGCAGGAATAAATTCTCCTCGCAATCTTCCATCTCCATGCTCACCCGATAAGGACCCATTGTATTTTTTTACCAGCGCTGCAGTTTCCTTCAAAATATTTCGAAACTGTTTTACACCTTCAGCAGATTTTAAATTGATAATGGGCTCAACATGTAGTTCACCTGCACCTGCATGTGCATAGTAAGAGGCTGTTACGCCATGCTTTGCCAAGAGCGCTTGTAATTCGGTAATATAATGAGGCAAATCATTGGTAGATACTGCACAGTCCTCAATCAAATTCACTGGTTGCGCATCTCCTTTCAAATTGCGCAATAAACCCAATCCAGCTTTGCGAACATCCCAGGCAAACTTGGTATCGGCATTGTACAAAACTGGATAAGCATACCCCAGTGACATTTCTTTTAAAGAAGCTATTGTAGTTTGTAATTTTTCGTCCACTGCTTCCCGCGTAGGTCCCATAAATTCTACCATCAGCAAAGCCGCAGGATCCCCTTCAATAAAGAATCTATTCTTCTGGTATTCCGGATGACCAATCGTAAAATCCATGATCAATTTATCTACCAATTCTGATGCCATGGGCTGTTGCTTCAGCACTTCAATATTGGCATACAAAGACTCTACCAAGGAAGCACAATGCACAATCAATACGCCCACTTCTTTCGGTGGCAGCGGTAATAAATTCAATTTTAATTCTGTAATGAACCCCAAAGTCCCCTCAGATCCCGCTAGTAATTTACAAAGATTAAAAGGTGCACCATTCGCTGTAAAGGGCTGCATATCCAACAATGCGTCCAGGGCATACCCTGTATTTCTACGAACGACTTCTTTGGCTGGAAACTGTTCACGTATCAATTGTTGACGCGCTGAGTTATTCAACAAATCAAATAAGCCATTATATATGTTTCGCTCTAAACCTTGCAGTGTAGCTATCTCTGCCTCCTCTCTTTCTTTAAATATTGCGACACTTCCATCACTCAACAACACTTTGGCTTCTAATAAATGATCCCTAGCAGATCCCCATACAATACTATGTAATCCACATGAGTTATTACCGACCATACCCCCAATCATCGCCCTGTTGGCTGTAGAAGTCTCTGGACCATACATCAGTCCAAATCCCTTTAGGTAACTATTTAAATCGTCTCTTATAACGCCAGGTTGCACCCTGCACCATCGCTCTTCTACATTCACTTCAATCATCTGCGTGAAATGTTTGGAAATATCTACCACGATACCACTTCCCACTACTTGACCTGCCAATGAAGTTCCAGCTGCACGAGGAATTAGCGTAATAGAATGTTGTTGTGCAAATACAATTAAAGTTTGCAGATCTTTTTCATCTGTTGGGATGGCAACCGCCAAGGGCATTTCCTGATATACAGATGCATCTGTTGCATAGGCCCGTAATTGCATCTGGTGTTTTGCAGTGGAATCAAAATAAAACTCTCCGGATAGCTGTTGAGCTAATTCTTGCAGCGTCGCTTTCATTAAAACCTAAATTGGGCAGAAATATACAAATTCCTTCCCAAACCATTGATACCACTCCCGTGCATGCGATAATCCTGATTAAAAATATTGGCCATACCTGTGCGGAGTATTATATTGTTTAAATCCATACTGGCATGAATATTCAGGACATTCCAACCGGGTGTACCTCCTTTGGGAATGCGGTTATCATCTTTATCTCCTTGTGCCAGCCGGGTCTGTGAACCAGCATATAGATATTCCAATATATACATCATGCGTCCTGGCTTCCACTGTAAATATGTTCTTCCGTGAAATGGCGGAATTCTTCGCATGGGTTCTGAACGAGTAGTATTCTGCCCAAAGGAATATGCACCATTGGTATAAACCTGCCAACCATTATTCCACTGGTATTGAAAAATGTATTCAAAACCTCTGATAAATGACTGCTGGTTGTTCTCTTTGATATACACATTATATCCATTGATTTGCTGACCGGGCAACTGAACCCTGTTAATCAGATTGGTTAAATGCATATAATAAAAAGCAACAGTTGACTGCAATTTTTTGGTTTGCATTTTATAGCCGATTTCCGAATTCATGGTTTTCTCTGGCTTTAAGCCATAAGCAGGAATTTCATATCGGAAATCTACCAGACCCAGGGTGCCCATATCGTCTATATTTGGTGCGCGGTATCCTGTGCTATAAGAAGCATAAAGCGATTGCTGTTTATTCAATTGATAGGACAGGGCACCATTGAAAACAAACGAAGAAGGTTTCACCACAGCAGTATCTACTTTAATATTGAGTGCATTATAACGAAGTCCTGCCTCTATAGAAAAATTACCTAATACTAAATGATGCATACTATACAACGAAAAATTTCCCATGCTTGCGCCATTAGGATAAAGCCCTCTTTGATTGAGTATTGTATTGTTCAAAAGAGTTATTTGCTGCTTACTACTTTGCACCTGGTCAGCATAATATTCAATACCAGTATTGGCAGACCAGTTATTGGTAAAAAGGGAAAATACATCAGCTGTTAACCCGATTGTTTTTACCCTGTCTTCTTCTACAAAACGATTGATGTTTCCATTACGCTGATAGTTTCTTTGTTCCCGATTTCTTTGTAAGGAAGCAGTAAAACTCATTTTTGATAATAGAGAAAAACTGGAATTTCCTTCCAATCGCAGATAACTCATATTTCGCACTTGAGGATTAAATAAATAGTAGGCAAAATTTTCAAGAGCAACTCGATGATAGAGCGGTACATTTTTTTGTTGGTCTTGCTGATGCAATGCCGTTATTGTCCACTTTGGGTTGAATTGCCATTTTAACTTCAGATCAAATGCCTGTTCTTTGTATCCACTTGGACTTTGTATACCGGTTGAATCTCCTCCGGGCAAATCTCCAAATTGCCGATTGGTATACCCTGCCTGAAATGCAAACTTTCTGCTGCTATACTGCAACGCTGTTCTTCCGCTGTATTCTACATCTTTACTTAAGATTCTACCGATGAAATGGCCAGACCATTTTGTTTTCTCAGAAAAAGCCGGGTCCTTGGTAAAAACCTGTATGACTCCTCCCATTGCATCCGAACCATATTGCACAGACCCTGTCCCCCTGGCTACTTCTATATATTCAACCGAAAAGAAATCAATGGTATTAAAATATTGATTGGGTCCATAACGGTAAGTGGAATTATTCAGACGCACCCCATCAATCATCAATAAATTCTGGTTACCTGTTAAGGAACGAACAAAAGGAGATCCACCACCATGATTGGTTTTCTGAACAAAAACACCCATAGTTCCCATCAATGCTTCGGGACTGGTTCTTGGCTGGAATCTTTCTGCTTCACTTAAATTGATTCGGGTAACAGAATAAGGGGTATGTAGCATATGCTGCTTGTTGCGCGTAGCCGTAACTGTTACTTCCTGCAAAGACAAAACCGTATCTGTTTGTGCCATTGCATGAAAGTGCATCAACATACTACATAATAAAATTCCAACCCCATTTTTCATGTTTACTATTTAATTACTGATCCTTCTTTTTGCTGACGATAATGATCTGCACGCATATCTTCCAGCTTATCCATTTCTGGACCTTTCATAATTTTATTCCAATCAATGGTAGTCTTATACTTTTTCATTGCTTTGTTGACGTCAAAAATTCGAGTATCATGCATTTCCAAAGTATAAGGCGTATAATCAGGTTGATCTGTAAAAAAGTCCTGAAGCAAGCTAGCCGTAACATCATATTGATTTACATATGGGACTCCTGAAATATTGTAAATGGTTTTTAGTATGGCCCCGAAATTAGCATGCGTATTACTGATATGCCCTTTCTTAACATAAGGTCCGGCCATCATTAAAATAGAACGATGTGCATCAATATGATCTACTCCTCCTTGCGGATCATCTTCTGTAATAATGACCAACATATTTTTCCAATACTTAGTACGTGATAAAAAATGTAAAATTCTTCCCAAGGCCAAATCATTGTCTGCCATAAAGGAATGCGCACTGGTATATCCATCTTCAGGTCTTGCTTTGGCAATATGATCATTGGGCAATTGAATCGTCATCAAAGAAGGCATTTGCTCCTTTCCCAGTATCCACTTACGGGTGAATTCTTTTTCAAACTGATTTGCTCTATACTGATCAGGGATATTGGTATTGTATCCTGGATAGGCTCTGCTTGTTTTGTTGAACAAAGCTTTTTGCATGGGTACCATTACCCCATGTCCAGCACCGGTTGCTGTATCATACCACTCTTCTCTAACATGCGCAGTTTCATTCGCTTCCCCGAAATTATAGAATGCCTTTTTTTTGCGATCGAATGCTTCCCAGATACCCCCTGCTTCTGCAAAATCTTCTGGATCCATACTACCTGTTGAACCAGGAAATCTTCTTCCAGGTGCAGATGAAAACAATTTGGCTGTTTTGCTTACACTAGAATTGGCTTCCACCCACTCATTGGGTATCACGCCCATCATCCAATGATGACCGTGTATACTGGCATCGCTATCACAATAGAAATTATCGCTGAAAGCAAACTGTCTGGCAATCTTATGATGATTGGGTGTTACGCGCAAACCTTTGAAACGCTCCCGCTGATTGGGCAATAATGTATAAGCATTATCTATTCCAAATCTAGCAAGACTACTATCCCCTTTCGCTTCTTTAATCTGACCAAAGATTTCATCATAAGTGCGATTTTCTTTTGTAATATATACTACATACTTGATGGGGCTTTGATATGCTCCAGGCAATGGAGGCAAGGGGTTTTGACCGAGCTCAACAGTTCTCTGTGTAAATGTATTGGTCAATGCGGTAGATGTATACTTAGCAAGCTGAACAGAATCTGGCATTGCTACTTTATGAAAGGATCCTAACTGCAAATCACTAACAAATGTACCTTGTATGGGTTTCTTATATCCAATACCCCCATTCGGTCCTGCTCCTAGTCCTCTGGCAGTAATAATATAGATTTCCTTGTCATCTTTACCCAGCATAACCCTAGATGGACCCCAGCCAGTGGGAATTAAGCCTAATGTTTTTTCCGAAGCAATATCAACTACGGCAATTGCATTGAATCCTAATAAGGCAACAAATATTTTTTTCTCATCTTTACTTAAAGTCAATCCAAATGGAAGTAACCCTCTATATTTATCCAACAAGGGACTTACTTTTATAGGTATATGTTTTACTATTTTCTGTGTTCTATAATCAATCACAGAAATATTATCATTGGTAGCATTGGTTATGAATGCATACTGTTTACCCACTGCAATCGAATTGGGACTTGCACCGCCTACCACTTCAATATCTTCAATGAGCTCTCCTATTTGATGCCCAGTCTTTAATTTGCTCAAAATTTTATTGCTTGCTAAATCAATCACAAAAACACTCATCGCTTCGGGGGAAGCTGGGCTTCCTACCCCAGGAATTTTCTTGCCATCTATAATGGTTCCATTTATGGATTCTTTAGTATTGTCGCCATATGGATGATGCGATATCAACATAGAATCATAGTTCTGCTCAGTCATTCCTTCAATGAGAGGATAAGCATACATACCCACATTGGCCACAAAGGCAAACTTTTTGTCGGGACTTAAAGACAACCCAAAAGGCAATCTTCCACAAGGAATTGAAGCCACTATTTGCTTAGTTTGCGTATTAATTCTTACCATCCTGAAATTGGCTCGATCCAATACCAGTAATTCTTTTTTATCCGCGTTGTATATTAAATCTGAAGTAAAGCTATCTTCAAATAATACATCTCCCACTTTGCCATTTAATGAAATAGAATCTAAACGACGCATTTGTTGGATATCATAAACCAATACAGCTCCGTTATCCCCTCCACTTAAATACACGATATTCGATTGATCCCCAAAGTCAACCCCTAAAAAAGACCCCTTTGAAAAAGGAGAAAGAATTTTTCCATCATATGAAGGCACACGAGTTGGTTTCATGCTGGTTAAATCAATAATGGTAAACACCCCGTTATGCAATGTCACTGCTTTTGTACCATCTGAAGAAACGCGCATCCCGAATGGGTCATGGGTAATTCGGATCATTTCACCAGCGGGGCTAATGTACCTGCCACTAGGTAAAACAGATATCCCTTTTTCATCAATACGAGCATACTCAAATTTTCCAGGCACTTCCAATGTGGTAAGCACTTTTTTGGTTTGCGCAATGGCTGAATTAAAAAGAAATAGCAATAAACTAGGTATTAAATAACGCATAAAATAAAGATAACAGATTAATAATAAAATGAGGTGAATACCAAAGCATCCACCCCATTCACTAAAACTAAATCGAAATATGAGAAAAACTTATTTGGCAATCCATATCAATGTATTGATATCGTCTGCACCTTGTCTTGTAACAGCAGCTGCCCTATTGGCACCATTTAATGCTTGTTCAGCTAATGGATAAATAAAACGCACTGGAACCTTGTTGTTATTCAAATTGTCTTTTCCAGGTACAATTTCTGGCATACCCGTACGTCTCCAATCGAACCAACCTTCCAAACCATTGAAAAATAGGGATACCCATTTTTGCAATGCAATCTTGCCCAATTTTTCTGTAGAAGTACCAATGTAAGCTACCTCTGGCTGTATATAATAACTTGGATCAGGATTTACATTAATTCCATATGCAGCAGGAACCATAGCTGCGTAATAAGCAAAGTTCGCTTGAATACCTTTCAAATAATAACTTTCAGCAGTAGCAGTATTAATCATTCCTTTTTCTGCTGCTTCTGCCAAAATAAACTGAAGTTCTGAGTAGTTCATAATGATTCCTTTTGCAACGTTTGGCAAAGGGGGCGCCTGACCATTGTCATTACAAACCAAACAAGCATAACTATATCCTACTCTGGAAACACCTTGAGGTCCTCCGTTATAGTTTAAAGCTGCAACGTCTCCTAAACCATTAGGGATCCCTTCTATTTTAGGCCTTCCAGAAGCTACAGAAATCTGAGAAGGTCTACCAAATACAGAAAGTCTAGGATCGTTCAAGGCAGATAGACGATCACTCAAAGTTTTGCTGACCCTGATCTCGTCAAAAGAACCTACCCTTGCATCAAATAGTGGCCATTGATTGGCTGGAACATCAGCTAGGTATTTTAATTCTGCATTATCATCATTAGAAGTCATGATTGGATACATAGTATTGTTAGAAACAATCGTTTGCATATCCGCATTCACAGACTTCTTCTTAGACAATCGCATCAATAATCTTAATCGTAAGGAGTTGGCTAACTTTCTCCACTTCAATACAGAACCATTGAATAGAATATCGCCGGTGATGGCTTCATTGCTGGTTCCTAGAATTTCATTCGCTTTTTTAAGATCTGCTAATATGCCATTGTAAATTTCTTCCTGTGTATCATATTTTGGCAAATAAACACCATTTGATTTTGCTTTAATTGCTTCAGAATAAGGGATATCACCGTATGCATCTGTAGCCAGCGAGAACAACCAACTTTTCAAAATCAGCGCTACCCCTAAATAATTTTGTTGTACGGGCGTACTGGAGCTTGCTAGGTCAATGATGTTTTGAACATTACGCATATTGCCATACACATTTGACCATATACCATTTTTCTCGCCCCAGAGATAACGATCTTCGTTTACGAACTGAATTTTAGCAGTATACTGCACCAATAAATTCCCAGTACCCCATGCCTGACCAACTTGTTCATTTATTGCACTTTTGATGATACCAGACAAAAGTAGATTTGGTGTCACTTTTGTAGGGACATTGGGATTGGTATTTACTTCTGTAAAATCTTTTGTACATGCATTCAAAAACAATAAGGATATTGTTGTAAATGCTATATATATATTTTTCATGATTGTTCTTTTTGGAATGATTAGAATTTCAAACTTAAATTAACACCGAAGCTTCTGGAAGAAGGGATAGACATATATTCAATTCCTGGCAATGCAGTACCACCTGTATAAGACATCACTTCTGGATCTACATGCGGAACTTTTGACCACAATGCAAGATTTCTTCCTACAATGCTTAATGTAGCTGCTTTGAAAGGTGTTTTTCTTAGCACAGTTGCAGGAAAGTTAAAACCAATCTGCAACTCTCTTAGCTTTACAAATGAAGCATCATACATAACTCCTTCTGCAATGGCTCTACCAGCTGTCCACGCTGTATGCCACTCTCTAGCTGTTCTTTTTACATCATTTGGAACCAATTGACCATTAACTACCATTACCCCTTGACCAATTACACCGTTTCCAGGCTTCGTCAAATCATATCCGTCTGCTCTGCCTTCTAGCGTTTCAATGATAATCCCCCCTTCACGTCCTACCGTTTGTGTATGAGAGTACAGTTTACCACCCATTCTAATATCGAAAAGGAACCCTAATTTGAAATTACCATAGGTAAATGTATTATTGATACCTGCTAACCAATCAGGATTATAATTACCAAGCTTTATACGCTCTGATGTTCTAACGGGTCTTCCATTGCTGAATACCATTTGGCCTACATATTTTCCTGTACCATCATAATAAGCCCCATTAGGATTGGTATTTTGAACCCTTGCAAAACCTATACCATACATATCTCCCATTCTTTCACCCACTCTAGCTTCAATACTTACGCTTCTGCTTGCCATGACTAGATTCGTTAACCCATCAGACAATTCTACTACTTTACTACGATTGGTTGAGAAATTCAAATCAACTGTCCATTTGAATCCGTTTTTCTTACCTACAACAGGAACCAAATTCAACATGGCTTCGAATCCGTAATTCTTTATTAGACCTGCATTAATGGAACGGCTATTGTATCCTGAAGTCTGAGACAATGGAATGTTGATAATCTGATTTTTAGTATTACTCTGATAGAAAGTTAAATCTAATCCAACTCTATTATTAAACATTTTAACCTCTGTTCCAATTTCAAATGCTGTGCTGATTTCAGGCTTCAATGACAAGTTTGCCAAACGATCGGTTTCTCCATAAATCTGAGCAGTACCAAAAGCTGTACTAGGATTGTATGCCTGAGTAAAAGTAAAGGGATCAGTATCATTACCCACTTGTGCTACACTACCTCTAACTTTCGCAAAATTAATTGCAGAAGGCAATTTTATCATATCACTCACAACCGCACTGACAGCGGCCGATGTGTAGAAAAATGAATTCTTTTCAGATCCCAGCTTTTTTAATTCTGCAGGCAAGGTTAAAGCACTACTCCAGTCATTTCTTCCTGTAAGATCCAAGAATAAATAATTTTTATATGCCACCTGAGCAGATCCATACAAACTGTTTACTCTCTTCTCAGTAGTTGTTTGTGCCACATCTACCGGAACGCGGTTATTAGTAATCTTATAAATTCCAGGTATATTCAACTGACCAGCATTCACTTCATTAAAGTCTGCTTTTTGTCTGGTCTGATTTCCTCCAAATGTTCCTGATATTGTAAAGTCTGAATTGATTTTTTTGTTAGCAGCAAATAAGAAATCAGTGTTGCGCTCTTCTGTTATAATTCTGGCTTCTCTGTATTGACCAAAAGGGAAACGCTGTGTACTAAATGCTCTTTTATAAGCACGAACTTCTGAAGCATAATCTGTAGCAGCTCTTAATTGCAAATTTAACCAAGGAGCTATTTCATACTTAAGCGTAACATTACCAATAATCCTATCTACTTTTTGGCCATTTGTATTTTCATACATCGTAAAATATGGGTTATCATGATAGTTGTAATTCCATCCAAATTGTTTTAACCTATCTAAACCTGATTGCCATAAACGCTGCATATCAGCTAATTTTACAGAACGAGGCAACCAGCTGGTAAATAAATACATGATACTCTCAGTGCCATAGCTGATAGAAGGCCTATTATCACTGGAACTCTTTATATAAGAAACAAATGCACGGGCACTGAACTTATCTGTCAAATTGTACCCACCACTAAATGAGACAGTATTTCTTTTTAAATCTGTGTTGGGAACTATACCTGTTTGATCCAGATTGGTAAAAGATAAGCGGAAATCACCCTCTTTATTGCTTCCAACCAAGGCAACGTTATTGGTTAAAGTTCTTCCTGTTTGGAAAAAATTTGCAACACCATCCACATCTGCCACCCATGGTGTAGGTGTAATAACACTACCTGCAGGCGCATTCAAGTCTCCGCCTAAAAATGGAATAGGTTGACCATTTAATGTTCTTGGTGAATTAAATTGCGGATATAGTTGTCCTTTAAAAGCTGGCCCCCAACCTTCATCCGTTCCATCTGTTAAACCAGCACCACCGCCATTCACAAAGGCGAATGCGCCTCCATTTCCATTTCCTTGACCATATACATTTTGAAATTCAGGAAGCTTCAATGCATTTTCTAAAGTAATATTCGAATTAACTTCTACACCAATGCCCTTGCTGCTTTTACCAGATTTGGTTTTTATCACAATTACGCCATTAGCTGCTCTGGAACCATACAAAGCGGAAGCAGCAGGTCCTTTTAATACGTTAATACTTTCAATATCATCTGGATTAACAAAACCCGCACCATTTCCAAAATCTACTTCAAGGTTTCCTCTTCCATTGCCACCAACGATAGAGTTTGAAATGGGAACACCATCAATTACATACAAGGGCTGATTTTTATTCATGTCTACTGAACGCTCACCTCTAATGGTAACTCTTGCAGATCCACCAATACCTGAGTTACCGCCCACAACAGTTACTCCTGCAATTTTACCAGCAAGCTGACTAACAACATTAGACTCTCTTGCAACTGTTAAATTTTCGCCTTTCAGTTCTTGTGAAGCGTATCCTAGCTTTTTCTTTTCTCTTTTGATGCCTAATGCAGTTACAACTACTTCATCCAATTCTGAAGAAACAGACTCTAAAGCAATTTGTAAGGATTCACCTTTTGCAATGATGGTTCTATTTTTAAATCCAACATTGCTGACAAGTAAATCGTCGCCTATATTAGCAGATAACGTAAAGTTCCCTTGCAAATCGGTAACTGCATTCAATTTTGTTTTCACCACAGTAATAGTTGCACCAGACAACGGACTCCCCGAAGCTGCATCTACTACTCTACCTTTAATAATCGTCTGCGCATCAGCAGAAAAATGAAAAAGCAATATTGACAAGCTGTACAATATTGCTTTCATTACATGTGTTAACTTACTCATAATAGTTTTGCTGTTTGTTGCGCAAACCTATCATTGCAATGTTAACTCAATGTATTGTTAATGTTAACTGATTGTTGTCAATTATTCAATGGCATCTATCAATTTTTTAGCAAGGCCAAAACTCAATGTCATACCTGCACCACCTAACCCATTTAAAATATAAACATGGTTAACGGGTGAATGAAAAAACCAAGAAGCCCCATCTGTCATTTTAGGATAAATCCCATGCCAAGTTGCATTTAGTTTCCAATTAGATGCTTTCATAAATCTATTCAAATATTGAATTATCAGTTCATTGATGTCTTGCCTATCAAAAGGATCAAAAATATTCCCGTATTCGTGTGAATCTCCTACAGTAAGCTCTCCTTTTTCATGTTGAGAAACCATTACATGTATACCATGTTGTAAATACTGAGGAAAATGTTCTTCTGCGAATTTTCTTAACAACGGCAAAGAAGGAGCCAGCTTAAAACTTCCATAATGCAATAAAGAGAGCCCCCCACAGACTGATGTTCCAATTGAATTAGATACAGACATTTGCATTCGCATCATTTGTAGCTTACACTTTGTAATAGGAGATTGCTTAAAAACCGAAGGATATAAAGTTTCCATTTCATGCCCCGAACAAACAAAAACACAATCAGCGCGTAAAGTCTGTTCATTACTACGTATATAACCTTCACCAATTTCGGTTACTGAAAAATTCCATAAAAACTGAACATTCATCAATTCATTTAAATAAGTGCTTACCTGTGCAACAGCTATTCGTGGATCAACAATCAGTTCATCTGATGAATACAACCCTCCGAATAATCCCTGTTGATTAACATGTGGATAGCGCTTGGCAATACTTTCTTTTGTAAGCAATTGTACAGGACGTCCTTCCTTATTAAATAAATCATACAATTCATTAATTACTGTCCATTCAATTTCATCATTAGCAACATGCAAACTTCCGCATTGATGATACCACATACCTATACCATCGCATACTTGCTTCCATATTTCTGCAGATTTTCTTGCCAGCTGATACAATTCACCTGATGGCTGACCAATTGGCCATACCATACCAAAATTTCGAATTGATGCCCCTACTGCTTTATCAGATTTATCTACAACTGTAACTGAATAGCCTTTATCAGCCAATGCCCTGGCAACAGACAAACCAACAATACCTGCACCAACAATTATTGCACTATTTTTCATTAAAAATATTTATAAGCTTTCATTAAGGAAAAATGACCTTTAAGGGTTATTAAAACAAGGAGGATACCTACTACAGAAACGCCAACAAAAAGTATAGAAAAAAAAGAGACCCAACTTAGCTGAACTTGAATAAATTCTTTTAACAACAATACAAAAACAGTCCCTAAATACCCAAAGGCATCTGCAATGTACATTACAAAACCAACATTACCCTTAACGGAATAAGCAGAAATCATTCTTTCAAAATACAGACAGTTAAACGGAAGATAAGCCAGATATAAACCAGTTGTGGAAAATATCATCCACTGAAGTGGATTCAATACCTGACCGTTGTACAACAAAGTTGCAATAAGGGTGATTATTAGGCCTGCAACCACCAACAAGTGCGTATAAAGAAATGCGTGCCTATTTGACTTAATAGAAAAAAAAGAACCAATTACAATAAGCACAAATATGGCAACCAAAGAACTTGATTGAAAAAAGATACCGGCATTTTCTTTATAACCAGTCTCTATCCATAATTCGTTAGCAAAATCTTCGCTAAAATCTCTTACGATAGTAAACAATGTATAAGAAACCACTATGGGCAGCAGCAAATACCCAAACTGCTTAATAAATATGCTTCGGTCATTTTGAGTCATCGGTTTCCTTTCCGACCTGTTTCTAATATCCTCTACATCTGGCAAGGGCGTATGATGCAATATCCAAAGAGAAATCAAAACAGGACCCACAAAAAAAGAGGCAGCAATAAATGGCATCCAGAAATCATGAATATTAAAATTCAGCAACAACCATTTTCCAATTGATTTTGCAAGACCAGAAGCAAAAATAAAACTGCTTACCAATACAGCACCCATTATTTCTGTTGTTCTTCTTCCTTCTAAAAAGCTAAACACCATACCAAATACCATTCCCAGCGGCAGCCCATTCAGAAACATACAGATAATATTATAGGGAGCAGGAATAATACCAAATAAAAAAAGAGAAACCCAGGCAAGGGATATGCAACAAAAAATACCCTGAATCCTATGTTTAGTATCCATTGTTGAAATAATCTTTATCCCTAAAAACTTACTGATCATGTATCCAATTACCTGTGCAATTACAAGACATACTTTGTATGACAACCCCATGAAACTCCATTGCTCATATGCACCGGCTGTGTAAGGTTTTCTGAATCCATACATACAAGTGTAAACAGTAAAAGCGGTAAATGAAAGAACAAAAAGGAGGAAAGCCGGTGATTGTTTCATTTTGCTATTGAGGCGGTTACCTAAAAAATGGGCAAAAGCAATACGCATTATACAATCGTTAATATTTCATCTAATCCTTGAATTACAAAATCAGGAGTTGCCAGCAATAACATTTTCGCATTCTGTGCACCTGTTGTAATACCAATAGTTAATCCGCATCCTGCATTCTTTCCTTCTTCAATATCGGTAATGGAATCCCCTACTTTTACAATTGAAGCAGCATCAGATAATCCCATTTTTTTCATAGCAAGAAAAATCATAACAGGATCTGGCCGGCTGCTTTCAACATCGGAAGCTGTTATAAGACAGTCTATTGTTTTCCCTGCAATCCAGTTCAGTTTTTGTAACAGTAAATTTGCTATATGAGCGTCATAGCCTGTATTTAGAACCACTTTGATACTTCTTTTCTTTAATTCATCAAAAACCTTTTCGGCATATGGCATAGGTTTTACTTCCATGCGCTGATACGCTTCTGTTAGATTAAGCTGAAAAGCTTCATGAAGCCGTTTGGCAATATTTTCCGGAGCAAATACGCCTAAGTCTACTAACATATCTTTGAAAGCCTGTCTTTTCTCTTTTCCCGCTCCCAAAGCAAGTACCTGATCAAGCGTACAATCATACCCATCATTTACCAACACCTGGTGCATTAGCTTATACACTAAATTATCTTCATCCACAGTTGTGCCTGCCATATCAAAAACCACCATTGAATATTTATCACTCATATTTCATACGTTTTGTTCTAGGTGACGAATAACCATCTCTTTATACATGTCAAGATTGGCCGGCAAGGGCTTATTGGCAATTTTAGCCTGCTCATCAATTTTTCGTATGGTAATTATGTCTTCAATAAAAGGATTTTGTTCAAATCGTATTGCTTCATGATAGGACATTACGCCTCCTTGCAATTGTAGCGTTTTTAGACTAGCATCAGATAATTGTGACAGATAACTAGGGTATTTATAACAGAGATACCTTTTGGCAGGTACATGATTTGCAACTGCCTCTACAATTTTTTCAGAGAAACCTCTTTCTTTTAAAAACTGGGCGCCTAGAAATTCATGATCGATAAGACCAAGCCCTTCCATATCATTTTCTTCCGTTATAGGCTCGCAAATATGACCAATATCGTGTAATAAAGCCGCTAAAATGAGCTCTTCGGCAAGCCCCTTTTCCGACGCTATTTCAGCGCTCTGAACCATATGCTCCAGCTTAGTAACAGGCTCTCCTATATATTCTGACCCCCCTTTTGAAGTAAGTAATTCTATAATTTCCTCTGCTATAACAGCAGCGTTTCTATCCTCCATAAATTTGTTTTAACAAACCTATGCAAGAGAAACGGTGAGAAGATGATCCCTAGATTATTAAACTATGAAGGAATTGTTACCAAATTATTTCTCAATCACATTCAAGGCTTTTTCAACCAGGATGTCAGCGGCGTTGGCTACAACAAAATAGCCGTTGGTTCTCCACAGCTGACGGGCAATCAAAGCCTTAATTCTGTTTTCAATAAACGCCTTACTTCTTGCATCAATGGTATTAAAATTCAATCCCTCTTTGGCAGCATATTGTACAAAAGCCTTCCATTGTGCTGGACTCACTTGGTATTGTTTGTTAAAATCAGTTGCTGTTTTATATTGGGTGTATTGGGAACGATTAGCAACAAAATCATAATAGGCAAAATCATTCAAAGTGCTAGTCATAAGGACCTGTAAAACGGAGCGGGTATACAAAGTTGAATCAAACAATACAGTTGAGTCAGGTGTAATCCCCCCGCCTCCAAATACAATCTTACCAGCCGGAGTTTTGTATTTTTTTACTGTGCGTGCAATAGAATCTTTTTTAGCTACAGAATCGTTCGGGTGAAAACGGCCTACTAACTCTTCATTGTATTTATCGTACCCTTCTGCATAAGACTTCTGAATATTTCTACCCAATGGCGTGAAGTACCTGGCTACAGTCAAACGAACGGCCGCCCCATCACTTAATTGAAATTGTTGCTGTACCAAGCCCTTACCAAAGGATCTTCTACCCATGATAATAGCTCGATCCCAATCTTGCAATGCACCAGCTAAAATTTCACTGGCTGAAGCAGATGTTTCATCAATCAATACAATCAACTTGCCAGTCTCAAAAAGTCCCGGACGCTTGGCAGTAAAATTGGTTCTGGGAGAGTTCTCCCCTTCGGTATATACAATCAATTTATTGTCCGATAAAAACTCATCAGCCATATCCACCGCCTCTTTCATTAATCCACCTGTGTTGCCACGCAAATCCAGAATTAGTCTTTCCATTTTTTGTGCCTGTAACTTTTCCAGTTCGGTCATGAACTCTTCATATGTTCTCTCGGCAAATTTATTCAGGCGAATAAATCCAACTTTGGGGGCTATCATATAAGAGGCGTCAACGGAGCTTACCGGAATATTGCCCCGGGTAATAGTAGCTTCTCGCATTTTACCGGCTCTCAGGTATGTAACTTTTACAGTAGATGCTGCGGGCCCTCTAAAAAGTTTGCGAATGGCATTCCCGTCCAGTTTTTTACCAGCAATGGAAATACTGTCATTTACAAAAATCAACTGATCGCCTGCTTGCAATCCCACTTTTTCTGCAGGACCTCCCGGCATAATATTCATTACATTAACCGTATCATTGATTTGTCGGAATTCTATTCCGATACCCTGAAAGTTCCCCATGATGTCTTCGTTGGCAGCCTGGAGTTCTTCAGATGGAATAAATACAGAATGAGGATCAAGGTGCTTGAGCAGTTCATTTGACACTAGCCCATTAATGCTATCCTGAGAAACCTTGTCTACATAACGGGTTTTAATCAATTCTGTCAACTCCTGCAGGGAAGATCTGCTATTGGGGCTGAAAAACTGAGGTGAAAGGGTTTTCTCCTTCAACTGGAATCCAATCATCATTCCCACAATCATTACTATAGCAAATAATAATGGTAACCAAACCTGCAATTTTTTAGGACCCATAAATGCGCATTAAATTATATGTCATGTAAGCATGCAAATATCTATATTTATTGCCGAATTAAACCTTTCCTATGCCTGCCATCTTAATTGCCGACAGCGGATCAACCAAATGCGAGTGGTGTTTACTAGAAAACGGCAAGAAAAAAACCGTACTAACCCCCGCCATAAGTCCATATTTTGTTTCCGGAGAAGAAATGATCCAGATCCTGAACAAACAACTTATACCGAAAATAAAGCATGCAAAAGTGAAGGCATTGCACTTCTATGGAACCGGTTTAGGTAATCCGGCGAATGTGGCCATCATGAAAAAGGTATTCAATCAACTGTTCCCAAAAACCAAAACAGAAATTAACACCGATTTATTGGGTATTGCCAGGGCTTCCTGCGGTAAAGAAAAAGGGATAGCTTGTATTTTGGGTACCGGATCTAATGCCTGTTATTACAATGGCAAAAAAATTGTCAATATCAGTCCGGGATTGGGGTATGTATTAGGTGACGAAGGTTCCGGTGCTTATCTGGGTAAAAAAGTAATTCAGTACTATCTGTACAAAACTTTTGACGAAGACTTGATGAATCGCTTTCAAAAAAAATACGGCGAAACCCATGCAAGTATATTAGAAAATGTCTACAAAAAACCATTGGCAAACCGTTATCTGGCCAGCTTTGCCCTTTTCCTTTCGGAAAACAGAGGGCATTTCATGATTGAAAATATCATTGAAGACGGACTGAACGATTTTTTCTTTACGCATCTTTATAAATTCAAAGAAAGCTGGACCCAGCCGATTCACTTTGTAGGTAGTGTTGGATTTGGATTTAGAGATGTTTTAAAAGAACTTTGTAACAGTTACGAATTAGAATTAGGAAAAGTATTAAAGACACCAATGCCTGGATTAGTGGCATATCATAATCAATAAAAGATGGGGAATTTTGTAAAAGTAACCGAGCAGTCTTCCAGATACAATCATCTGGAGAAAATGAGTATCCAGGAAATTTTAACCAATATTAACCAAGAAGACAAAACCGTTCCGGATGCTGTTGAGAAAGCCATCCCTCAAATTGAAAAACTGGTATCTGCTATTTCGGATAAAATGCTTCAGGGCGGGCGTCTGTTTTATATGGGTGCTGGAACCAGCGGGCGTCTGGGAATTTTAGATGCCAGCGAATGTCCCCCCACTTATGGCGTACCTCATGGTTTGGTGATTGGACTGATTGCCGGAGGCGAAAAAGCCATTACTCAGGCTGTTGAATTTGCAGAAGACAGTGCAGATGAAGGCTGGAGTGATTTACAAAAACATTATATCAACGATAAAGACGTAGTTATTGGATTGGCCGCCAGTGGTACAACCCCCTATGTAATTGGCGCATTGAAAGAATGCCGGAAAAGAGGAATCATTACTGGTAGCATCAGTTGTAATCCCAACTCACCTGTTTCGGAAGCAGCAGACTTTCCGGTAGAAGTGGTAGTAGGGCCCGAGTTTGTTACCGGCAGCACACGCATGAAAAGCGGAACTGCACAGAAGCTGGTACTTAACATGATTTCTACCGCAGTTATGATACAATTAGGTCGTGTAGAAGACAACAAAATGGTCAATATGCAGTTAAGCAATATTAAACTGGTTGACCGTGGCGTAAAAATGGTTATGGACAACCTGGGTCTTAACGATTATGAAAAAGCAAAAGACCTCCTGCTTAAATACGGTAGTGTAAAGAAGGCTGTTGAGTCTTTTGAGAGTGAATAATATATGCATGATATAGAACCTTTTTTTAACTGGCGTCATATATATATTGCGGAAGAAGACAAGCGCTCTCCTTTCTTTGGACGTACTTATTCTGAGTTTGAATTTTCGCAAACGGTGTACAATTATTTTATTCATCCGCAATGGGATGAATTTGGCAGTAGAACCCTGTACCTGAAAATTATTTACGTGGATTATGAATTGCATTTTGCCATCATTGAGATGATTGGAGAATGGAATGATGCCATTGAGAATGATATTATGGAATTGAAAAGGGAAATCATTGATTTACTGGAAAAAGAGGGAATTTATAAATACATCCTGATTACGGAAAATGTGCTTAACTTTCATAGTAGTGACAAAGAATATTACCAGGAATGGTTTGAAGAAGTAACCGATGAAAATGGCTGGATTGTTGCACTAAATATGCCACAGGCCACCCAACAGGATTTCAAAGCAAAAAAACTACATTATTATATTGAATTGATGGAGCTGACCGATTGGAGAATTTATAAGCCTTATCATCTTTTTAAAAAAATTGACGACGAACTTTCAAAACGCATAACACTATGAACCAGGAAATCATTGATCTATACGACGAATACACGCACAAACCTTTGAGCAGACCTGAGTTTTTGAGCAGACTGGCTATACTGACAGGAGGCATGGCAGCTGCACTAAGCATATTGCCAATGATTGAAGTGAATGCGGCAAATGCAAATGTTACAGCCACAGATGACCTGGATACTGAAACCATAACTTATGAAGGCATCAATGGTACCATGAGTGCCTATGTAGCAAAACCCAAAAATGCTAAGAAGCTCGCAGCTGTTATTGTTATACATGAAAACAGAGGATTGAATGCACATATTGAAGATGTAGCCAGAAGAGCAGCCAAAGCGGGCTATCTTGCTATTGCCCCGAACATATTATCTCCATTGGGAGAACTCCCCAAAAACGACGATGAATTGAGAGCTAAGTTTGCCACTTTAAAACCAGAGGAGAGTCTCGAAAATTTCATCCGAGCTGTTTCTTATGCTAAAAGCAGAAAAGACTGTAATGGAAAGGTAGGTTGTGTAGGATTCTGCTGGGGCGGAGCAATGGCCAATAACCTGGCTGTTCAGGTTCCAGAATTAAAAGCAGCAGTTGCGTATTATGGAAGACAGCCTGATGCGGCAAAAGTACCTCAGATCAAAGCAGCTGTTATGTTACATTATGGGGGATTGGACACGCGGGTAAACGAAGGAATTCCGGCTTATGAAGCTGCCTTAAAAGCGAGCAATATAAAATATGAATTGTTTATTTATGACAATGTAAACCATGCATTTCATAATGATACAGCTCCAGCACGTTACAATGAAGAAGCAGCTAAATTATCCTGGGAAAGAACCATTGGCTTTTTTGGTAAGTACCTAAAATCTTAAGTCGCACTGCTACTGGCTACGTATACAAATACGATGTCTCCAGGATTAAATAAAAACGAATGCGTGCTTACTTTTAAAAGGAATCCATCTACCAACACTTCAATGGCATAATAGGCACCGAAGAACATTACTTTTTGCACGACACCCTCAACCCAGTGCTGGTTTGATGGTCTGGACACACTAATGGCCAGCTGCTCTGGTCTGATCAATGCTCTTTTCCCTCTTACTCCCTCTCCTAACATTTGCACAAACACTTCGTGTGTTTTGGTATTGATTAAGTTGTATTCTCCCATTAAAGCAGCTACATATTCATTTACAGGATGATGGTACAATTGTTTGGGCGTTCCCTGTTGCACCAGTTGTCCATCCTGCATAATCAATATGCGATCTGCCCAAGACAACAAATCTGTAGCATCATGGGAAACCAGGATACAGGTGACTTTTAGCTTATCACATATATCGTCAATCACCGATCTGATTAATGTCTTGTGCACTCTGTCCAAATTGGAGAACGGTTCGTCGAGCAACAATAATGTAGGATAAGATATCAATTGTTTCGCCAAAGCAATCCGCTGTTTTTCACCGCCCGACAATTCATCAGAACGACGCATCATCAAGTGAGCAATTCTGCAGACTTCAAAAATTTGCTGTGCAGAGCGATAATCTAACTGATTGGTCATTTCCAACAACTCGTGCACTTTATAATTATTCCGAAGTTCATAGTGCTGAGACAAATAGGCAATTTTAGGATGCCCGGGCAGTAGTTGCTCCTCGGGTCCCAGTACCCGCATCCCTTCAAAATAAACATTCCCACCTGTAGGCTGCGCCAGCCCTGCAATCAGTTTTAGCAAAGTAGACTTTCCCGATCCGGTTTCCCCGGCAATGGCCACACGTTCCCCTTCCTGCATGGTAAAATGCAAGGGGTGTAATACCATATTCTCTCCTTCCTGTTTACATAGTTCCTGTAAGTCTAGAAAAACCATATCACAAATTACAAAATTGTACCTTCATGGTCTAATACAAATTCGCAAATGTTTAGACACCCTATTGGCAAGGAAAGTTTATTTGCCAACCTTGCAGTGGCGTCCATTCTTTCTACAGTTGCGGGCATGGTAAATGTGGTTGGTTTTTTGGCCATCCAAAAATTGACCACCAATGTAACTGGCCATTTTGCCTTTTTTATAGAAGCTTTTGATCGCTTTCAATTCTGGGAAGGGATTATCTATCTGTATTATATCTTTTTCTTTTTACTCGGCGCATTCTGTTCCAATCTCCTGATTGAATGGCTTATCAGGACAGCCAGAAAATATGCTTTTACGTTACCTGTATTTTTGGAAATACTTTTACTTACAGGGACAGGCTTACTGATGCCTATGTTCCTGAAAAAAAATACTGACGCCATTGCTTTTTTGCTGCTTTTTTCTATGGGATTGCAAAATGCCATGGTTACCAAAATTTCGGCAGCTAATATTAGAACAACCCACTTAACCGGACTATTTACCGACCTTGGAATTGAGCTTTCCCAATGGTTTTTTTATCATAGTATTGAACAGAAAAAGAAACTGGCCCGATCCATTCAACTGCGATTCACCATCATTCTTTTTTTCTTTGCGGGAGGAGTATTGGCAGGACTTGTTTACAATCGGTTACAGGGACTAACTTTATTACTGGCTGCATGTATATTACTGGTTGGTTTACTTTGGAACAGCATTAAAAAACTTTTTCATGATCACTGAACAACTTCGCAATGAGTTTCTGGTTCGAAAAGACCTGACTTTTTTAAACTTCGGATCCTTTGGCGCTTGCCCTAAGCCCATTTTTGACCGTTATCAGCAATACCAGCTAGAACTAGAACAGGAACCTGTATTGTTTATTGTAAAAACAGGACTGGAATATCTGCAACAGTCGAGAGAAGCGCTGGCCGCATTTGTAAATTGCCATGCAGATGATCTGGTTTATCTGGTTAATCCTTCTCATGCCGTTAACCTTGTGGCAAAAAATTTCCCCTTAAAAGCAGGTGATGAAGTGGTAACGACCAATCTGGAATATGGTGCCTGCGACAGAACCTGGGAATACTATTGTGCGCAAGCAGGAGCCCATTATAAACGACAGCCTATCTCTTTACCCTTAACCACGAAAGAAACTTTTGTAGAAGAATTTTTTAAGGGCATAACCAATAGAACCCGTCTGATTTTTATTAGTCATATCACTAGTTCAACTGGTCTAAGATTCCCCATTGAAGCCATTTGTGCCAAAGCAAAAGAAATGGGCATTCCTACTTTTATTGACGGGGCACATGGACCTGCTCAGGCACCGGTAAACCTGAAGGAATTGGGTGCAGATATGTATACAGGAGCTTGTCATAAATGGATGATGACACCAAAAGGCAGTACGTTCCTGTATGTAAGCAAAGCCTTTCAACGGTTATTGGATCCATTGGTAATCAGCTGGGGATTCAATAGCACTACCCCCTCTCATTCCTCCTTTTTAGATTATCATCAGACGCAAGGTACCAGAGATTTCTCTGCTTTTCTTTGCATTCCCAAAGCCATTGAATTTATGCAGCAGCACAATTGGCACAATGTAGCATTGGAATGCAGACAAATGGTTCATTCCAATGCTGAGCGATTTTGTGATTTGGTCAATAGCAAACCACTTGCACCGGTAAACAAAGATTTTATTCTTCAATTATTCAGTATCCCCATTCGCACCCAGGAACCAACGGCTTTAAAAAATGTATTGTTCAATGAATACAAAATTGAAATACCTGTAATGCCGCATGGAGATGAAGTTTACTTGAGATATTCTATTCAGGCATTCAATACACAGGCCGATTTGGACACTTTATACAATGCAGTGGAAGACATTATTAAAACCACCGATTTAATTAGCGTAGATTAAAGGGTACTGATGTAAAGATCTTCTACTTTTTTGCGAGCCCAAGGAGTCTTACGCAAAAAAGTAAGTGAAGATTTAATACTGGGATTGTTTTTAAAACAATTGATTTGAATGAGGCGAGCAAGATCCTCCCAGCCAAAATGTTGCACGAGATAATTCAAGATCCACTCCAGGGTTTTACCATGGAGTGGATCTTTGGAAACAAAGTTTTCAGACATGCTGCAATTTAATTATAATGTCTGGAAGGTCGGCCTCCATTTTCGTTTCCATTGCCATTTCTATTTCCATTACCATTACTTCTGCCCCTTCCATTGCCGTTACCATTGGATTCCCTGCTACCTCTTCCGGGTGGTTCTTGCCTGATTTCTCTACTTCTTCCCCCATTATTTCCTGGCCTTACATTGCCAGGCATAGGACGTGTTGATGAACTTGGTCGCATATGAACGGGCACCCTGTTTCTCGAAACCCCGTAACCTATCTCAAATGATTGAGGTCGAGAATAGGTGGTTTTATAATAGCCTTTTTTGTACCGATCAACATATACTACCGATCTAGATCTCCACCCATTGTTACCATAATGCCAATTGTACCAACTGGGATTTCTATACACATGGGTTCTATGGTAAAATCCAAAATAAATATTGAAATAGTTGTAATGGAATCCCGCATACCAATGCCATGAATAAGGTCTCCATGGTCTCCACCAAGATGGGTATCGATTCCAGCCCCAGTTGGATACCCATGGACGATATGTGGGCACATAAATATATTTTACAATTGGCCAATTGGCTACTTGCACATAACTGATTGTGTTACGGGTAGCCGGAATATATTCATCTTCATACTCAAATTGAAATGCAGGATTGGGGGTACCTTCCCTATTCCTTTGCAATTGATAATCTTCATTATAATTAGGCTCAATTATGTAATCCTTTCCATACAAATCTTCATCTCCAATAACCTGTACAAACACATTTTGCTGATTATCCTTGGCAACAACAAAGACGGCAATATCTTGTTCTTCTTGGTTTCCCAATCCTACTTGAAGTGTTATACTATGCACATCATCGCGAACCCGGTCTGTAACCCGTATATAATCAATCCGGTCGTCCCCATCTAAATCCAGGTTATTAATTTTTTGATCGGGATCGTTAATATTTCTTTCAAATACTTCTAAAGTTCTAGATTCCTGAAACAGTTTCAATGCCGCATATAAATTAAAATTGTCCCCAGGCAAACCAAGTGACTTTGGCGCTTTAGACTGTGCCTGCAACTGTAATGCACTGGCAAAGAATAAGGCCATCGAGATTGCAGTTTTTTTCATATTCAATTATTTTAATGAGAATAAAACAAATTACATGCCAGTTAGATGGCAGTATTCTAATTTTGGCATTTATTTGCGTTTCATGAATCTACAAATCGCTTCACTGAATTCCGGCTCTAATGGCAATTGTTACTATATAGGCAACAAAGAAGATGCAATATTGATAGACGTTGGCCTCTCGCTTAGAGAAACAGAAATCAGAATGAAACAACTGGATTTATCCTTACAAAAAGTAAGAGCCATTTTTATTTCTCACGAGCATACTGACCATATTAGAGGTCTTTCTACGGTTGCCAATAAATATAAAATCCCCATTTACATCACTCTGGAAACGGCAAAAGGCGGGCCTAAACTGATTCGACATTTATCTAAAACTTTTATAGCAAATCAGCCCATTTATGTGGGCCAGCAAAATACTACAGACAACCAAATGATGGTCACTCCTTTTCGCAAGGAACATGATGCGGCCGATCCACATAGTTTTGTAGTAAGTTATCAGGGTATACATATTGGCGTCATTACCGATATTGGTGTTGCTTGTAACAGGGTCTCATATTATTTTCAACAATGCCATGCTGCTTTTCTTGAATCTAATTATGATGAAGAAATGCTACGTAAAGGTCGCTATTCACAGCCCTTAAAAGATAGAATCACCTATGGTCTTGGACATATCTCCAATAAACAAGCATTGGATTTGTTCCGCAATTATAGACCCAGAAACATGAGCCATTTACTGCTCTCGCATTTGTCAAAAGAGAACAATCATCCAGAGTTGGCTTTACAAACTTTCCTTCCACATGCAAATGAAACAGAAGTGTTAATTGCATCCAGATATGGTCCTAGTCCTGTCATTACCATCAATCCAGAAGTTAGATATTCGCTTGAACATTTAAAAGTCATCGTACCTAAACTAAAAGCAACACAGGGCAGCTTGTTTGATTAGAATATCCTTACATTTAAGGAACAATTATATATCATGAAAAAGTTCCTTTTACCCATTTTCTTTTTTTCTATAACTATACAGCTTTTTGCACAAGAAAAAAGTCCATATACTTTATTTGATGCGAATGGGAAAAAAGTGTCTTATGCAAAAATGATTCGCCAATTAAAAGATAAGGACATTGTATTATTCGGTGAATACCACAACAATGCCATTGCGCATTGGCTTCAACTGTCTGTAACCAAAGACTTACATAGTGAAAGACAAATGGTACTGGGCGCTGAAATGTTTGAGGCAGATAACCAAGAACCTCTAAATCAATACTTGGCTGGCAAACTCAGTGCAAAAGGGTTAGACTCCAATGCCAGGCTCTGGAAAAATTATCCTACCGACTATGCGCCATTGGTGAACTATGCAAAAGCGAATGCTATTCCCTTTATAGCTACGAATATTCCTAGAAAATATGCAGCACTGGTAAACAAGGGCGGATTCACAAAATTGGACAGTCTTTCAGAAGAAGAAAAAAAATGGATAGCACCTTTACCTATGCCCTATGATGCTAACTTACCCGGTTATGTAAACATGATGAAAATGATGGGAGTGCATGCAACAGAAAATATGCCCAAAGCGCAAGCCAGTAAAGATGCAACTATGGCCCATTTCATTCTGCAAAACCTCAGACCTGGTGGAATGTTTTTACATTACAACGGCGCCTATCATTCAGATAATTATGATGGCATCAATTGGTATCTGAAACAACAAAAACCTGATCTTAAAATCGGCACTATCTCTACGGTAAGTCAGGCCAATATAAAAAGTCTGCTTGCCGAGAACAAAGGCAAAGCAGACTTTATTATTTGTGTAGATACAGATATGACCAATACTTACTAAGGGTATAAAAGATATTTCTTACGCATGGTTTTATATTCAGACAAACCAGGCTCCCAGCTAGCATAAATTTCTTCAACAGATTTGCCCTCGGCTACCTGTTTTCTGAATACATCGTTTCCAATCAATTTATTGATATCCCCAATTTGATTGCTCTGAGATCGATCAAAGAATTTATCCTTTTCAGGGAACTTGTTGTACAAATCAATCATCCACTGAATCTGGATCCTGTTCTTCTTTTTTAATTCAGCAATATCTACCTTACGCAAATCAATGCCATAACATACTTTATCCATGTGCAGCGGCGTCTCTGCCATTCCTTTAATGGAAACAGGAGTGAATGAGAAATCATAAATTCCCTTATACAACGGACTACCAAAAATGGTAAATGGATACTGAGTTCCTCTTCCATGATTCAATACTGTTCCCTCAAACAAACAAGTTGTTGGATACAGCATGATGCTTTGCTGCGTATTCAAATTGGGAGAAGGCTTTACCGGCAATACATAATCCATATCGTGTGCATAGTTGGCCACTTTAATAATTTTTAGCTTGGCCTGCATCTTATTGGGTAACCATCCCTCACCATTAATCATCTGCGCAAATTCTGCGATGGTCATTCCGTGTGCTATAGGAATAGGGAACATACCAATACCCGATTTAAATTTCATATCCAGAATAGGACCATCTACCAGGTATCCGTTGGGATTGGGTCTGTCTAATATCAGCAGCTCTTTTCCATTTTCTGCACAGGCTTCCATGATATGGCTGAGAACATTGATATAAGTGTAAAAACGACATCCTACATCCTGAATATCAAAAATCATTAGATCTACATCGGCCATGTCTTCTTTGGAAGGCTTGCGTTTTGGGCCATATAGTGATACCACTTTTACTCCGGTAGCAGGGTCTACTTCATCGGCAACTTTAATTCCTGCACTGGCATTGCCTCTGAATCCATGCTCGGGACCAAATACTTTTACAATATTAACCCCGCGCTTCAGCATGCTATCAACAAAATGCTTATCTCCGACAATGGTAGTTGGGTTTGCCAATAGTGCTACCCTCTTTCCTTTTAAATAACTAATATACTTATCAGTTTGATCAGCACCTGTTTTAATCGGCTGATTTTTATAAGTAGTAGTTACACGCGATTGACCGTCAGGCATGAAATTGCCAGCATCCGCTTTATTGCCTCCATTTTTATCCGCAATAAAAGCAGAGCCCAGCAAGCCAAATCCCATCAGTAACCCAAAATATTTTTTCATCATTTACTTATTTGTTATTCATTAATTATCATATCCACCTGCACGCTTGGCCTTGGTTTGAGTTGGCCAGGTCTGAGGGCCACGAGGCCCAGCAGGTAGTTCTGCCTTTTCGGTTGGCATACGCTCCGGATCTTCACAAGCCATGTAAACGAGAATAGCAGTAAGAATTGCATTGTGCTTTACATCATCAAAAACAATTTTGTCGTAGGTATCCCGATTGGTATGCCAAGTGTAGTTACCGTATGACCAACCCAATGCACCCAAAGAAAATGCAGGCGCACCTACTGCAATAAAGGAAGCATTGTCCGAACCACCTCCGGCAGGAGAACCAGGAAAACTAGTTCTAACTGTATCTCTGATATAAGACGGAGCAGCAGCTAACCAACGGGTAATAAAATCTTTGGAATATTTAAATCCTGCACCGCCCAAATTCACTACGCGACCGGTTCCATTGTCCTGATTAAACAGGGCCTGTAAATTTTGAACCACTTCCGGATGATCTTCTACAAATGCACGCGAGCCATTTAATCCCTGTTCTTCTGAACCCCAGTGGCCTACCAGAATCGTTCTCTTTGGATTGGGATAAACCGCTTTCAGAATTCGCATGGCTTCCATCATTACCAAAGTACCTGTTCCATTATCTGTAGCACCGGTTCCTCCATCCCATGAATCAAAATGGGCAGACAACATTACATACTCATTCGGCTTTTCAGTTCCTTTGATTTCAGCAAGGGTATTGAAAGTGGGAACAACTCCTAATTCTTTAGATTGAGCAAAAACGTTCAGTTTAGGAGCCTGCCCTGATTCTGTTAAGCGATACAACAAAGCATAATCTTCCAAAGCAATATCAAGGGTTGGTACTTTCTTTGTATTGGCCGCAAAAATTTTGTTTACGCCAAAACCATTGCTCCATAAGCTTCCTATCACTCCTGCTGCTCCTGCATTTTCCAGCGCCTGCGCTAATTTTGCCGCACTTAATCCTGTTTTGCTGATGCGCTTTCTCCAGGCCTCCGTTGCTTCAGTTCGCTCTTTGCGTATTTTATCGATGGATGCTTTGGTACCAAATTCGTTCCAGTTATAATCGGGTCTTCCTGTGGGTTGAGGCATAGCAATCAACACATATTTCCCTTTTACATTCGGCAACCATGCCTGAAAAGCCAATGAATCTGCAACATCTGCCAGAATAATTGTTTCAGCCGTTACAGGCTTTTTCATAGAAGGGCTGAATGCCAGCTGTGTTCCTTCCAATGATTTTGTCCAGGGTGCAACCATATCAATATGGGTAATACCACGATCCCAACCTCTCCAGGTTCCGTAGTTTTCTCTCTTCGCTTCAATTCCCCAGTTCTTGTATTGAGCAATGGCCCAATCACTTGCTTGTTGCATTTTAGATGATCCTACCAATCTGGGGCCAATACCGTCCATTAACTCATGACCCAGTCGTTTTAACTGTGAGTTGTCATTGGCTTCTTTAATGATGGCAGCAACTGTTGGATTCAATTGCTCCTGTGCCATTACAGGCATCGTAACAAAACCAAGTCCTACTGCCAGCAGGCCCAGTTTTTTGTGGAATGTTTGCGGGATGTTTTTCATAAAGTAATAATACAAAACTTATGCATGTACCCATGCGGTTTTGCGGTTTTTGTGATAGATGGATGAATATTATAAACCTAAATGATGTTTGGCTGCAGTTTCTTTTGCAATGGCATATCCGGCATCTGCATGTCTGATTACACCAATACCCGGATCATTGTGTAAAACCCTTGCCAGTCTTGCTGCTGCGGCATCAGTTCCATCTGCAACAATCACCATACCTGCATGAATGGAATAGCCCATTCCAACTCCTCCACCATGATGCAGGGAAACCCAGCTGGCGCCTCCGGCAGTATTCATTAGTGCATTCAGTATTGGCCAGTCGGCTACCGCGTCAGAACCATCCATCATGGCTTCTGTTTCCCTGTTGGGCGAAGCAACTGAACCCGTATCTAAATGATCGCGTCCAATAACAATAGGCGCTTTTACTTTTCCGGTTCTAACCAGTTCATTGAATGCCTGTCCGGCCTTTTCTCTTTCGCCTTGTCCCAGCCAACAGATTCTTGCTGGTAAACCCTGAAAAGCAATTTTTTCTTTAGCCATTTTCATCCAGCGTTGCATGCTTTTATTTTCAGGAAACAAATCCTGAATCACCTGATCAGTTACCGCAATATCTGCAGGATCGCCACTTAATGCAGCCCATCTGAATGGCCCCTTTCCTTCACAGAATAAAGGACGGATATAGGCCGGCACAAATCCCGGAAAATCAAAAGATCTTCCGGCAGGTAATGTTAGTATTTTTCCTTTCGCTGATTGTTGCGTTTCATATTCCTGAGCCCTTGCTCTGATATTGTTTCCATAATCAAATGTAATGGCTCCTTTGTCCATTAAACGCAACATCAGTTGTACATGCAAATACATGCTTTCATAACTTCTGGCAATATATCCTTCCGGATCAGACTCGCGCATTTTAGCAGCGGCTTCATTGCTCATTTCATGCGGTGTATAACCAATCAACGGATCATGTGCAGAAGTTTGATCTGTTAAGGTATCAGGGATAATATTTCTATTCAACAAAGCAGTTAACAAATCAATGGCATTGCACAACACGCCAATACTTTTTGCTTCCCCTCTTGCTCTGTACACAAGTGCCTGATCTATGGCCTGATTGAT
>Ga0208492_1000203_pt1 | contig 58392 bp, 62 predicted proteins | sample Subbioar_CSW14AB_FD_184820 | JGI IMG/M metagenome (GOLD analysis project Ga0208492, IMG submission 184820) | Serpentinite rock and fluid subsurface biosphere microbial communities from McLaughlin Reserve, California, USA - CR12Mar_CSW14AB (SPAdes) | ecosystem: Environmental > Terrestrial > Deep... | reverse complement strand
AGCCCGGCCATGACAGTTTTGGTTTTTCGAGAGTGTCGTTCCTACGCCGTCGCCGACGGCGCGGTGACCAGGTCGACCGGCTGGTCGAGGTCGTTGCCGCCGCGCTCGAAACCCTTGCGCCAGTCATTCAGGTGGCGCCGCGTCCATAGCTGGCCCAGTTCCTTGTCGCGCAGTTTGAGCGACTGCACCAGCATGCGATGCGCTTCGACCAGGCGGCGCGCGCCCTGCTCGGTGCCCTGCACCGCGACATGTGTGGTGGGATAGATCAGCATGTTGGACGGTTCACGCGCCAGTTCGAGAACCCGATTGCGCGCGGTCTTTTCCAGCATGACATGGAATTCGCTGTCATAGGCCGCCACGGCGGCCGGATCGTCGATGGCGGCTTCGGTGGCATCGATATTGGCTTCCAGCACCGCGATTTCCTCCTCGGTGGCGCGTTCCACCGCGAAATCGATGGTGGCCAGACTGAGCGCCATGGTCGCTTCCCACAATTCGCGGAAGGTGACCTGGTGCAGGATCAGCGCGCGGCTGGCGCGGGTGGCGAGCTGGTCGTAATGCGGCAGGCCAACGGCGAGGCGGCGGCTGGAATCGCGCTGTACCATGCCGCTCTGTTCGAGCAGGCGGATGCCTTCGCGCACGGTGGAGCGGTTGACGCCGAACTGGCGCACCAGCTGCGCCTCGGTGCCGATGGGATCGCCGGGCCGCAGGCGGCCGGACAGGATCTCGCGCTCGATCGCCTCGGCCACCATCTGGTAGGCCGGCACCGGCGTGAGCCGCGCAAATTTCTCGGCAACCTCAGACATTTAAATCTCCCGACGAACGTTCGTCCGCATGATCGAACAGGGACGCAGGCGCGAATCGTTCGAACGTCACCGTGTAGTGTAGCGGTCGCAGTTCTACCGGCGACCCATACCATGGTCCAGCAGCCTTGTGCCGAACAGTGTTTGACTCGGGTCGGATTGTCCGACAATCATAGCGCCTAAGCAAAATAAAAATCGGCCCGGGAGGCCAAACGCTGATGAAGAGCCTGACCAGGCTGGCCGCCACGGCCAGCATTGCCATCCTTGCGCTTTCTATCCTGCACATCCCGCAGGCCCGGTCCGCCGAGCTGCTGCCCAAGACCGATCCGGCCAGCGTCGGCTTCTCGGCCGAGCGGCTCAACCGCATCGGCGCAAGGCTGAAGGCCGATTCCGAGGCCGGCACCATCCCCGGCGCCGTGCTGCTGGTCGCCCGCGAAGGCAAGATCGCCTATTTCGAGGCCTTCGGTGTGCAGGACCCGCAGACCAAGGCGAAGATGTCGCGCGACAGCATCTTCCGCATCTATTCGATGACCAAGCCGATCGTCACGGCCGCCGCGATGATGCAGGTGGAAGAGGGCCGCTATCACGTCAGCGACCCGGTGGCGAAATTCATTCCCGCCTTCGGCAAGGTGCAGGTCGGTGTCGAGAAGCCGCCCGCCGAGGCCGGTGGCAAGCCGACACTCGAACTGGTGGCGCCGCGCCGCGCGATGAGCGTGCAGGACCTGATGCGTCACAGTTCCGGCATTACCTATGGCTTCTTCGGCGTCGGCGCCGTGAAGGCGATGTATGGCGGCGTGCTGGACGGCGATCCCGACAATGCCGAATTCGCCGAACGCATCGCCAAACTGCCGCTGGCCTATCAGCCCGGCACGGTGTGGGATTACAGCCATTCCACCGACATCCTCGGCCGCGTGGTCGAAGTGGTCGACAAGAAGTCGCTGTACAATTCGCTGAGCGACCGCCTGCTCAAGCCGCTGGGCATGAAGGATACCGCCTTCTATGTCACCGATGCCGCCAAGCAGGCCCGCGTGGCCGAGCCCTTCCCGGATGACCGCAGCCTGGGCGGCGGCGTCGAGTTCTTCGATCCGCGCAAAGCCGGCAAGTTCGAAGGCGGCGGCGGCGGCCTGACCGGCACGGCGATGGATTACGCGAGCTTCCTACAGATGCTGCTGGATGGCGGCACGCAGAACGGCAAGCGGTATCTGAGCCCGAAGATCCTCGCCTACATGACCGCGGACCATATGGGCACCGGCGTGACCCCCGGCCCGTATTACCTGCCCGGTCCCGGCTATGGTTTCGGCCTCGGCTTTGGCGTGCGCACCGCGGCCGGCGTGTCTGCCGATCCGGGCAGCGTCGGCGACTACTACTGGGGCGGCGCCGGTGGCACTTACTTCTGGGTCGATCCGAAAGAGAAGATGTTCGTCGTCTTCATGATGCAGTCGCCCAAGCAGCGCCTGACCTATCGCGCCGCGATGCGCGACATGGTCTATGCCGCGATGACCAAATAGCCAGAGGTGAAGCGGGCATGACGCTGCTGCGCCGCCTGTTCGCCCGACTGATGGCCCTGCTGGGGCCCGCCCGGGGTCGAACCTCGGCGCGGGCTCCGGCAGAGCGCAATGCCAGACATATTCTCATCAGCAGCTACAGCCGCCGCTATCCGGGCCGCACGCCGGCCAGTGAACTGCGGCGCAATCTGGGCTGGATCGCCGCGACGGCGAACCGCCCGCATCGGGATCGTCGCGCTTGAGCCGCTGCTACGGCAGCACCCGGCACGACCACGGCATTCGCCGCAACGACGGTGAATCGGCGGAGCAAAGCCGCCGCAACAAACAGGATGGAGGAAATGATGTCCCACGGTTACCGGACAGGCTTGACCGCGCTCGCGCTCGGCCTTGGAGTCTCGGCCCTGGCGCTGCCCGCCATGGCGCAGGTGAAGATCGCGTTCATTGATCCGCTGTCGGGTGCCATGGCGCCGATCGGTGAACACGGCGTGAAGCATTTCCAGTACATGATCGACAAGATCAATGCAGCTGGCGGCGTGAACGGCCAGAAGATGGAGCTTCTGACCTATGACAACAAACTCTCGCCGCAGGAGACCGTGATCGCAGCGCAGAAGGCCATCGATGCCGGCGCGCGCGTGCTGACCTTGGGCAACGGCTCGGGCGCCGCCGCGGCGATGATCGATTTCGTCAACAAGCACAATGACCGCAATCCCGGCAAAGAAGTGGTCTATCTGAATTATGCCGCGGTCGATCCCGCCTTCACCAACGACAAATGCAGCTATTGGCATTTCCGCTGGGATGCGCATAGCGACATCAAGATGCAGGCGCTGACCAGCTACATCAAGACGCAGCCCGGCATCAAGAAGGTCTACCTGATCAACCAGGACTACTCGTTCGGTCAGGCGGTGCGCAAGGCCGCCAATGAAATGCTGAAGGCCAAGCGGCCGGATATCCAGATCGTCGGCGACGAGTTGCATCCGCTCGCCAAGATCACCGACTTCGCGCCCTATATTGCGAAAATCAAGGCCAGCGGCGCCGATACCGTGATCACCGGCAACTGGGGCAGCGACATCGCGCTGCTGCTCAAGGCCTCGGCCGATGCCGGCCTGCAGGTGAATTACTACACCTATTATGCCGGTGGCGCCGGCGGCCCGACCTCGGTGAAGCAGACCGGGCTGAAGGACAAGGTGTTCCAGATCACCGAAGGCATCGCCAATATCAACACCAAGGAAAACTTTGCCTGGGAAGAAGACTTCCGCAAGAAGCACCAGAATCATGGCTGGTGGTATCCGCGCGTCCGCAACGAGATGGACATGCTGGCCAAGGCGATGAACGAAGCCAAGTCGAACGACCCGAAGGTGTTCGTCGAGAAGCTGCGCGGCATGAAGTACAAGAATATCTACGGCAAGGACACCTACATGCGCGCGGAAGACCACCAGTTCTTCCAGGATATCTATATCTCCGCGCTCACCCCGATGACCGGCGACATGAAGTTCGACGAGGAAAATACCGGCTGGGGCTGGAAGATGACCGCAACCATCCCGATGGCCGAAACCGACGTGCCGACCAGCTGCAAGATGGCGAAGCCGAGCTGACCGCATTAGACTGGCGACGGCCCCGGTTCACACCGGGGCCGTTTCGTCTGCGCAGCATAGTGTTCTGTATACGACGGGCGGGGGCTTGGTTTGCTTGAACTGGTGATCTTCTCCACGCTGAATGGCGTGCTGTATGGCATGCTGCTGTTCCTGCTGGCCAGCGGCCTGACCCTGATCTTCTCGATGATGGGCGTGCTGAATTTCGCCCATGCCAGCTTCTACATGCTGGGCGCCTATTTCGGATTCCAGATCAGCCAGTGGCTGGATTTCTGGGTCGCGCTGTTTGTCGCGCCGGTCTGCGTCGGCCTGGTCGGCGCCGCGGTCGAACGCTGGGGCCTGCGCACCGTCCATAAATGGGGCCATGTGCCCGAATTGCTGTTCACCTTCGGCCTCGCCTTTGTGATCGAGGAAATGGTGCAGATGATCTGGGGCAAGCTGCCGGTGGATTACCGCGTGCCGAAGCTGCTCGACTTTCCCGCTTTTGAGCTGTTCGGCACGACGTATCCGGCCTTCCGCATGTTCATGCTGCTGATCTCGGTGGCGATCTTCCTGGTGCTGCTGCTGGTCCTGACGCGTTCGCGTATCGGCCTGATCATCCAGGCAGCCCTCACGCATCCCAATATGGTGGCGATGCTGGGCCATAACGTGCCCAAGGTCTTCATGATGGTGTTCGGCTTCGGCTCAGGGCTCGCCGGCCTTGCCGGCGTGATCGCCGGCCCGGCGCTGGTGACGCAGCCCAGCATGGCGCATGTGCTGGGACCGATCCTGTTCGTGGTCGTCGTGTTCGGCGGGCTGGGCTCGCTGTCCGGCGCCTTCATCGCCTCGCTGATGATCGGCCTGATTCAGACCTTCGCCATTGCGATCAACTATTCGATCGGCGACCTACTGACTTCCGTCGGCATGGCGCGGCCGGTGCAGGGCATGCTGAGCGATCTGTGGCAGGTGACGGTGGCGCAGGTCGGCCCGGTGGTGCCGTATCTGATGCTGGTGCTGATCCTGATCTTCCGGCCCACCGGCCTGATGGGCACGCGGGAGAGCTGACGATGAGCGACACGACTCTGGCCGCTACGCGCGGCAATCCGGCGCTCGACCTGCTGCGGCGCTATGGTATCTGGGTGATCGCGCTCGTCGTGATGCTGGTGCTGCCGAAGATCTTCACCTCGGGTGCGGCGCTCACCACCATGTGCCTGATGGGTATCATGATCGTGTTTTCGCTGGCCTATAACATGCTGCTTGGCCAGACCGGCATGCTCAGCTTCGGCCACGCGGTCTATTACGGCCTCGGCGGCTTCCTCGCCGTCCATGCGATGAATGTGATCGCCGCCGGCAAGCTGCCGATTCCGCTGCCTGTCGTGCCGCTGGTCGGCGGCCTGATGGGGCTGACCTTCGGCTTCATCTTCGGCGCGGTCAGCACACGCCGTGCCGGCACGGTGTTCGCCATGATCTCGCTGGGGCTCGGCGAACTGATCGCCTCGCTGTCGCTGATCCTGCGCGGCTTTTTCGGCGGCGAGGAAGGCATTACCGCGAACCGCACCAAGATGCTGACGCTCTGGGGCGTGCGCTTCGGGCCGCAGATCGAGGTTTACTACCTGATCGCCAGCTGGTGCTTTGTCTGCATGATCGCCATGTATGCCTTCACCCGCACGCCACTGGGCCGCATGTGCAACGCGGTGCGCGACAATCCCGAACGCGCCGAATTCGTCGGCTATTCGACGCAGATGGTGCGGTTCATCACCTTCTGCATTTCGGGATTTTTTGCCGGCATCGCCGGCGGCCTGGCCGCGATCAATTTCGAGCTGATGAATGCGGTGAATATTTCCGGCGCGCAATCGGGCTCGGTGCTGCTGATGGCCTATATCGGCGGCATCGGACATTTCATGGGCCCGGTGCTGGGCGCCGTGCTGGTGGTGCTGCTGCAGGTCTTCCTCAGCGACATCACCGGCGCTTGGATGCTCTATTTCGGCCTGATCTTCATCATGATGGTGATGTTCGCGCCGGGTGGTATGGCTGGCCTGATCATGCTGCATCTGCCGCTGTGGCAGCGCGGCACCCTGCTGCAGGTCGTGCCGGCCTATGGCGTGATGCTGGTGCCGGCGCTGATGGGCGTCGCCGGTGCCGTCGCGCTGATCGAGACCGCGCATCACCAGCTGGTGAAAACCGCCACCGAAGGTCCGGCGATGACGCTGTTCGGCATCGCCTACACTTCCAATTCCATGCTGCCCTGGATCGTCGCCCTGGTCCTGATCGGCGGCGGGCTCTGGCTCGGCAGGCTGTGGGGACCGCGCATGGCGGGTGCTTACTCCGACGCCGCCCATGGCAAAGACCTGGGCAAGGAGGTCTCGAAATGACCGCCCTGGGCCTCCATGACGTTCATAAATCCTTCGGCATCACGCCGATCATCCGCGGCGTGTCGCTGGAAATCGGTAAGGGCGAACGCCACGCCATCATCGGGCCGAATGGCGCCGGCAAGTCGACGCTGTTCCATCTGATCTCGGGCCGCTTCCCGCTCAGCGAGGGCCATATCAGCCTGAATGGCGAGGACATCACCGGGCTGAAGCCCTATCAGATCAACCGCCGCGGACTCTCCCGCTCGTTCCAGGTCACCAATATCTTCCCGAAGATGACAGTGTTCGAGAATGTGCGCTGCGGCGTGCTGTGGCATCTCGGCTACCGCTATTCCTTCTGGCACAACACCCGCAAGCTGAAGGATGCCAATGACCGCGCCATGGCGGTGCTGCAGCAGATCGGCTTAGGTGACCGCGCCATGCTACCGGCCAGCTTCCTGACCTATGCCGAACAGCGCGCGCTGGAAATCGGCATCACCATCGCCGGTGGCGCCGAGGTGGTGATGCTGGATGAGCCAACGGCAGGCATGAGCCGATCGGAGACCGCGCATTTCGTCAGCCTGATCCGCAAGGTGACCGAGGGCCGCACGCTGATCATGGTGGAACACGATATGGGCGTGGTCTTCGACCTGGCCGACCGCATCTCGGTGCTGGTCTATGGCCAGATCATCGCCTGCGACACGCCGACCAATATCCGCAACAGCAAGGCAGTGCAGGAAGCCTATCTCGGCCAGGCCATGGAAGCGGAGCATTGAACACATGAGCGACGCGATGCTGCAAGTCCGTGACCTGCATGCCTATTACGGCAAGAGCCATATCCTGCATGGCGTGAGTTTCGAGGTGAAGACCGGCGAGATCGTCTCGCTGCTCGGCCGCAACGGCGTCGGCCGTTCGACCACGATCAAGGCAATCATGGGCGATGTGCCACCGCAGGGCTCGATCCTGTTCAAGGGCGCCGAGATCGCCGGCAAGAAGCCGCATGAAATCGCGCGCCTTGGCCTGGGTTATGTGCCCGAGAACCGCGACATCTTCCCAGCATTAACCGTGCGCGAGAATCTCTATCTCGGCCAGAAGGACACGCGCAACACCGGCCGCTGGTCGATGCAGGACATGTTCGAGATCTTTCCGCGCCTGGAAGAGCGCGCCGACACGCAGGCCGGCGTGCTATCCGGTGGTGAGCAGCAGATGCTGACCATGTGCCGCACGCTGATGGGCGATCCCGACCTGATCATGGTGGATGAGCCGACCGAGGGCCTGTCGCCCATGATGGTGGAGCGCGTCGCCGAACTGCTGGAACGCATCGCCGCGCGCGGTGTCAGCATCCTGCTGGTCGAACAAAAGCTGACGATCGCGCTGAAAATCTGCCAGCGGCTCTACGTGATGGGCCACGGCCACATGGTCTTCGAGGGCACGCCGCAGCAGCTCAAGGACAATGCGGCGATCCGGAAAGAGTGGCTGGAGGTTTAAGCCCATTCCGTCACCCCGGGCTTGACCCGGGGTCCCATTAAAAATGGGATACCCGCTTTCGCGGGTATGACGGGTGATGCTTAAGCCGGCGTCACCAGCTTGAGCCCGACGATGCCGGCGACGATCAGCCCGATGCAGACCAGCCGCAGCACGGCGGCGCTTTCGCCGAACAGATAGATGCCGAGAATGGCCGTGCCGACCGTGCCGATGCCGGTCCAGATCGCATAGGCGGTGCCGAGCGGCAGCGTTTTCAGCGCGATGCCGAGCAGCACGATGCTGATCACCATCGAGAGTCCGGTAAAGACGCTCGGCCATAACCGGGTGAAACCGTCGGTGTATTTCAGGCCAACCGCCCAGCCGATCTCGGTGAGGCCTGCGATGAACAGGATGATCCATGCCATGGCGAATTTCTCCTTCGCTCTAAGATGCGCTCAGCAGCTTCGCGCTGTGGCGCTCTGACAGGGTCGTCCCCGCCCGATATGTAAAAAGAAAAGCCGGGTCGTCCCGGCTTTTCCTCATATGGAGCCTGAATTTCTGAAAGGCAAGAGGATCAGAATTCCTGCCAATCGTCGTCAGCATTGGCAGCCGCCGGGGCCGGACGCGGCGCAGGCTGCTCCGGCTTGGGGCCAGGCTTGGGAGCAGGCTTGGAAGCAGGCTTGGCCGCGGCCACAACCGGCTTCGGTGCCGCCGGCTTCGGGGCCGGAGCCGCTGAAGCCACCACGACCGGGCGCGGTGCCGTCACCGCTGGCGCGCCACCCGTTGCTGCACCGGTGCGGAAGAAGCCGACCAGTTCGGACAGCTGACGCCCCTGATCGGCGAGCGACTGCGCCGAGGCCGAGGTTTCTTCGACCAGCGCGCCGTTGCGCTGAGTCATTTCGTCCATGCTGCCCACGGCGGTGTTGATCTGTTCGAGACCGGTGGCCTGCTCGCGCGAAGCCGCGGCGATCTCGGCGACGATATCCGACACCTTCTTGATGGCGGTGACGATTTCGGTCAGCGACTGTCCGGTCTGGTTCACCAGGCTGGCGCCGGTCTTCACCTGCGCATTCGAGTCGGTGATCAGCGCCTTGATATCCTTCGACGCATTGGCCGAACGCTGGGCGAGTGCGCGCACCTCCTGCGCCACCACCGCAAAGCCCTTGCCGGCTTCGCCTGCCCTCGCCGCCTCGACGCTGGCGTTGAGCGCCAGCAGGTTGGTCTGGAAGGCGATCTCGTCGATCAGGCCGACAATGTCGGAAATCTTCTGCGCGCTGCCTTCGATCCGCGTGACGGCGGTGACGGCATCGGCCACCACGCTGCCGCCCTTTTCGGCCGTGTCGCGCGCGGCGACGGCAAGCTGGCTGGCAGCCTGTGCGTTGTCGGCATTCTGCTTCACGGTCGCGGTGATCTCGTGCATCGAGGCGGCGGTCTCTTCGATGCTGGCCGCCTGCGATTCGGTGCGCTGCGCCAGATCCTGGCTGCCGGTGGAAATCTCGGCCGAGGCGACGCGCACGGTATCCGCGCTTTCGGCCAGGCGGCCGGCGAAATCGCGCAGGCGGCTGACAGTCTCGCGCGCCGCTTCGGCCAGTTCGCCGAAGGCGCCCTGATACTGACCCGAGGCGGTGGCGGTGAGATCGCCATGGCTGAGACCGCGCAGCACGCGGCCAAGATCATCGAGCACATTCTGCAGCGTATCGGCCAGACCGTTCATCTGCTGCGACAGGTCGCGGAACACGCCATCCTTACCGGCCAGATCAATGCGGCGCGAGAAATCGCCACCGCCGACCGCCATGCAGAACTGGGCGATTTCCTGGCTGATTGCTGCTTCGGCTTCGCGCTGGCTCGCCAGGCGGCGGTTCTCGCCCTCGGCGCGACTGCGCTCCTCGCCTTCCAGCCGGGCCTTTTCCTCGGCATTGCGCTGGAACACGGCCAGCGCCTGCGCCATGTCGCCGATCTCGTCGCGCCGGTCGGCATAGCCGATCTCGGCCGCATGGCCTTCGGCAATCTGCGTCATGGTATGGGTGATGTTACCCAGCGGGCTGACCACGCGGCGCACGAAGTAGATCGCGCCCGAAACCAGCAGCAGCACGGCAATCAGCGCGACCACCGCCTCGATCATGACATGGCGGGTGCGTTCGGCGATCAGCGCATCGGCCACTTCGAGCGCATCTTGGATCGCGGCGTCACGCAGATAGCCGGCCGTGTAGAGCAGCGGATTCTGCTTGTTGCGGAATTCGGTGATATTGGCAAAGGGATAGGCTTCGCCCTTGTCGCTGGCGCCATACACCGAGTCGAGCAGCTGCTTGAGGTCGACATAGAAACCCTTGCGCGTCTGCTCGACCTTTTCCTTCAGATTGGCCGAGGCATCGATCATGCCCATCGCCATGACGATGCGGGCCCAGATCGCATCCACCTTGCCGCTCTGCTCGGCGACGAAAATGCGCGTGGCCGGCGGAAACGGCTTGCCCGAGGCGATCACATTCACCGTGGTGGTGCCGCGGATGCTGGCCTCGGCGCGCATGTCGGCGGCAAGGCGGGCAATCGTCATCGGCAGGGCGACATCGTCGTCGGACCGGCTGATCGCGGAATCGATACGGTTCAGCAGCGGTGTCAGCTTGCCGACCATCTCGGCCAGCGCCGGCACATAGCCGTTCATCACATCGGCCGGTCGCTCGGCCAGCGGACGCGCGATGGCAGCCTCGACCTTCTTGCGCCAGTCCTGCATGCCGGCCTGCAGCGCCTGGATCGCCGGCAGGTCGATGGCCGGATGGCCGGAGGCGCGCGCAGCATTCAGTGCGGCCACAATCGTATCGTCAGTGGTCTTGCGCGGCTTGGCGATGAAGTCGCCATTCGGGTCCGTGGTCTTCTCGTCGCGCAACGCCGCGTTATAGGCGCCGCGTTCGATGCCGATCAGTTCAACCAGCCTGAGCAGTTCGCCCTGCGTCGCCGCCAGGCCGCGGGCGTCGACCGCATTGGCGCGCTCATTGTAGCCATCGCTGATCACCCGCGCGGCCAGGCCAAGCACGATCACACCGATGACGGCCACAAACAGAAGAAAACTGCCACGAATGCGCATATCGATTCCCCATCCGCAGATTGCGGTTTTACGGTTCCCGAGGCGACATTAGAGGAGGTTGTGTGCCGGTCATATAAAGGATTTCAGTGGGTTATCAGGAAATAACCCTCCTTTGATTGGTCCCGGCACGAAAAAGCACACGCGAAACTAGAATCATGCCGCTTTCGCCATCCGATACTCATCGCGGTCCAGCCGGAAGAAGCCGACCAGTTCGGCGAGCTGGCGGCCCTGATCGGCGAGCGACTGTGCCGAGGCCGAGGTCTCTTCCACCAGGGCGCCGTTGCGCTGGGTCATCTCGTCCATGCTGCCGACCGCGGTGTTGATCTGGTCCAGGCCGGTGGCCTGCTCGCGCGAGGCGGTGGCGATCTCGGCCACGATATCGGCGACTTTCTTCACGGCGCCGACGATCTCGGTCAGGCTGCTGCCGGTCTGCTGCACCAGGCTGGCGCCGGTCTTGACCTGCGCATTCGAGTTGGCGATCAGACCCTTGATCTCCTTCGAGGCATTGGCCGAACGCTGCGCCAGCGCACGCACTTCCTGCGCCACCACCGCAAAGCCCTTGCCGGCCTCGCCGGCGCGCGCCGCTTCGACGCTGGCATTGAGCGCGAGAAGATTGGTCTGGAAGGCGATCTCGTCGATCAGCCCGACAATGTCGCTGATCTTGCGGGCACTATCCTCGATCTGCGTCACCGCCTTCACGGCGTCAGCCACCACATTGCCGCCCTTCTCCGCCGTGTCGCGCGCGACCACTGCCAGCTGGCTGGCGGCCTGGGCATTGTCGGCATTCTGTTTCACCGTCGTGGTGATTTCATGCATCGAGGCGGCGGTTTCTTCGATCGAAGCGGCCTGCGATTCCGTGCGCTGCGCCAGATCCTGGCTGCCGGTGGAAATCTCGGCCGAGGCGATACGCACGGTTTCGGCGCTTTCCGCCAGACGGCCGGCGAAGTCGCGCAGGCGATCCGCCATGTTGTTGACATTCTGCGCCAGCAGTTCGAAACGGCCGCGGAAGCGCTGATCGATCTTGCTGCGCAGATCGCCCTCGGCCATCGCCGAGGTCACGCTGATCACTGCCGTCATCGCGCCATCGGTGCGATTGAGCAGATCGTTCACCGCACTGCCCACGCGCTGCAGCACGCCGGTCAGTTCGGCAGTCTCGACGCGCTGCGACAGATCGCCATCTGCAGCCGCCAGCACGACCCGGCCGATGGCCTGTTCGAACCGCTGTTCCTGCGCGTCGCGGTCGGCGGCAAAGCGCTGACGCTCCTGCTCCTGTGCGGCTTCGAGCGCCAGTTTCTCTTCGGCATTGCGCTTGAAGATCGCCACCGCACGCGCCAGCGCGCCAATCTCGTCCTGGCGTTCCTGGTCGCCGATCTGCACGCTCAGATCGTTCTGGGCCAGGCGATTGGTATAGTCGGTCAGGCGCGGCAGCGGTTTCATCATGCCGCGCATCACCAGCACGGCGATGCCGGCACCGATCAGGATGGCAATGGCCGAGGTGATCAGCATGTTCAATGCAATCGCATCGGCGAAGGCTTCGATACGCGATTTCAGCACGCCGGCATACAGGATGCCGATCACCTTGCCGGCCGGATCGTGGACCGGGTGATAGACCGTGTAATAGGCATTGCCGAGAATGACGGCTTCGCCCAGATAGGTGCGGCCCTGCGTCACCGGTGCATAGGCGGCACTGGTCTTGCCCAGCGCCGTGCCCACGGCGCGCTTGCCCTCGGCATTGACGATATTCGTGGTGCGACGGAAGAAATCCTGCTCGGCCTCCTGCCAGCGGAACAGCGTGGCGGTCTCGCCGGTGACTCTGCCCACTTCGTCGATCATGTCGTGGTCGGCGAAATCGGGGATCGCCGTCATCACCACGCGGCCGACGCGGCCCTGCGCGTCGATCTCGAATTTGGTATCGGGCAAGCGTTTATGCACCAGCACGGCGAGCGTGCGCAGGCTGTTATTCTGGCGCTGCATTACCTGTTCGGCCAGTTCGCCGCGGATCTGCAGAACGGCACCGCCACCCACGGCAGCGGCCGTGAGCACAATCAGCGCGGCGACGATCAGTGCAATCTTGGTGACCAGCGAAAGCTGGGTGAAACGACGAAACGACATGGGGGGCACTCCTGCGGGCAGCCAAAAAGCGGGGGACTCTCCAGACGCAAGACTGCCGGCGGCATGACGCAGCGCTGCGGCGCTGCATCCCACTCGCCCTCCCGAAGGCACACATTCTTATTGTCTGGATGGTGCCGCATGACAGCGCGGCAGTAGCGACACGACATGACCCGTCGCGTCGGGGCGCAGGTTCTACAGGCTATCCGAGATTAGGCAAGGCGTTTTTTCAACTTTGTGCGGGCCGTCACGCGGAAGGGTGGAGGCCGGACAAAAGCTGCGTGATCGGCGTTTTGTGCGAAAGGATTTTAGGCGAGTGCCCTGCCCACCGACATAAACAAACTTGAAAATATGCCGCTTAAAAGGGCGACAAAAGAAAACGGCTGCCATCTTGCGATGGTAGCCCCCACGCACCGAAGAAAACGGCTGCCATCTTGCGATGGCAGCCGTGGGAACACCGTCCGGACGGAGGGGCGAAGAGCCCGGACGGATCTGTGTTGCGTCTTACTCGGCAGCAGCGGCGAAGTCGCCGGCCAGCGCCTTTTCGCCATCGATCACGGCGGCGACGGCATGCACCACGGCGGCGATGCGCACCGCCTGCTGCACCTGTTCCTCGCTGAAGCCATGCTTGCGCAGCTGCGCCTCATGGCTTTCGACGCACATGCCGCAGCCATTCACGGCAGACACGGCGAGCGACCAGAGTTCGAAATCGGCCTTGTCGACGCCCGGCTTGCCGATCACGTTCATGCGCAGCTTGGCCGGCATCGTCTTGTAATTGGCGCTCGGCTCATGCGCCATCATATGCACGAAGCGATAGTAGATGTTGTTCATGCCCATGATGGCAGCGGCAGCCTTGGCGGCTTCGAGCGCTTCGGGCGACAGCTTAGGCGCGAATTCGGCCATGATGGCCTGGATCACACTGGCTTCGCGTGAGGCGAGCGCCGTGGCGATGAAGGTGCCGGCGCGCTGCTGTTCGGTCAGGCCCGGCTCGGTGGCCAGCGAACCCAGGTTGAGCTTGAGGTCCTTGGCATAATCGGGCAGGCGGGTCTTCAGGCTTTCGAGGCTCATGGCGGGCTCCTTTTTTATCTCGTCGATCGGGGAGGCGTTCGCCGCGTCTCCGGGAAGAGACGCGGCGAGGCCTTGCTGAAGCGGCTTAGGCGGCCGGCTTCAGAACCTCTTCGCCCTTCTGCCAGTTGCAGGGGCAGAGTTCGTCGGTCTGCAGTGCATCGAGCACGCGCAGCACTTCCGCCGGGTTGCGGCCGACGCTGAGGTCGTTCACCGACACGAAGCGGATGATGCCTTCCGGGTCGACGATGAAGGTGGCGCGCAGGCAGACGCCCTCGGCCTTGTCGAGGATGCCGAGATCCTGGCTCAGCTCACGCTTGATGTCGGCCAGCATGGCGAAGGGCAGATCCTTCAGATCGCCATGGTTGTTGCGCCAGGCCAGGTGGACGAATTCACTGTCGGTCGACACGCCGTAGACGACGGTGTCGCGATCGTTGAAGTCGCCATTCAGCTTGCCGAAGGCAGCGATCTCGGTCGGGCAGACGAAGGTGAAGTCCTTCGGCCAGAAGAACACGACCTTCCACTTGCCCTTGTCGGACTCGCTCGAGATGTCAGTGAAGGCCTTCTTCGGGTCGGTCGAAACCACGGCCTTCAGATTGAAGGTCGGAAACTTGTCGCCGATGGTCAGCATGGGTAAATCGCTCCTCTAACTTTGTCTTGGTTACAGGCCTGTCCAATCGATCCGGACAGGCCAATCCGGGGGCGGCGGGCTGGTCCCGTCAGGGCCAAAAACAGGCCGGTGCAGGTCTCGTTCCGCTCAGGAGTGATAATTAGAGACTTTCTAATTATCGTTCAAACAGATAATTCCGATAGAAATAATCGTTTTTATCGATTAGATATCCAACATGCTCAGTTCCCCCTCGCTCCGGCAATGGCAATACCTGGTTTCCCTGGCGGAAAACCGGCATTTCGGCCGTGCAGCCGAGGCCTGTTTCGTCACCCAGTCGACGCTGTCGGCCGGCATCCAGGAGCTGGAAACCCAGCTCGGCGCGGCCCTGGTCGACCGCACGAAGCGAAAAGTGGTGCTGACCCCGCTGGGCGAGGATCTGGCCGGCCGGGCGCGCGAACTGCTGGGTCAGGCCGAGGACATGGTGCTGGCGGCAAGGGCGGCCTCCGTACCTTTAAGCGGGCCGTTGCGGCTCGGCGTGATCCCGACGATTTCACCCTTCCTGCTGCCGCGCGTGCTGCCCACCCTGCGCAAGCGTTTTCCCGATCTGCGACTGTTCCTGCGCGAGGACCTGACCGCGCGGCTGATCGAGCAGTTGCAGGCCGGCAAGCTCGACCTGCTGCTGATCGCCCTGCCCTATGAAGGCGGCGCGCTGGATACCATGACGCTGTTCGACGACGACTTCCTGTTCGCCTGCCGCGAGGATCACCAGCTGGCGCGGCGCAACAGTGTGAAGCTCGACGACCTGAGCGAGGCGCCGCTGCTGCTGCTGGAGGACGGCCATTGCCTGCGCGACCATGCGCTGGCGGCCTGCCGTCTGACGCCGTCGCCGCGCCGCGACGGTTTCGCCGCCACCTCGCTGCACACATTGGTTCAAATGGTCGATAGTGGCCTCGGGGTGACGCTGCTGCCGCGACTGGCGCTCGATGCCGGCATCCTGCGCGGCACCGACGTGACGACGCGGCCGCTGGGCGATGGCCAGAAGAACAGCGGGGCAGCGCGTACCATCGGCCTGGCCTGGCGGCGCGGCACGCAGCGCGCCAAGGAATTCACGCTGTTCGGCGAAGCGCTGGTTGCCGCCATGAAGCAGCCCAGTCCGTTGCAGGCATCGTCAGACTCCACGAAGAAGAAAGCGTAACCATGTCGAATACCCTGATCCGTCCCGCCACCATTGCGGATGCCGAAACGATCCTGTCGCTGGTGCAGGCGCTGGCGATCTATGAGAAGGAACCGCTGAGCACGGTGAAGGCGACGGCCGAGGATTTCCGCCGCGATGGCTTCGGTCCGGAGAAACGCTTTGAAGCCCTGATTGCCGAACTTGACGGCAAGCCGGTCGGCTTCGCGCTCTACTTCCACAACTACTCGACCTGGGAAGGCCGCGCCGGATTGTTCGTGGAGGATCTGTTCGTGCTGGAAAGCGCGCGCGGCCATGGCCTGGGCCGCCAGCTGATCACCGCGCTGGCGGCAATCGCCGATGCGCGCGGCTGCAAGCGGCTCGATCTCAATGTGCTGGACTGGAATCCGACCCGCGACTTCTATCATCGTCTCGGCATCCACCACAAAACCGAGTGGCTGCCCTATCGCATGACGCAGCCCGAATTGGCCCGGCTCGGCCAGCAGGCCGACACGGCCTGGTTCCCCCACCGCCCGTGAGGCCACGGGAACAAAAGCCTTTGTCGTTCCACGCCGGAGTGTGACAGACTGGCCCCGGGCGTAAGGCCCGGGGAGAGAAACGACCCGGCATGACCAGGCGCGATGCTGCCACCGATTCTGTAAGTCCGCGACGCTGGCGCGGCAAACTCCCGCGCGGCTTTGTTGCCCTGATCGTGGCTGTCGTACTGCTGCTGGCCGCCACCGGTGGTCTCGCCCTGTTGCTGGTGCTGAACCTGCGCAGTGCCGAGCAGGACCGCATTGTGCTGCAGGGCACCGGGCTCACGCGCACGCTGGCCGATGCCGCGCAGCGCCAGATCGATGTCGCCGACCTGCTGCTGCAATTCGCCGCCGCCGAGGCCAGCGACCGCATCAGCCGCGGCCTGACGCCGAGCGATGCCGTGGTGGCGCTGCTCACCGATCGCATCGCCGCCATGCCGCAGGTCGATGCCGTACATGCCTATGACGCGCGCGGACAATTCTGGTTTGCCGTCGGCGAGGGCTCAATGCCGCTGGAGATTGGCTGGCATCCGGATTTCCAGCGTCATCGCGACGGCGTGGTGCAACAGATCGTGGCCGCACAGCTGCCGGGCGATCCGCGCATCTGGCTCAGCCGCCGCATCAGCCGCGCCGATGGCAGCTTTGCCGGCATGCTGATCGCCACCCTGCATGTCAACCTGCGTGCCCTGCTCGATCCGGGCTATTCGCCGCTGCCGGTGACCACGCTGGCGCTGGTGCATGAGGAAGGCCGCCTGATCACCGGCTGGCCGCAACAAGGTGCCGTGCAACTGGCCGGGCTGCTCGATTTCACCAGCGGCCTGCAGGGCTATCGCACCACCGATGCCGACCCGCTTTACTGGGCGCGGCTCAACGACCTGCCGATCACGCTGCTGCTGCAGCTCGAGCCGCTGCCGGCCGATACAGCCTGGCGGCGTACAGCGGTCGGTTTCGGCATCCTGTTCGGTATCGTCACGCTGGGCGCCATCGCCGCGGTCTGGGGCACATATCGGCAGCTCAAGCGTCGCATCGCGACGGAATCTTTGCTGCGCGGATTGATGGACAATCCGCCGCTGGTGATGACTCTGCAGGACCCGCAGGGCCGCTACCTGATGGTGAACCGGCATTTCGCGCAGCAGGTCCGCCGCAGCGAAGAAGACCTGACCGGCCGTTTCGCGAATGAGATTTTTCCGCCCGAACTGGCGGCGCGCCTGACCCAGCAGGTGGAAGAAACCGTGCGCGCCGGCAAGCCGCAGACCTATGACATGCGCATCCCAGACATCAGGGGGACATTGCGCGATTACATGCTGGTGCGCTTCCCGATCTATGACCAGGACGGCAGGCTGCTGGCGGTCGGCAGCATCGCCACCGAGATCACCGAACGCAAACGGCTGGAAGCGGCGTTGCGCGAACAGGCCGAAGTGCGCGAGCGGCTGGCCGAGAATTATGCACGCCAGCGCGAGGTGGCCGAAACTGCCAACCGCGCGAAAAGCGAATTCCTCGCGCATATGAGCCACGAACTGCGCACGCCGCTGAATGCCATCATCGGTTTCGCCGACATGATCGCCGGCCGTATGCTGGGGCCGCAATCGGCCAAGTATTTCGAATATGCCGAGGATATCAGCGGCAGCGCACATCACCTGCTGGGCGTGATCAACGACATCCTCGATGTTTCCAAGATCGAAAGCGGTCGTTTCGAACTCGAAGTGCGGCAGCATGATCCGCAGGATCTGGTCGACGACAGCCTGCGCCTGGTGCGCGGTCGCGCGCGCGAGGCCAAACTGCAGCTGGTGAATGCCCTGCCCGACGACCTGCCGCCGATGCTGGTGGATGCGCGCGCGGTGAAGCAGATCCTGATCAACCTGCTGGGCAATGCCGTGAAATTCACCCCCGCCGGCGGCAGCATCACCGTGGCAGGCGCGCTGGCCGAAGACGGCGGCATCGCGCTGACCGTGGCCGATACCGGCATCGGCATCGCCGAGGAGAATCTGGAACGCGTCTTCGAGCCCTTCTGGCAGGCCGATGCCGGCATCCGGCGCAGCGAGGGCAGCGGGCTGGGCCTGAATATCTGCCGCAAGCTGATCGACCTGCATGGCGGCAGCATCCGCGTCGTCTCGGTGCCGCAGCAGGGCACCCGCGTCACCGTCAGCTTCCCGCCGAACTGCGTGCTGAAGGCCGCGCAGGCGTGAGCTGCCGGCAACAGGGCAGCTACACACTCGCCGTCACCCCGGCCTTGAGCCGGGGTCCCATTTTTTAATGGGATGCCGGGTCAAGCCCGGCATGACGAAAATGGGATAATGCTATTGCGTCCGATGCAGCCGCGAAAAAAGAAAACGGCGCGTCATGACTGACGCGCCGTTGGTCGTTAAACCTGTCGGATCGATTACTGCTTGATCGACTGCGTCTCGATCTGGCTGCCGGCATCAGCGGCACGGCTGATCGAGGTCGGCGACACATTCGGCTGCTTGGAGGCGCGGTTGGCGATCTCGTCGGCGCGGCGCTGGCGATAGACCGTGCGCATCGTGACGTAATAGTCGAGCGAGGTCTTTTCCAGCGCATCGAGCGTCTCGAGCAGCTGGGCGCGCGCATCGATGCCGGTGACGATCGTGCGGGTGTAGATCCAGCCTTCACGATCGGTGTTGTTGAGATACCAGTTCACCGGATCGGCAACCGAGTCCACCACCACGCCGGTCAGGTCGCGCGGATTGGAGGGGCCGAGGATCGGGATGAAAAGATACGGGCCTTCACCGGTGCCCCAGCTGGCCAGCGTCTGGCCGAAGTCTTCGGTATGCGGCGGAATGCCGAACCACTTGTCGGCGGCATCGTACACGCCGAGCACACCCACGGTGCTGTTGATCGCGAAGCGCTGCAGCGTATCGCCGGCGCGGTCGGTTTCACCCTGCAGCAGATCGTTGGCGAGGATCACCGGCGACCGCAGATTGATCAAGGCGCTGCGGATACCGGTCTGCACCGGCTGCGGGATCAGGTTCGCATACATGAAGGCGACCGGCTTCAGCAGGAAGTGGTCGAGCACCTGATGGAATTCGAACAGCGCACGATTCACCGGCTCCAGCGGATCGTTCACGGCATCGAAATCGGCACGTGCCTGGGGATCGGCGGGCGGGGTCGCGCAGGCGGTGAGCAATCCGGTTGACAGGAGTGCAACTGCCGCGAGGGTCTTCCACTGAGGCATGCGCTGACCAAACTCGCGCGGGGCAACGGACATGGTGCTGGGACCTTCGTTATTATTCTGAGGCTTATCTTATCGGGTATCCGCCAATCCGGCGCAAGCGCAATCCCGGCAAGCGTGATGGCCGGCACGCGTAACCTGCGCGGTAAGCACAAATTTCCGCCGGGTGATGCAGTTCTGCAACAGACCCTGCGGAAACTGCCCTCAGCCCCCCCAAAAAGACCGTCCCGGTGCGTTCCGGGCGCCGGGCCGGGGTCAGTGCCGGAGGCCGCCATCCTCGCCGGCTGCATCCCCCGGTTGCTCCGACTCGTCTTCTTCGTCGATTTCGACAGCCGGAATGGCATAAGCGCCCTTGAGCCAGCGGTTCAGGTCGACATCGGCGCAGCGCGGCGAGCAGAAGGGGGTGCGGCCGGGATCGGACGGCTTGCCGCAGATCGGGCAGGTTTTGGAAGCAGTCATGGCCTGATTATAAGTCCGGACGGGGCATCAGTCAGGGGTCAGAGCCCCAGGGTCAGGGTCAGGGTCAGAGCCCGAGTCGGCCGACCGAGAAGGAGTCGCGTCGGCGCCCCGATTCGGGCTTCACCTGCACCACGGCGCCGATCTGGCGTTCCAGCTTGGACCGCAGTTCCGTGTCGAACAGGGCCGCGACATCCGGCGCGCAGGCGATTTCCAGCTTGCCGCCCGGGCTGCCATGCGCCTCGCGCCAGGTCCGGCGCAGCACTTCGGCCAGGACCGACGGCAGCGACGGCAGACGGCCATCGCCGTCGCAGGTCGGGCAATTCTCGAACAGGCGGGCGGCCAGCGGTTCACCGACCCGCTTGCGGGTCATCTCGACCAGGCCGAGCGCCGACATGCCGAGGACTTTCGTGGGCGCCGGGTCGCGCTTCAGCGCCTCGCGCAGCGCATTCACGGTGCGGGCGCGATAGGCGGCGTTTTCCATATGCAGGAAATCGATCACCACGATGCCGCCAATCCCGCGCAGGCGCAGCTGGCGCGCAATGGCGGTGGCCGCTTCGATATTGATCTTGAGCGCCTGCTCCTCGAAGGCATGGCCGCGCGACGACGCACGGCCGGAATCGACATCGATGGCGGTGAGCGCTTCGGTCTCGCCGAACACGATGCTGCCGCCCGAGGGAAGCTCGACATGCCGGCCAAGCGCCGCGGCAATATCGCCTTCGATCTCGAACAATTCGAACAGCCCGGCGGGATCGTCGAAACGTTCCAGCTTCGACACGTAATTCGGCGCATGTTCAAACAGCCAGGCGCGCGCCTCGGCAAAGCCGGCGGCGGCATTGACGCGGATGCGGTCCAGCTTGGCACCGACAAAATCACGCAGGGCGCGGCCCACCGGGCCCATTTCGCGCCACAGTTCAGCCGGCACATCGCCGGACTCCGCGGCCTTGGCGCGCTGCTGCTCGATGGCGATCCAGCGCGAGCGCAGGCGCTGCAGGTCGGCCAGCAATTCTTCCTTCGAGACGCCATCGGCATTGGCATTGACGATGCAGCCCATACGCTTGCGGCGCTCGTCGCCGTTGCGGCGTTCGGGATCGTGTTTCGCGGTCTTGGTGATGCGGCGGTCGCCGGCGCGGTGCTGCAGGCGAACATTCACTTCGCGCTGCAGCCGCGCGGTGACTTCCAGCGGCGTCTGATCGGCCAGCGCCATCAGGCTCTGCATCACCGCGGCGAGCCGCATGCGTTCGGCATCCTGGCTGATCCGCTTGGTGACGCGCACGGCGGCATCGAATGGCACCAGCGACAGGAAACGGCCGGGCAATGCGATGTGGCAGCTGAGCTTGACGCCCTTCTCGCCGACCGGATCGCGGGTGACCTGCACCAGCACGGTCTCGCCTTCATGGATGCATTGCTCGATCGGTTTATCGCCCGCATCCACCAAGTCGTCGCGGCCAAGGAAGCCATCGCGACTCAGGCCGATATCGACATAGGCGGCCTGCAGCCCCTTCTCGATCCGGCGCACGCGACCGAGAAAAATTGCACCCAGCGCGGAATCGCGATCCGGCCGCTCAAGATCGAGGTGGACCAGGCGGTCGTCCTCGACCAGGGCGACGCGGGTTTCGGTCAGTCCGACATCGATCAGCAGTTCGTTGGCCATCGAGCCTGTTTATAGCTGAATTCGTTAAAGAATCGGATAGCCCAGGCCCTTCAAAAGCCCGGCGGTTTCGGCCAGCGGCAGGCCGACCACATTGGAATACGAGCCGCCGATCCAGGGAATGAAGGCCTCGGCCCGGCCCTGGATGGCATAGCCGCCTGCCTTGCCCAGCCCTTCGCCACCCGCCACGTAAGCCGCGATCTCGGCGGCTTCGAGCCGGCGCAGGCGCACTTTGGTCTCCACCACGCGGGCGACGCGGCGCCCATCGGGATGGATCAGGCAGAGCCCGGTGGTCACGGTATGGCGGCGGCCCGACAGCAGATTGAGGCATTCCGCCACTTCGGCAGCGGTTTCCGCCTTGGGCAGGATGCGGCGGCCGAGGCCGACCACGGTATCGGCGGCCAGCACCAGCGCAGCCGGGCGCAGCTTCGCCACGACTTCGGCCTTGGCCTGGCAGAGTCGCAGGGCCAGGGCGCGCGGCAATTCGGCTTTTTGCGGGGTTTCGTCGAGATCGGCGGCGAGAATCTCGGCCGGCACGATGCCGATCTGCTTCAGCAGGTCGCGACGGCGCGGCGAGGCCGAGGCCAGTACGAGTGGGGCCAGAATAAGCGGCAGCATGGCCACGGTTCCGGCCCCGGATCAGGCTTACTTGAAGCGGAAGGTGATGCGGCCCTTGGTCAGGTCGTAGGGGGTCATTTCCACCATGACCTTGTCGCCCGCCAGCACGCGGATGCGGTTCTTGCGCATCTTGCCCGAAGTATGGGCCAGCACTTCATGGCCGTTATCGAGCTTCACCCGGAACATGGCATTGGGCAGCAACTCGTCCACCACGCCGGGGAATTCCAGCAATTCTTCCTTCGCCATTCAACCTCTGAAATACGATCATCGCGCGCCGGGGCGGCGCGGCTTCAACTGCGCTCTGCAAGCGCGGGCAGAACATGCGCGCGACGGCCCGGAAAATCAAGCAGTGTCAGGCGCATGGGTCGATTCGGCGCTGCTGCGGGCCGCACCTGCCGGCGCGGGGCCGGCCGGAAATTTACTTCATAAGAATCAATGCGTTATGGCTTAATCTGGTCACTCGACCTCGATGCGCAGTGCCGACCAGACCCATTTGGCATCGTCATGGCTTTTCAGCGCGGGATGCTTGTCGTCGCGCGGATAGACCACCCAGGTGGGGCCGCGGCCGCCCAGGCCGAGATATTTGCCGTCGGCTTTCAGCGCCAGCAGCACGCCATACAGCTGCAGCTCGGACGCCGGAATTTCGGCACCATATCCATCGAGCGCATAGACCTTGATGGATTTGCCGGTGGCGCCCGCCGCCTTGAGCACATCGGCGAGCAGCGGACCCTCGAATGTATAGGCCTTGGGCCAGGTGTCGTATTTCACCGTCAGCGTCTTCATGCCGAGCTTTTCCAGCATCGGCAGGTCGAACTGCGCTGCCTTGTCGAAGCTGACGCTGCCGAATTTGAAGAAGGCATCCTCGAATTCGTTCAGCGCGCCGCGATTGCTGTTGGTGATCTTGCCGTGGATGGTCAGCACCACCGGGCCCTTGGGCGGCGCCAAATCGGCGGCCTGGGCGGAGACGGCAAGGCACAAGGCAAGCAGCGGAGCGAATAACAGGCGCATCATTGAGTGACCCTCCATGGATCAGCGCATTTTATCGCCACAAACCAAAACCGTCATCCTCGGGCCACCGGGTCCGACCACAGGTCGGCCCGGCGGTAAACTTCACGTCCCGAGGATCCATCTGCGTGTTCCAACGCGCGGAGGGTTGGGATGGACCCTCGGCACAAGGCCAAGGGTGACGATTTATGTGAGAGCGGCTAACGACGAGGTGCGCTTCAACCCTGCTTGCAGGGAAAAATCATCGTGGCCGTCGTGCCCCGGCCCAGTTCGCTGGTCATCTTCAGCTTGCCGCCATGCAGCGCCATCAGCCGATGCGAAATCGCCAGGCCTAGGCCGGTGCCCTGGCGGCGCTGGTTCTTCGGGCCGGCCTGGTAGAACGCTTCGCCCAGCCGCACCAGGTCGGCCGGCGCGATGCCGGGGCCGTCGTCGCGGATGCTGATCCGCACGGTGTCCTTTTCCACCGCGCCGGTGACGACGATGCGCCCTTCGGCCGGCGTGAACTTGATCGCATTGGAAATCAGGTTGAGCAGCACCTGGCGGAAGGCGCTGCGATCGGCATGCAGCGCCGGCAGGCCATGCAGGCTGGCATCCATCACCAGCGACAGTTCCTTCTGCCGCGCCTGGGTCAGCAGCAGCGAGATCACCGCATCGGCTTCGGCGACCACTTTCAGCTTATCCAGCGTCAGCGTCATCTTGCCGGCTTCGATGCGGCTAAGATCGAGGATCGAGTTGATCACTTCGAGCAGATGCTGACCGGCCTGGCGGATCAGGCCGGCGTAATCCTTGTAGTGGTCATCACCGAGCGGGCCATAGGCCTCGCTTTCCAGCATCTCGGCGAAGCCGATCACGGCATTCAGCGGCGTGCGCAGTTCGTGGCTCATGAAGGCGAGGAACTCACCCTTCGAACGCGAAGCCAGCATGGCCTCCTCGCGCGCGGCCTCGGTTTCCGACAAGGAGCGATGCAACTCCAGGGCATCCATCACCAGGGCGGCGAATTCTTTCAGATGCCCACGCTGCACCTCGTCGAACTTGCGGGCGGCGGGATCGAAAATCCCCAGCGCGCCGATGCAATGGCCGTCGCGACTGATCAGCGGCGCACCGGCATAGAAACGCAACCCGCCCTCTGCCGCCGCGACCAGCGGATTGTCGGCGAAGCGCGGATCGGCCTGCATGTCTTCGGCCACGCAAAGCTCGTCGCTAAGAATCGTCCAGGCGCAGAAGCCGCTCTCGCGCGGCAGTTCGCGCACATCGACCCCGACATGCGCCTTGAACCACAGCCGTTCGGCATCGAGCAGCGTGATCGCCGCGCCCGAGGTGCCGAAGACACGCGCCGCCAGCCGCGCCAGACGATCGAAGCGCGGATCGTAGGGCGTGTCGAGGATGCCGAAGCTGCGCAGGTCGGCAAGACGGGCAGCTTCATTCGACGGGAGCGGTGCAGCAGGCAAAGTTGAGTCTCGCTTGGAGGCGCCTCTATTTAGGGGCGGTATTCCACAACCGCAAGCATTGTTCCGTGATAGGACGATAGCGCAAGCACTTGAGGTGGTTATGGTTAATCGCACTGCGGCGATTAGCCACTCCACAACGACGACCGGAAATAGAAATGCGGGATGTTTGCTGCCGGTCACGGCAGCATAACCTCCTCGCCCCCGAGGGAGTCTGGACCGGCGGCAGGCTCTGCCTTTAAGACAGGCAGATGCTGCAGCTCGACCACATCACCGTCATCGCGCCCACACTGGCCGAAGGTGTGGAACATGTCAGGACATGCCTCGATATCGATGTGCCCTTCGGACGCCAGCACCCGGATATGGGCACGCACAATCACCTGCTACGGCTCGGCGAAAGCACGTATCTGGAAATCATCGCCGCGAACCCGGATGCACCGCAACCCGGTCGCGCGCGCTGGTTCGGCCTCGACAATCAGGCGGCCGTGCGCGCCGACTGGGAGAGCGGCCGGCGCCTGCGCGGCTGGGTGGCGCGCACAAGCGATATCGACGCCGTGCTGGCCGGGCATGCAGCCCTGCTCGGCCGCAAGGTGGACTTCACCAGCGCCAATGGCAGCTTCTGCTTCGCCATCCCCGACGATGGCGCGCTGCCGCTGAACGGCGCGGCGCCGTCCGTGATCGACCGGCTGGGCAAGCCGCCGTCGGTGGCGGCGATGGCCGATGCCGGCGCAGGCCTGCAATCGCTGGTCCTGGAACATCCCGAGCCAGAGAGCATCATCGCGCTCTATCGCAGCCTCGGCATTACCGATTCGCCGAACGTCACGCGCGGCGAACAGTTGCGCTATCGCGCGCGGATCGAGACGCCGGGCGGGTTGAAGGAACTGACTTAACGGCGGCGCAGAATCGCTTCGCCATCCACTGTCACGCTGATGGTCTGTTCACCGGCCGCCGCCACCGGCGGCGCGGCTTCGGCACGGGCCGACATGGCCATGGTCTTCATCATCACCGGACGCGCGATCATGCCGCCATTGAGGCCGACGCGGGCCCAGCCCTCGAACCGCATGCCGAGCGCCGCCGCCGCCTTTTCGGCGCGCGCCGCCAGACGCTGCAGCGCTTCGGCAAACATCTCGTCCTGCTGGCCGCGCTGCTGCTCGCGCGACAGCGTGTAACCCAGTTCCTGCAGCGCCAGGCCTTCGGTCTGCAATGCGCCGACCGCTTCGAGCAGCTTGGCGTCGTCCTTCGCGGTGATGATCAGGCTCTGCTGCGCGCGCCACAGCGGCGCCGGCGGCTTGGCGCCGGCCGGCAGGCTCTGCGGACGCGCCGGGCTTTCCTGGTAGGTGTTGTAACTGCCGGTCTCGACCTCCAGCCCCAGCGCCTTCACGCGGTTGAGCGCGCGCGTCATCGCGGCATTGACACTGGATTGCGAGGTGGCGGCCGACTCCGAGGTCGCCTGCGCCATCAGTCGGGCCCGCATGGTGTCGGGTGTGACATCGCGCTCGGAGGATTCCGACAGTGTCAGCAAGGTGGCGTCATCGGGCAGCGTACGCTGCACGGTCTGCGCCTTGGCGTTGTCGCAGGCTGCGACAGCGAACAAGGTCAGGGCGAGAACAGGAAGGGCAAGGCGGCGGATCATGGTTCGACTCCGGATCTTATCGTTGTCCGGATATGATACGCCAATCTTGGCGGTTTTGCGGCAGACGATCAGCCGGCCAGAAGCGGCCGCATACGATCCTTGGCGTGGAAATATTTGCGTGCATAGGCCACCACCTGGCCATCGGTCGGATGATCGACGGTTTCAACGCCCAGGATCCGCGGCTCCAGCGCCGGATGCGCCTTGACCGCATGGCGGAAGAGTTCGGTCTTCGCCGCACCGGGCCCCAACAGAAGGATTTCCGCGGCGCCATCCAGAGCCTTTACGATCTCCTCGTAGAAAGCGACATCCGCCGGCTCCCGACCCGAGCCCATCACGGAGCTGGCCTTATGATGCAGGTGGTGCTTGTGGCCATGCACCGTCATCTTCTCGACCGACTCGCGGTCGACATGGAAGATGCGGGCTTCGGCGTGATCCAGCCAGACCACAGCGTGATAATGCGACATACCGGTCTCCTTGCTTTACCAGGGCAGAGTAGACCAGGCAGCAACCCTTGCCTTGACGCAGGTCAACGGCCGGGGATCAGCGTTTCGTAAAACGCTCGCGGATCTTCTTGTTGAGAAAGTCGCGTACCTCGCGATAGGCCGCCAGCCGCTGCTCGCGGGTGCCTTCCACAATGGTGGGGTCGAAGGTGTTCCAGAATTCGACATCGCAGGCCATGGTGCGGGTCATGTCGACGGCGGTGTGCTGGGCTTCGGGCGACAGCGAGATGATCAGGTCGAAGGAACTGTCTTCCAGATCCTCGAAATTCTTCGAACGGTGCTTGGCGATATCGAGGCCGATTTCATCCATCACCTCGACGGCGAGCGGATCGACCTTTTCTTTTCGCACACCTGCAGAGTCGACAAAGACCTGTTTGGGATACAGCGCCTTGAGGATGCCCTCGGCCATCGGGGACCGGACGCTGTTCATGGTGCAACAGAACAGCACGCTGCCGGGAAGCCGAGAGTCCATGGCTTACCGGATATGCAGGACGCAGATGACGGTGAACAGGCGACGCGCGGTATCGAAATCGCAGTCGATCTTGCCCTTCAGCCGCTCCCGCAGCAGTTCGGAGCCTTCGTTGTGGATGCCGCGCCGCGCCATGTCGATGGTTTCGATCTGCGACGGCGAAGACCGCTTGATGGCCTGATAATAGCTGTCGCAGATCTCGAAGTAGTCCTTCACGATCTTGCGGAAAGGCGACAGCGCCAGGATGATCTTGCCGAGCGGCGCGGCGGTCTCGTCGCTGATATCGAAGACCAGCCGGTTGTCGGCAATGCCGATCGACAGCTGGAACGGGCCCTGGTTGTCATGCGCGCCGACCGGCGAGAAGCTGTTCTGCTCGATCAGGTCGAACATCGCGATCTTCAGCTCATGCTCGATATCGGCCGAGCGGCGCACCACCGTCCGCTCGTCGAGCTTGACCTCGACAAGGCGATGGCAGTCCGGTGGCGTCCGTTCGCTCATAAAGCTCCCTTGGGCAGCCTGATCGACACCGACAAAGCATGGCCCTGCAGGCCCTCGGCAGTGGCCAGTGCCACGGCGGCCGGGCCGATCTTCTGCAGCGAGGCCTCGTCGCACTGCACCAGCGTGGTGCGCTTCATGAAATCGAGCAGGTTGAGCCCCGAGGCAAAGCGCGCCGCGCCCGCCGTGGGCAGGACGTGATTGGGCCCGGCGACATAATCGCCGATCGCTTCCGGCGTATGGCGGCCCAGGAAGATCGCGCCGGCATGGCGCACCTGGGCGGCCAGCGCATGCGGATCGTCGATGGCAAGCTCCAGATGCTCGGGCGCGATGGCATCGACCAGCGGCGCGGCATCGGACAGCTGCTTTACCGTGATCAATGCACCGAACTTTTCCCAGGACGGCGTGGCGATATTGCTGCGCGGCATGGTGGCGAGCTGGGCGCGCACCGCGGCGCCGACCTTTTCGGCGAAGGCGGCATCATCGGTGATCAGCACAGACTGCGCCACTTCGTCATGCTCGGCCTGACTGAGCAGATCGGCGGCGATCCAGGCCGGATCGTTCTTGTTGTCGGCAACCACCAGAATCTCCGACGGGCCCGCCGGATTGTCGATGCCGACCTGCCCGAAGACCAGCCGCTTGGCGGTGACAACAAAGCTGTTACCGGGGCCGGTGATCTTGTCGACGGCAGGAATGCTTTCGGTGCCATAGGCCAGTGCTGCCACGGCCTGCGCGCCACCGATGCGGTAGACTTCCGTCACGCCGGCGAGCTTCAGCGCCGCCATCACCAGCGGGTTGAGTTCGCCATGCGGCGTCGGCAGCGTGACGACGACGCGGCGCACGCCAGCCACCACGGCCGGCAGCGCATTCATCAGCACCGAGGACGGATAAGCCGCCTTGCCGCCGGGCACGTAAAGCCCCACGGCATCCAGCGGCGTCCAGCGGTGACCAAGCTTCACGCCCTGCGCATCGGTGTAGAAATCGTCTGACGGCTTCTGGCGCGCATGGAAATCGCGGATGCGGGCAGCGGCGACTTCCAATGCCTTGTATGTGTCTCCATCGACAAGCGCAGCGGCAGTGTCGATCTCGGCTTGCGAAATGCGCAGGCCGAGCTTTGCTGAATCGACATGATCGAATTTGGCATTCAGCTCATGCAGCGCGGCATCGCCGCGCTTGCGCACATCGGCGATGATCTGCGTCACCACGGCCGAGACATCGGCCTCGGCGTCGCGCTTGGCCTTCACCATGGCATCGAAACGCGCGGTGAAATCCTTATCCGTTGCGTTCAGCGAGACAGGCATCAGCTGGCTGCCTTCTTGGCTTTGGTCGCATGGGCGGCCTCGACGGCAGCGGTGAACTTCTCGAGCCAGCCACCGACCTGGATCGGGCGGGTCTTGAGTGCCGCGCGATTGACCACGAGTCTGGACGTGACCTGCGCGATCACTTCCACCTCGACCAGGCCATTGGCCTTCAGCGTCGCACCGGTGGAAACCAGATCGACGATGCGGCGGCACAGGCCGAGCGTCGGCGCCAGCTCCATCGCACCGTTCAGCTTGATGCATTCGGCCTGCACACCGCGCGCGGCGAAGTAATTCTGCGTCACATGCGGATATTTGGTGGCGACGCGCACATGGCTCCAGCGCTTCGGATCGTCCGAGGCCGAGAGCGAGGCGGGTTCCGCGACCGACAGGCGGCAATGGCCGATATCGAGATCGAGCGGTGCATAGATTTCCGGGAAATCGAATTCCATCAGCACGTCATTGCCGCAGACGCCGAGCTGCGCGGCGCCGAAGGCGACGAAAGTGGCAACATCGAAGCTGCGCACGCGGATCAGCTCAATATCCGGCTGACTGGTGGCGAACCGTAATTTACGACTGTTGTCGTCAGAGAATTCTTTCTCCGGCTCGATGCCGGCGGCCAGCAGCAGCGGCATCACCTCTTTCAGTATGCGGCCCTTGGGCAGCGCCATCACCAGCTTGTTCGAATCAGACACGCTCATGACACTTCCTTATGCTTGGGCGCGCGACGCACCGGATAGGGTTGCCCCAGATCCTGCATCTGTGCGTCCACGCATTCGACTTCGAGCCGAACGGCGCCGCCGCCGGCAAATACCAGAGTGAGCACGGCCGAGGGCTCTTCGCCTAGCGGCTCGGCAATAATCGAGAGCAGTTCGAGCGGTGCCTTGGCGTCGTCACGGTCGATGCCGGTCGACTGTACCTTCAGCACACCGTCGAAATGCAGGCCGGCCGGGACGCGCACATGCGGCAGCGCCCGCACCAGCTTGCCGCGTGCATCGACGCGGGTCTCGTCTTCCCAGCGGAAGCGGTTCAGCACCAGTGCGAACCGCCGCTGCTTCGGCAGGAAGGTCATGTCGGAGGCGCGCAGGGTCGCATCCTGCAGGCAGGCCGCCAGCACGATCACATCCTCCGCATCCTCTGCACGCAGGCGCAGAGGCGGAAAACGCAGCGACTTGCGGCGGTCGTCCTGCATCCTCAGTCCTTCAGTCTTTCGATATCGGCGCCGCAGGCCGACAGCTTGTCTTCCAGCCGTTCGTAGCCGCGGTCGAGATGATAGACACGGTTCACGACTGTCTCGCCTTCAGCCGCCAGGCCGGCCAGTACCAGCGACACCGAGGCGCGCAGGTCGGTGGCCATCACCGGCGCGCCGGTCAGCTTGGGCACGCCGCGCACCAGCGCCGAAGAGCCATGCACCACGATATTCGCGCCCATGCGGGTGAGTTCCGGCACATGCATGAAGCGGTTCTCGAAGATCGTCTCGGTGATCATCGAGGCGCCCTCGGCCACCGCCATGAGCGACATCATCTGCGCCTGCATGTCGGTCGGGAAACCCGGATAGGGCGCGGTGAGGAAATCGACGCCTTTCAGGCGCGACCCATTGCGCGCAATCGAAATGCCGCGCGTGGTCTGCTCGATCACGCAGCCAGCTTCGACCAGTTTATCTGCCACCGCCTCGATCAGGTCGAGCCGCGCGCCGGTCAACTCCACCTTGCCGCCGCAGATCGCGACTGCGGCCAGATAGGTGCCGATCTCGATGCGATCGGGCACGATCTTATGCGTGCCGCCGCGCAGGGAGGGCTTGCCATGCACGGTGATATGTTCGCTGCCGATGCCATCGATCATCGCGCCCATGGCGACCAGGCATTGTGCCAGATCGGTGATCTCGGGCTCGCGCGCGGCATTCTCCAGCACGGTGGTGCCGTCTGCCAGCGACGCCGCCATCAGCAGGTTTTCGGTGGCGCCGACGCTGACCTGCGGGAAGCGGATCACGGCACCCTTCAGGCCCTTCTTGGCCTTGGCCTTGATATAGCCGTTCTCGACATTGATCTCGGCGCCCATCGCCTTGAGACCCATGATATGCAGATCCACCGGCCGCGTGCCGATGGCGCAGCCGCCCGGCAGCGAGACTTCGGCTTCGCCGAACCGCGCCAGCAGGGGCCCAAGCACCAGCACGCTCGCGCGCATCTTGCGCACGATATCGTAGGGCGCCACGGTCGAGGTGATCTTGCCGCCATTCAGATGCATGGTGCGGCCTTCGGGGGTGCCGTTGCCGCCATCCATCGAGATATCGACGCCATGCTGCTGCAGCAGATGCGCCATGGTGGCGATATCGGCCAGATGCGGCACGTTGGAAAGCGTCAGCGTCTCCTCGCTCAGCAGGCTGGCCGCCATCAGCGGCAGCGCCGCGTTCTTGGCGCCGCCGATGCCGATGCTGCCGTCCAGCGGCTTGCCGCCGCGCAACCGAATTCTATCCATAACACATTGATTCCAAAGGACTACCGGCAGAAATCGCCAGCCAGAGACAAATAGGGCACCGCTTGTCTAGCGCAAAGGGGGCCGAATCGCCAGTGCGGGGCAGCAGCACGGCATCCCGCCACCGGTTGCGTAAACACCATCACAATGCGGCGGGAATGCGGTTGCCGGCGGTGTCAGGGCCTGCGCGTGGCCGCTTCGGCGCGGAAACGGTCGAGCAGGACAAACAGCCGCGCCCGCAGTGCCGCGAATTCCGGCAGCAGGGCAGCCGGGAAAGACATCTCGGCATTGAGGCCGGGCAGATACGGGATCACTGCTGCCCGGCAGAGCGGCAAGGGCTGTTGTGGTGCTGTCGGGTCCGGCATGCGTACACATTTGATCCAGCCGGTCATGCCACCACCCTCTACAAAGACATAGCGGTGTTCCAGATTGTCGCCAGGCGTCTCCTGTAGACCCGGCCGCGCCCAGTCGACACCGGAAAAATCGTAATAAGGCAACGTCCGCAGCCGCTTGAGCACATCGGATGGCGCAGCCCCTTGCATGAGCTGGGCACGTACACTCTGCATGACCGGTGCGATGCGGCCATCCTCGGCAATCGCCGGACCGAAGTCGGGCAAGACGGCATCCACTGCAACCAGCGTGGTTGCGCCATTGATGCGGCTGCGAGGATAGGTGATGTAGCGCGCCGGAATCAAAAACGAGACGCCCGCGATGTTTTGCAGGTGACTACGCTGCAGGGCGACATCGGCCCGTGCCGGACGGCCCTGCAGCAGCAGGCCACAGAGCATTGCGATGCAGATCAGCAAACGCACGGCACGGAAACGGCCGCGCGATACCATGTCAGAGCTTCGGAAGCGTGACGCCGCGCTGGCCCATGTATTTGCCGGCGCGGTCGGCATAGCTCACCTCGCAGGGCTGGTCGCCCTTGAGGAAGAGGAACTGGCAGGCGCCTTCATTGGCGTAAATCTTCGCGGGCAGCGGCGTGGTATTGGAGAATTCCAGCGTCACATGGCCTTCCCATTCCGGCTCCAGCGGCGTGACATTGACGATGATGCCGCAGCGCGCATAGGTGCTCTTGCCCAGGCAGATCACCAGCACGTCACGCGGAATACGGAAGTATTCAACTGTGCGCGCCAGCGCAAACGAATTGGGCGGGATGACGCAGACATCGGTATCGCGGTCGACGAAGGAGGCCGGGGAGAATTCCTTGGGATCGACCACCGCGCTATCGACATTGGTGAAGATCTTGAACTCGCGCGCCACGCGGGCGTCGTAGCCATAGGAGGACAGGCCGTAGGAGATCGTGCCCTCGCGCTTCTGCGCCTCGACGAAGGGCTCGATCATGCCCTGCGTCTTCGCCATTTCGCGAATCCAGATATCGGACATGACTGACATGAAGGGCCCTTTCAGCGCCGGAATCTCACGCCTTCGGGCTTAAGCGGGCCGCACTGGCGCGTCAAGCGCCCCCATCAGGCGGCTGGATCATCTTCTGATCCGTCTGTGGCCTCACCAGCCAGCCGGGCGCGGGCCTGCTGTTTGCGGCGGCCGATATTGGCGCGCAGGTTGGCGGCCAGCCGGGCGGCGCGCTCAGCGCGCGCCTTCGCCGTGCGGCGGCGCAGGGCCGAAACCGGCTCATCCGGAGCTGGGCTGTCGCTATCTGCCATCACCCTTCCCGACGACCTTTGCAATGCCGGCAGCGATAGCCAGCGGGGGTGCGGCCGTCAATCGGAAATGCGCTGACCGGCCGTCACGATCACGGCTCAAAGCCCCGGAAAGACGGACAAATTCCCGATTTCGCAAAACCCGGCCAAAACCTTGGATGTCGTGCTTGCGCCAACCGGCCGGCTGTGGCAGTTTCCGCGCCCGACGCCGGCCGGGCTCTCAAGGTCCGAGGGCCGGTTCGTCATTTTAGGCCCCAGTTACTCTTGTTGGATATTCATCCAGCCGAATGTAACACCGGGTCCGGGCTGCTGTAGCTCAGTGGTAGAGCACCTCATTGGTAATGAGGAGGTCGACAGTTCAATCCTGTCCAGCAGCACCATCTTCCCGGCTCCCCGACTCTTTTTATCTCTACGTCTTATGGACAACTTGCCCATGCCGATTCGGCATGGCATGACCATGGCCCACTTGATCACGCACTCTCAAAAGATCAGACAATCCGCAATGGCCCGTGGCCTTCGTCTTGCCTTTCTGGCGCTGATCTCTCTTGGGTCGCTCGTTGCGACCCTGTATTTCGTCGGCATCGATACGGTCATCAACACCCTGGGCTCGATCCACTGGTCGAGCATCGCGGCGGCAGCCGTGCTGGTATTAGCCAATTCACTGCTCTCGCTGGTGCGCTTCCGTTCGGTGCTGGGCGGCCTCGGCTTTCACCCGGGCTGGCGCAGCCTGTTTTTCGCCCACTCGATCGGCCAGGTTTCCAATCAGATCTTCCTCAACATCATCGGCCAGAGCCTGAGCCGCGCTGCCGCCCTGGCCGCCGACGGGGTGCCGTTCAGCGCCTCGGTGATCGCCACCTACTGGGAGCGCATCCAGGCAGCCGTCATCCTGTTCCTGCTCAGCCTGGTCAGCGCCTGGTATCTTTTCGTCAATATCCACTTCGACCTGCTGCCAGCCGGTTTCTCGCTGCTGTCGGTGCTGGCCACGCTGGCCGTGGTTGCTGTCGTGGTTTCTGCAACGGTGCTGCGCCCGGCCGGGATGCTGGAGGGCCTGCCCGGCTCGCTGCGCGCGGCCCGTCGCCAATGGCCCGGCGTGGTGATCACGCTGCTGGCACATGCCTGCATGCTTGGGGCCTATCTCAGCCTGCTGCGCGGCATCGGCATCGCACGCTTCGACGGCGAGGTGATCGCCGCCCTGATCATCGTGATGTTTACCTCCAGCCTGCCGATCAGTTTTTCCGGCTGGGGCATCCGCGAACTGAGCGCGGCGCAGGCATTGGGCGCCATTGGCATCAATGACTCCGCTGCAGTTGCCAGCGCTGTTGCCATCGGCCTGCTGTATCTGTGTCTCGTGGTAATCTTCGCAGTCATCAGCACCCTGATCGTGATGCGGCATCGCAAGAAATATGCGATGCAGAAGCCGCCAGCACCTGCTGTCGCCCCCGGCATCGACTGGGGCATACTCGGCGTCACCATCGGCTGCATGCTCTGTGCCATGCTGCTGTTTTTCCAGCTGCGCATTCCCATGCGCGGTGGCGAACTCACCGCCAATATCGCCGATCTGATCGCGCTGACCAGCCTGGGCCTCTCGCCGCTTTTCCTGTGGCGCTACCGGCATGCGCTGCCGCTGCCAAAGCTGCTGCTGGCGGGCCTGGCCGCGGTGACGCTGGTCTTCGTCGCGTCGCTGGCCTATGGCTACAGCCGTTTCGGCTGGACCAACTGGGCATTCCTCAATCGCGGCCTGGGCTGGCTGATCATTCTCGGCTATGTCACCACCGGTGTAGCGATTGCCGTGACAACGGAGCGGCATCGCCGCATCCTGCTGTCGACCTTCATCGCCACCGGCACCACCATCGCGGTGCTGCAGCTGGGCCTGATGATCGCCGCGCTATTTGGCATCAAATTCCATCCCGATATCTTCTCTCTGCCGCTCAAAGCCTATGCCGGCAACACAAATGCCTTCGCCGTTCAGATGGTGATGACAGCTTCGGCGGCCGTCGCCGCCTGGCATCTGGGCATTTTCGGCCGCCACCGATATCTGCTGGCACTGATCCTCAGTGTTGCCAGTGCCGCTATCTATTTCTGCCATTCCCGCGCCGGCTTAGGGATGATCCTGATCCTGCTGACGACGATGATGCTTTTCCCGGCGCAGGGCAGTCGCCGCGCCCTATTGCCGAGCCTGATCTGGCCACTGGCGACGCTGCTGTTCTGCATGCAGCTGCACGAAATCTACGCCATTTTGGTGACCTTGGTCGTCAAAGCGGCGGCCTTCTTCACGGGCAGCAAGATCACCGACGCGGCCTACGTGCAACATCTCACCGCCCTGCTGCAGGTCAGCATCGAACGCCAGTCCGGCGATCTCGAACGCTGGACCAGCATTACCGACGGCTGGGCGATGTGGCTGGAGCGGCCCGTCTTCGGCCATGGCTTGGGCGCCTACATGCATCACTATCTCAGCACCACCGGCGGCCCGCTGGTGATCCATTCGGTGCCGGTCTGGCTACTGGCCGAAACCGGGCTGGTCGGCCTGCTGGCTGTGGCTGCAACATTCGGTGTCGCCATGTGGCACGCCTATTGCGGCATGACGCGCGCAAACACTGCCGGCTGGGCAGTCGGGCTGCTGGTCGCGCTGGTCACGCTTGGCGCCGCCGTGACCGTGCATGACTTCTTCTCCCAGCGCAGTTTCTGGTTCCTGCTTGGCCTGCTCGCTGCACTGCCGCAAGGCGCGCCGATGCCGGCCCGGAAAGTCTGACGCACAGCTCTGGCGACAAGTCGCCGCAGCAGCGGTAAGCTTGACGGTGATGACTGGCCGCAAGCCCTTTTCCGACGAGCCCGCACTGGATGCCGTGGCGGCGTACTGGGCACACAAGCGGCATGACCGTCGCATGGCGGATCGTGCCGAGATCGACCCGCTCGACCTGCCGCCATCCATCTGGCCCAACCTGCTGATTACCGAACCGGCCGGCACCGGCATCTGGCGCTATCGCCTGGTCGGATCGGCGCATGTCCAGCGCTATGGCACCGACTTCACCGGCAAGACGCTGCAAGACATCATGCAGGGCAGCTATCGCGATTACATGACGCATATCTACGACGCCGCCTTTCATGACGGCGTGCCGGTCTATTCAGAAAGCGTGTTCCGCTGGGATGCCGAAGGATTTGCGATGACGCGGCGCCTGATGCTGCCGCTCAGTCACGGCGAAGCGGATCGGTCGGCTCAGGTTCTCAGCGTGCAGGTCTGGCCCACCGCCATGCCGGTGCAGCCGCGCTCAATCACCGAACTCAGCCGCAGCGGCGGCTTTCGCGATGGCTTCTATCTGCGGCTCGATACCGACACATTCGAACCGCTGCCCGATCAGGCATCAGGCGGAGTCTGAAACCAGGCGCGACCTGAATGGCGTTGTCGGGACTTATGGCATCTGCATCCGGACAGAGTATTGCGAGATCACCCGCAGCGGCACGCTGCCGGTATTGGTGACCGTCACCACGGAATTGCCGACAGGGCCGTTGCTGTAGCGATCGTAGAGTTCGGTTTTGCCATTGGCCGGAACGCTCACCGTCGCACCACCCACCGGTATCTGCAGGCTGCCGGCAGCATTGCTGCTGTTGATGACGACGATGGTCGTATAGCTGTTGCGCTCCGCGACATCGATCTGTGTCGTTGCGCCGGGTTGCACCACGTAGCTGCCGGCCTGTGCGGGGGCCGTTGTAAGACCTGCCGCAAGCACGACAGCTGCGATAAATGCGGCGGAAAAGATGGCTTTTGTCATGGTCGGTCTCCAATGCTTCCGCATATTGCATCGCAATGCCGACGGCAGCGATTGAACAGAAGTATGGGTGCGTTTGTCGAAACGCCAAGACCGCATACGCAGCAATCTCGCCACCCTGCGGCGAGCGTCACAGTTTTGAATGCAAGCGCGCTTAGTAATCTCGTAAAAGTTAGAATTCGTTAGTTTTTTTGCAGGATATGGAATATGTTTTGGTTAACGCTGCACGCAGGGGTCGTCCTGGGGAGAAGAGGGCATGGGGCAGCAGTACCCGTTTGTAAATTATAAGATCGACGGCAAAGTCGTCACCCTGATCATGGTGTCCGAAGCCGGCGTGGCAACGCCGGAAATGGCCCAGCGATCCATGGCTGCCTTTAAGCAGCGGCTGCAGAAGGACGATGTCGTCCTGGTGGCCAAGGGCGTCAGCCTCGCGCCGATCTTCATCGGCGCCAAGCCGTATGTCGAAAAACTGAAAGACGTGCCGCTGCACCAGATCAACTGGGGCAAGGTCGAAATATGATCCGCCGGCCGCTCTGACCGGCGGCGCGATCGTCTTCACTGGTCGGGGGCCGCACCGCCGCCCAGACGCCTGATTTCTTCCGGCATTTCATAGGCATCAAGTTCGAAGGTCGCGACATCGCTGATCGTGATCTCGTGCTGCTCGACCACGCTCGGATTGCGCGCCTGAATTTCGCCATCCAGCTTGATGCAGCCAAGCAGATGGTCGATGCGCTCGCCGGTATTCGACAGCGGCAGCAGCAGGCGCGAATAGCGGATATACGGTCGCCCGGCGAGATGCAGCGTATTGCGGCGATACTGCACCTTGCGCTCGAAGGCCGCAGTACAGAACGCCTCGTCGAAGAATTCGCGCAAGGGTGAACGCAGCGCTTCATCCAGCCAAAGGCCATGCAGGCGCGCCTGCACCAGCGCCTCGACATCGCTGCCGGCCAGGCGATAGCGGAAGCGCTCATCGGTGTGATCGACCTCGATAATGAACAAGGCAGGTAGCAGAAAGCGGATTTCGCCCGGCTCAATCGCAGAGCGCGGCGGCGGGAACCGGCTGGTCTTTTTCGACAGCCAGTAGAAGTACAGATGCCGCAGATCCGGCTCGTCGATTTTTTCGGCGAAGCGCATGGTTTCTCCTGCCTCGAGACGTGTTCTTCGTCTCGGCTTACTATGCCGTAAAACCACGGCGGATGGGTAAGAACCATATGATCGGAAGAACCGATCATTGTGGCAAAAACAATCAATTTCCCCTGTGAAATGAGCTTCGCTAAGCTTTCTCGCAGACCCGACTAACGATGAGACCTGCGGCGGCAGAGTAAGCTCCTCGCTTTTGAACCGCCGCGGTTACAGGGGGCCAGGATCGCTGGCCCCCTGTTTTTTCAGTCGACGAAAATGGTGCCCTTGGGCTTGGCGATATGGCGCACCGGGCCGGGCGGCGGCAGGCCCTTGCAATCCACCAGACTGGCGCTGCCGAGATGGACGGTCTCCACGAACTGTGCCTGACTGAAATCGACGCCTTCAACCCTGGCACCTCGGAAATCGGCCCCGTTCAGGTTGGCGCCCGCCATCTGCGGGTGGAACAGCCGGCCGGTGGGCTGGCCGTCCGGTGTGGTCACCTCGGCGCCGATCAGCTGCGCATGGCGGAGGGTGGCGGCGCCCAGATTGGCATCGCTGAAGATCGTGCCGGCGCAGCAGGCCTGATCGAAATTGACCCGCTGCAGATCGCTGCGGGTGAAATTGGTGAAGGTCAGCTGAGCGCAGACAAAATGCGCATCGGACAGGTTGGCCTCGGAGAAATCCGCAGCGCGCAGGTCGCAGCCCGAGAAATCCGTACCGCGCAGTTTGCGGCCGGTGAAACTGGCGCGCTCACCCTCGGCGCCACCGGTGGCGATCCAGCGTGAGTGGCTGGCCAGAATGGCCTCAATCTCGCCATGCATGATGGCATTGGTGCTGCGCATCGTCGCGCCGATCAGGTTGGCGCCGGTGACATTCACCGTACTGAGATCGACATTGCGCAGGTTGGCGCCGCGCAGATCGGCACCCTTCAGCAGGGCGCCATCGAGCTTGGCGCCGAGCAGGTTACATTCCTTCATCTTGGCTTCGGTGAAATCGGCGCCGCTGAGATCGGCGCCGGCCAGGTTGACGCCATAGAGATTGGTACGGGCGAAGCTGGCGCCACGCGCCGAGGCCACCGCCATATCGGCTTCCTCGAGCTGGGTCAGCGACAGATCGGCGCCATCGAGATCGGCGCCACGCAACGTGGTGACCTGCCGCCGGATGCCGCCGCTATCCTGGATCTGCATCTGGCCTGGCCGCATGTCGGACTGGCGCAGACAGGCCCCGCGTAAGCTGGCGCCAAAGAAATTGGCGCCGCGCAGATCGGCACGATCAAGCTGGGCCTGGCTGAGATTGGCTGTGGCGAAATCGGCCGCGAACAGATCGGCCCGCCGCAGGCTGGCCTTCACCAGGCTGGCGCCGATGAAGCGGCAGGCGGCCAGAACCGCATCGTCGAGCGCAACGCCATCGAGCACCAGCCGGGTGAAATCCTCTTCCCGGCGTTTCAGGCGCTCGCCGCCCTGGCGCTGCGCCATATAGGCGGCATGGCGCGAAAAGGCGTGCAGCAGGCTGGGTGGCGGGAAACGGCGGTCGGTCATCATGGCCTTCTGTCACCCTGGCTTTCTGTCAGGGATGCGCCGCAACTCTAGCGGGCCGCAGGCATAGCGCCAACGGATTCATGCAGACATGATGGGGATATCGGCGGGTTTATCGGGCTGCGTATACACGCAGCGATACGTGCTGCGCCGTCAGGTGTCGCTGGCGACGCCGACACAGTTGCGCAGGTCGGCCCCGGAGAAATTGGCGCGGCCGAGTTTGGCCTTGCTGAGATCGATATGATCCAGCACCGCGCCGCGCAGATCGGCCCCGGTCAGGTCGACATCCAGCATGATCGGGTAAAGCGTGCGGCCGGTGGCCTGCTGGCTGGCGCTGAACAGCGGTGCGCCGACCAGCTTGGCGCCGCGGAAAGTCGCTTCGGCCATGTTGGCGCTGCTGAAATTGACCCCACCGAGATCGGCCTGGTCGAAATTGGCCCTGTGCATGTCGGCACCAAGGAAGCTGGCAAACAGCAGCTGGGCATTGGAGAAGTCGGCGCCCTTGAGGTCGCAGCCATGCAGTTCGGCGCCGCGCAGGTCGCAGCTGGAGAAATCGCAGCCGACCAGTTTCTTGCCGCTAAGAATAGCGCGCGAACCTTCGGCGCCGCCGGTGGCGATCCAGCGGCTATGCGCATGCAGGATCACCTCGATCTCGGTCGGCAGGTTGGCGATCTTGCGATAGGTCGCCGAGGTGAGATCCACGCCCTTCAGGTTGACCTTGGAGAGATCGACATTGCGTAGATTTGCACCGCGCAAATCAGCGCCTTGCAACAGCGCGCCTTCCATCCGGGCGCCGATCAGGTTGACGTCGCGCAGGCGGGCGGAAGTGAGATTGGCGCCCGAGAGATCGGCGCCGGCCAGGTTCACCGCGAACAGGCTGGCATTGGCGAAATTCGCGCCGGTGGCCGATGACACCGACATATTGGCTTCATCCAGCTGCGCCGAACGCAGATCGGCGCCATCCAGCTTGGCCTCCGAGAGATTGGCGGTCTGCGACTTGGTGCCGCCACCATCGACCACGATCTGGCCCGGGCGCAGATCGGCCTGGTTCAGCGAGGCGCCGCGCAGCACGGTCTTCATCATGTTGGCGCCGCGCAGGTCAGCCCGATCCAGGATGGCGCCGGAGAGATCGGCGCGCATCAGATCGACGGCAAAGAGATCGGCGCGGCGCAATTCGGCCTTCACCAGCGAACTGCCACTGAGCACGCAGCGCGACAGCACGGCATCGTTCAGTTTGGCACTGTCGAAGCGATAGAAGGAAAGGTCCTCGCCACGACGCTGCAGGCGTTCGCCTTCGCTGCGCCCGCCGGCCCAGGCGGCGTGGCGGGACAGGGCAACAGTCAGCTGCTGCGGTGGAAAGCGTAATTCAGGCACTGCCGTTAAATCCTTGTCGCCGGGGACATACCCCTGACGGGTATTGCCTCCGGTTCATTTCCATTTGGACAATAGTGCGGCCCGACTGCGGGCGGCAAGCCGATTTCAGACCCGCTCGCAGAATCGTACAGAATCTCTCTTCGTCCCGGCTCATGCCGCCAGGCCGGAACAGTCGCGCAGGCGGCCATCCTTCAGCAAACTGCCGGTCTTGATCGCCGAAGCGAAATCGACACCTTCGACGATGGCGCCCCGGAAATTCGCGTAAGACAGATCGCTGCGCGTGAATTGCGGATAGAGCAGGCGACGGCTACCGCCGCGAGCACCCAGCAGGACCGCACCGGTCAGACGGGCCTCCAGGAAGCTGGCCTTCGCCAGTGTCGCATCGCTGAAATTGATGCCGGACAGGTCGGCACGATCAAACCGCGCCCCGGTGAGATCGGCACCGCTGAAATTGGCAAACATAAGCTCCGATTCCGTGAAGTCGGCATTCCTGCACTGGCTGCCGCTGAAATCGGCGCCGCGCAGATCGCAGCCGATGAACTCGCAGCCGACCAGCTTGTAACCGTTCAGGCGCGCCGGCGCGCCTTCGGCGCCGCCGGTGGCAATCCACCGGCTATGCGCGATAATCAGTGCCTCGATGGGCGGCGGCAACGTCGAGCCACGCCGCAGCGTGGCGCCCTGCAGCGACGCACCGGCCAGATCGACGCGGCTGAGATCGACATTGCGCAGATTGGCGCCGCGCAGATCGGCACCCCGGAATTTCGCGCCATCCAGCACGGCGCCGACAAGATTGGCTTCCTTCAGTCGCGCGCCGCTGAAATCGGCACCGCTGAGATCCGCACCGGCGAAATTCACGGCATAGAGACTGCTGTTGGCGAAACTGGCATTGCGCGCGGAGGCCACCACCAGCCGCGCCTGGTCGAGTTGCGCATTGCCGAAATCGGCATCATCAATCAGCGCGCCTTCCAGATTGGCGGCGATGGATGCATTCTCGCTCGACGAGGCATGCATGATATGGCCGGGTCGCAGATCGACCTGCTGCAGCGATGCCTTTTTCAGGATCGCGCGCCCAAGATCGGCGCCGCGCAGGTCGGCGCGGTCGAGGATCGCCTTGCTGAGATCGGTATCGACGAAACCCGCGCAGAACAGATCGGCGCGTCGCAGCTGCGCGCCCGCCAGGGACCCGCCGCAGAAATCGGCACGGGTGAGAATGGCGTCATCAAGCCAGGCATTTTCGAGCCGCAGCCCGGTGAATATGCCACCGGCCGCCTGCAGGCGTTCGCCGCCGGGCCGGCCGGCCACATAGGCAGCATGCCGCGACAGGGTCAGTTGAAGGTCGCGCGTGGGCAGATGGCGATCGGGCATAACCCGGCAAACCTAGCCAAGCGGGACCATGACCGTCAGGTTGAGATTCGGTTATCGGAAAGCGCTGGGGATCAGCGCTTGATTCCAATGCATTCACGCAGGTCGGCGCCCTGCAGATTGGCACCGGTCATCTTCGCCTGGGTGAAATCGATCCCCTCGAAAGCCGCGCCGCGCAGGTCGGCAGCAGACAGATCGGCCTGTTCGAAACGGGGGTAGATCACCTTGCCGGTGCGCTGGTTGCGCGCATTGTAGAGTTCGACGCCCGCCACCTTTGCACCGCGCCAGCGGCTGGAAGCCAGATGAGCCTGCGTGAAATTCGCACCACTGAGATCGGCCATGTCGAAATTCGCCTTGACCAGATTGGCATCGACGAAGCTGGCGAACATCATCTGGGCATTCGAGAAGTCGGCGCCTTCGAGCGAGGCGGCATGCAGTTCGGCACCGCGCAGATCGCAGCCGGCGAAATTGCAGCCATCGAGCTTCAGCCCGCTGAGAATGGCGCGCTTGCCCTGCGCGCCGTTGGTGGCGATCCACAGGCTGTGTTCCTGCAGCGCGGTTTCGATCGCCTGCGGCAGCTGATCGCCCTTGCGGTAGATCGCGCCCTGCAGCGACACGCCCTCAAGATTGACCTTGCTGAGATCGACATTGCGCAGATTGGCGCCACGCAGGTCGACGCCCTTGAGCTTGGCGCCTTCCAGATTGACGCCGATCAGGTTGGCATCCTTCAGCTTGGTACCGGTCAGGTTGGCGCCCGACAGATCGGCACCAGCGAGGTTGACAGCAAACATGCTGGCGCCACCGAAATTCGTCCCGGCCGCCGAGGAGACCGACATATTGGCTTCATCGAGCTGGGCATTCTTGAAATCCGCGCCATCCAGCTTGGCGCCGTCGAGATTGGCGTTGACCTGTTTGCTCTCGCTGGTCTCGGCGATCATGATCTGGCCGGGCCGCAGGTCGACCTGGCTGAGCGAGGCATTGCGCAGGATGGCGCGGCCCATATTGGCGCCGCGCAGATCGGCGCGATCCAGCACCACGCGGGTGAGATCGGCATCCTGGAAATCGGCGCAGAACAGATCGGCGCGGCGCAATTCGGCATTCGCCAGCGAGGCATTGCCGAAACCGGCGCGCGACAGGATCGCGTCATCCAGCTTGGCGCCGTCGAGTTTCAGATTCTCGTAATGCACACCGGGCGATTGCAACCGCGTGCCACCCGGCCGGCCGGCCAGGAAGGCGGCGTGGCGGGACAGGACAACCTGCACCTCGTGCGGCGGTATGTTGCGCTCAATCATTAGCGTTGAATATCTGCGACTATCCGACAACCGGGCAGTTACAAAACGCTAACGTTTGGTAAAAGGTCGCGCAACTCCTAAGTGAAATTGTTGTGAATTCTTACTAACAGAATATTATAATGGGATTCCAGCTACTTATGTCTCGGCCCGGCGCGCATCCCCGTGCAGTTGCGTAGCTCGGTGCCGGCGATATTCACCTTGTCAAAAGTGACACTGGCGAAATCCACGCCCTCGACCACGGCGCCACGCAGATCGACGCCGGTCATGTCGGCATTGTCGAAGCGCGGGAAAATCGTCTTGCCGGTGCGCTGGTTCAGCGCGTTGAAAATCTCGACGCCGACCAGCTGCGCGGCGCGGAAAGCTGCGCCGAGCAGGATCGCGCCGGAGAAATTCGCGCCCCCCAAAGCGGCCTGGTCGAAATTCGCCTTACGAAGATCGGCGCCGACGAAGCTGGTGAACAGCAGCTGGCTCTTGGTGAAATACGCGCCGGCAAGATTGGTGTCGTGGAAGACAGCGGCGCGCAGGTCGCAACTGGAGAAATCGATTCCGGCCAGTTTCATGCCGGTGAAGACGGCGCGTTCGCCGCTCAGACCGTTGGACGCGATCCACTTGCCATGCAGCAGCAGCTTGGCCTCGATCTCGGCCGGCAGCTGCGCGCCGCGATAGATGGCACCCGCCATCATCGCGCCGCTGAGATCGACGCTGGTGAGGTCGACGCTGCGCAGATTGGCACCACGCAGGTCGCAGCCGGCCAGCTTGGCGCCGTCCAGATTGGCGCCCACGAAGGTGGTGTCCTTCATCTTGGCGCCGGAGAAATCCGCGCCCGAGAGATCGGCGCCGGTGAGATTGGCAGCAAACAGCGAGGCGCCGACGAAGGTCGCATTCACCGCGCTGGCATTCGACATATTGGCCTGGTCGAGATGCGCATGACCGAGATTGGCCTCGTCCAGGTTTGCGCCGGACATATTGACCGGCACATCCTGTTTCTTCTCCTTGGCCGGACCGTCGCCATCCTTCACATGCTGCACGATCTGGCCCGGCCGCAGGTCGGCCTGGCGGAAGGAGGTTTTCTTCAGCACCGCCATCAGGAAATTGGCACCGCGCAGATCGGCGCGTTCGAAAGTGGTACCGGTCAGGTCGGCGCGGGTGAAATCGCTGCCGAACAGGTCGGCACGCAGGAACCGCGCCTCCTGCAGCGAGCTGCTGGCGAAGCTGCAGCCCGGCAGGATGGCATCGTCGAAAGTGGCGCTGTCCAGCTTGAGATCTGAAAAGTCGTCGCCACGGCATTGCAGGCGGACACCGCCCGGCCGGCTGGTCAGATAAGCATTATGGCGCGACAAGGCCCAGCGGACGGGCTCCGGCGGTATCCGCGCGGACATGGCGATGTTTTTCGACTCTTGGTGGAGACAGAGGACGACGGTTCAGCGATTCACTGTAGAGAAACCGACCCGAAGCCGCCATGACTTTGTCAAAATACCGCGACTTTAATCGGGCTTTTCAGAATCGGGGGCAGCAAGTAGTGTGGCCCTATTCAACAGGGGAATGTGTCTATGGCGTCCGCCCAAAAGAAGACTGGCAAGCAGAAAAACGAGCGTACCAGCAGCGACAAGGCCAGCAACGACAAAAGTGGCGCCAACCGTCGCAGATTCGATCGCCGGGACACCCATATCGTCGCCCAGCTGACCTACGGTGATATGACGCTCGACGGCATGGTGACCAACCTGTCGCTGGAAGGCTGCCTGTTCGCGCCACGGCTCGACATTGCGGTGGGCGAACGCGTCAAGCTGAAGCTGGCCGGCGAGCATAAGGCCGTGCCGGCGACGGTGAAGGCGGTCAGCGATCTCGGCGTCCACTGCCTGCTGCATGCGGGCGGCGCCACGCTGGGCCGCCTGTCGGTGGAAGTCGATGACATGGCGCTGCTGATGCTGAATGCCAGCCGCCCGCATGTGGTGGAGCCGGCGCCGGCGCTGCCGACGAAAAAGAAAACCGTGAAGAAAAAGGCCGCGAAGAAAAAGGCGGCTGCACCCGCCAGAAAGAAGACGGCAAAGAAAGCCGTGAAGACGGGGGCCAAGAAAAAGGCTGCGCCCGCGAAGAAAAAAGTCGCGCCGAAAAAGAAAGCCGTGACGAAGAAAAAAATCGTCACGAAGAAGAAAGCCACAGCGAAGAAGCGCCGCTAACGCGGCGCTTTTTTCTTAAGCCGGCACGACCTCGCCCACCGTCCACTGTTTTGCCGCTTCGGTGGCAAAGACCAGAATGCTGTCAGTGCCGACCGACACGCTGTCGGGTACCGCCGTGCCGCGCCGTTCCAGGCTGATGCGGTCTTCATTGACGGCCAAGCCGTAGAAACGCGGGCCGTTCAGCGCGGCGAAGGCTTCCAGCTTGTCCAGCGCGGCCTCCTCGGCGAAGACCTGCGCGTAAGACTGCATCGCGGTCGGCGCGTTGAAGATGCCGGCGCAGCCGCAGGCGGCTTCCTTCAGATGCACGAAATGCGGCGCCGTATCGGTGCCGAGGAAGAAGCAGGGCTCACCGGAGGTGGCGGCCTTGCGTAACGCGAGGCGATGATGTTCGCGCTTGGCGATCGGCAGGCAGTAGAGATGCGGCCGCACGCCGCCCTCGAAAATCGAGCTGCGGTTGATCATCAGGTGATGCGGCGTGATCGTGGCGCCGATCTGTGGCGCATGCGCGCGCACGAAATCGGCGGCTTCCGCCGTGGTGATATGTTCCAGCACCACTTTCAGGCCGGGGAAATCCTTGAGCAACTTGCCGAGGATGCGTTCCAGGAACACGGTTTCGCGATCGAAGATATCGACGCTGTGGTCGGTGACTTCGCCATGCAGCAGCAGCGGCATGCCGATCTTCTGCATTGCCTCCAGCACCGGATAGATCTTCGCGATATCGGTCACGCCATGCTGCGAATTGGTGGTGGCCCCGGCCGGATAAAGCTTGGCCGCCACCCAGACCTTGCGCCGGAATCCATCGGCGAGATCGGCCGGATCGGTGGCGTCGGTCAGATAGGCGGTCATCAGCGGCTCGAACCGCGCGCCGTTCGGCAGGGCCGCCAGAATGCGCTGGCGATAGGCTTCGGCATCGGCCGCCCTGGTGACCGGCGGCTTGAGATTCGGCATCACGATGGCGCGGGCGAACTGCGCGGCGGTATGCGGCAGCACGGCGGCCATCACCTCGCCATCGCGCAGATGTACATGCCAGTCGTCAGGCCGGCGGATCACCAGGCGGTTCGGGGCGGCAGCGTTCATGGGGACAACCTCTGTATCCGGCCACGGTGTCGAGAATGGGCATCACATACGCCATTCCGGCCGGATCGACCAGTCCTGCTGCGCTATTTCGGTGCAAGCCGCGGCGCGCCGGATATACTCGGCCCGTGACCCGCCCGCTCGCCAGCCTGATCGATGCCCTGACGCTGCCCGGCCATCGCGCCGTCGCCCGATACTGGCTGGCGCAATACCGCGCCGCCGGAAATCGGGTGCCGGCGCTGTCGAGCCTCGATCCGCTGCAATTCCCGGCTGCACTGCCTGATATCTGGATTGTCGACCAGGATGATGACGGGGTTTTCCGCTTTCACCTGCTGGGCCAGAACATGATCGACTGGCATGGCAGCAACCCGAAGGGCCTGACCTTCGAGGAGGTCTATACGCCGACCGTCCTGCCGGCGGTGACCGCCATGGTGCGCCAGGTCATCGACTGCCCGGCCATTTGCCATCAGCATACGCTCAGCATGACGCGCAATCGCCTGTCGCCCGTGCCATCCGAACGGATCGCGCTGCCGCTGGCCGATACGGACGGCCGCATCCGGCACCTGTTCGGCGTCACCGTCTACAAGACCCGCGATGGCCATGGCGATGGCCTGATCCGCAACGACATACAGAGCGAGCAATGGTATCCGGTAGCGCAGGCCGAGATTGCCGCCGACGCAACGGCCTGATCACAAGGTCCTGATCACCGGATCGTCTGTCGCGGGCCTATGCTGTCCCGACCGGTCACCAAGCACCGGAGAGCAAACGGGGAGCAAACGTCATGCAGCGTATTCTGGCCGCCTTGGGTCTTGTCGGCATGTTTTTGGCCATGCCGTCTGTTGCGCAGCAGGCGCAGCGTCCCGCCATCGCCACGACAAAAGTTTCCGGCACCGACGGCGTCTATGTCTTTCGCAACGGTAATCATCAGGCGATGTTCGTGGTCACGCGGGATGGCGTGATCGCCACCGATCCGGTCGCCTATGGCAAGCCCTTCGGTGGGCAGCAGTATCTGGACGAGATCCGCAAGGTCACCGACAAGCCGGTGAAATATGTGATCTACAGCCATCACCACTATGACCATATCGCCGGCGGCAAGGCGCTGAAGGAAGCCGGCGCCGTCTTCGTGGCGCATCGCAAGGCGAAAGAGCGGCTGGCGAAACTGATGGACCCGCACACGGTGATCCCGGATGAAGTGGTCGGCGACAAGGGCCGCACCATCACGCTGGGTGGCACCGCGCTGGAGCTGAGTTATCACGGCCTCAATCATTCCGACTCCACTTTGGTGATGCGCCTGCCGAAGGAGAAGATCGTCTTCATTGTCGATACGATTCCGGTGGGCGCTGTGCCCGGTCGCGGCATGATCGACTTCCATCCGTTTGAGACCGAAGCCTTCATGAAGAAGGTGCTGAAGATGGACTGGGAGCGGCTGATCCCCGGCCATCCGGGCCCGAATGACCGGCTCGGCACCAAGGATGATGTGCGCGCGCAGCTCAAATTCCTCGAAGACGCCTCGGCGGCGATGAAGATCCTGGCCCAGGACGGCAAATGCTGGGACACGGCGGAGAAGGAATTCAAACTGCCGCAATACGAAAGCTGGCCGGGCTATGCCAATAACCTGCCCTTCGTGGCGCGGCGCTACTGTGGCTTGTGGGGACGCGGAACGTAAACGCGGCAACGCATCTGCCGCATAACAGCCCTGCGACGAATAGCGTCGAGTCGAGGATTGATCCATAGGTCCGCGTGGCTATGCTGCGCGGACTTTTTTACGCCGCTTTCTGTGATGGATCGTCCCCTCGATACGCTTCTCGCCGATCTCGAACTGCCCGGCCATCGCGCCGTGGCGGAGCATTGGCTTGCACTTTACGCGAAGGCCGGCACGGTGCCCTCGCTGGCCGAAATCGATCCGCTGCATTTCCATCGCGCGCTGCCGGATGCCTGGATTGTCGATCTCGCCGAGGATGGCCGCTTCCGGTTCCGCCTGATGGGTGAAACGCTGGTGCAGTGGTATGGCCGCAATCCGAAAGGGCTGTATTACCAGGACCTGTTCCCGGCCACGGTAGTTCCGGTGCTGGAGGAACAGTCGCGCGAGGTATTGCGGCGGCCCTGCGCCGGTTTCCAGCGCGTGCATACCAGCGTGCCGGCCGGGACGCATATGCCGCGGTCCTTCGAGCGCCTGACCTTCCCACTGCGCGACAAGGCCGGCGACAGGATCGCGCATATCCTCGGCAATTCGATTTTCAACCGCGCTGCCGGCGAGCCCGCGCCGGAACGCGAATACTGGTATCCGATTCCGTAAGAATTGCCGGTGCGGGCGACCGCGAAAAGCCGGGCCGGTTACCAATATTCAAGTACCCTTGTTGCCCGATCCATCCCAGAATTGGCATGATCACAGCCTTCCGGGAGGGGGGACGGTCATGCAATACGACTTTGCCAGCCTGATGGACGACCTGACGCTGGAGCCGCACCGGGCGCTGGCCGCACACTGGCTCGACCTCTATGCGGCGGGCGGCGGCAGCATCCCGCGCGTCACCGCCATCGACGCCCTCAGCCTCGGCCGTCACCTGCCCGATATCTGCATTCTCAATCACGATGGCGGCAACGTCTTCCGCTTCCGCCTTGCCGGCGGCCATGTGAATGACTTCTACGGCTGCGATGTGCGCGGCAAGCTGCTGACCGATCTGGTCAGCTCGCCCACGCGCGAGCGTCTGATCGGCATGGCGCATGCCATCTTGAAACCGCCGGCCGCGATTCTGCACGGCATGAGCGGCATGCTGCCGCAGTGGAATTACTCCGTCGCCCTGCAGCGCCTCAGCCTGCCGCTGACGGATGCCACCGGCCGCAGCAGGCATATCATCAGCGCCACGGTGCATTCGCGACATGCACCCGATCCCTCGCATGCCTCTGTTGAGGTCGATTTCCAGCGCCAGTATCGCATCCCGGCCGCCGAAAATGCCGGCCGCGCCACCGGATCGTCATGAGCCAGGCCCTGTATAAAAGCGTTTCGTCCGGCGCCATGACGATTGCAAATTCCACGCAGCGCCCGCTCGACGCCCTGCTCGGCGATATCGCCCTGCCGAGCCATCGCCTGATGGCACAGCACTGGTTCGAACTCTATGTCGCCGCCGGGAATCGTGCGCCCTGCTATCGTGCGCTGGATCCGCTGCGCTTCCCCTCGGCGCTGGCCGATATCTGGATTGTCGAATGGCGCGACGACGGTCGTCTGTATTTCCAGCTCGTCGGCCAGAATCTGGTGGACTGGTATGGCTACAGCCCGAAGGGCAAGTCGATGGAAGAGGTCTATCCGCCGGCCATGGTGCCGCTGATCAACGCGCTGTCATTTGAGGTTCTGGGCAGGCCGGCGGTCTGTTACCAGAGGGCCCACAGTCTGACCTCGAACTGGAGCGAGCCGATCCCGATGGAGCGCGTGGCGCTGCCCATGACAGATGAAGCGGGCCGCCTGCGCTGGGTCGCCGGCATCACCACCCTGTTCGACAGTCACGGCCATGGCAGCGGCCCGGTCTCGTCGCGCATCGCGGAAGAATTCTGGTATCCGCTGGCGTAGGTGCCCCGGTTCTACGGCGTGATCTGCTCTCTCATAGAGCGTCACCCTCAGCCTTGTGCCGAGGGTCCATCCCATGGTCACCGCATGCGGGATGGGGCAGATGGATCCTCGGGGCAAGCCCGAGGATGACGGTTTGTGGAAGCGGTTACAGCGCCGTCTTCAGCACCTTGAACAGTTTCTCGATATCGTCCTCGGTGTTGTAAACATGCGGCGTGACGCGCATCGCCTGGCCGCGCACGCTGACGAAAATCTTTTCCGCCGCCAGTTTGGCCGGCAGATCGGCCGGCACGGCGCCGCCGAAACGTAAGCCCAGATAATGCCCGGCGCGGCGGTCAGCGCGTACGGTATCCAGTCCCAGTTCGGCGCGGGCGCGTTCGGCGATGGCGTCGTTGCGGTGCTTCAGCGTCGCATAAATCCGCTGCGTGCCGAGACCGAGCAGATAGTCCAGCGCCGCATGCGCCGCCGGCGCCAGGGCGAAGTTGCTGCGCTCGCCCACGTCGAAGCGCCGCGCGCCGGGCTGGTAGTCGCTCTTATAATCGACCAGGCCGGCGAAGTTTTCCGAATCTTTTCGCGCGATCCAGTTCTGCTCGATCGGCATACCGTCCTGCCAGCGCGGGGCGACATAGAGATAGCCGTAGGTGTAAGGCCCGAGCAGCCATTTATAGCCACCGGCAACCAGGAAATCCGGCTGGATCGCCGCCACATCGAAGGGCATCACGCCCATCGACTGCGTCGCATCGATGCAGAGCGCCGCGCCAACCTTGCGGCAGGCCGCACCGATGGCCACGAGATCGAGCAGGCCGCCATCGGTCCAGTGGCAATGCGGCAGGGCAACAATGCCGGTATTTGCGTCGATGCGCTCCAGCACGCGCGCGGTCCAGTCATCGTCAGCCGGGCGCGGCACGCTGATGAATGTCGCGCCGACAGCTTTGGCCTTCTCGATCCAGGGATAGACATTGGAGGGGAACTGCTCGGCCAGCGTGAGAATGCTCTGGCCTTTTGTCAGCGGCAGGATATTGGCCGCCACCGCCATGCCATAGGACACGCTGGGCACCAGAGCGATGTCGTCGGCCGTGGCATTCCCCAGCGTTGCAAACAGCCCGCGCACAGCTTCGGACTCGGTGAAGAAATCCGCCGGCGCAATCGTCCAGGGATTGAGCTTGGCGCGCATGCCGCGTTCGCCGGCCGCCACCGCCACTTTTGGCATCGGCCCCATATAGGCGCTGTTGAGATAAGCGACATCGGCGGGGATATCGAATTGCGCGCGCTGCGACGGAAGAAACGGACCGGGTGTCTGCTGGGTCATGGCTGTGCTTTCGATTGGCGGCGGGCATTGTGCATGGAAAGGACAGGTAAATCACGACACCGGAATGTAGCCTGACAATTTTCCGCTGGCCCGGCGGCTAGGCTGGGCGCATCTTCGCGCCACAAAAAATCGTCCTCTCCCGAGCGCCAGTCCCCATGCCGGTTCCCCATATCGCCCTCGCCGTCCTGATCGCCGCGATCTGGGGCTTCAATTTCGTCGTGATCCGCTTAGGCCTGGATGCCTTCCCGCCGCTGCTGTTCAACGGCCTGCGGTTTGTGGTCGCCAGCCTGCCGTTTCTTCTGTTCTTCCGGAGCCCCGGCGTGCCGTGGCGCTGGGTGATCGGCGTCGGACTTGTTCTCGGCGTGATGAAGTTCAGCCTGCTGTTCCTCGCCATGGCCTGGGGCATGCCGGCGGGTCTCGCCTCGGTCGTCATGCAGGCACAGGCCTTGTTCAGCGTGGCGTTTGCCGCAGTGCTGCTGGGCGAGCGTCCGCGCCGCATGCAGTGGTTCGGATTGTCGATCGCCGCTTTCGGCCTGATCGTGATCGCCGGCGACATGGACGGCACAAGCGCATTCTCTGGGGGTCTGGTCGCTTTCGTCACGCTGATCGCGGCGGCGGCCTGCTGGGGTTTGGCCAATATCATGACGCGACGCACAGCAGCACCGAATCCGCTGGCCTTCATGATCTGGGTCAGCGCCGTGCCACCGCTGCCGATGTTCGGTCTGTCATGGATTTTTGAAGGGCCCGAAGCGATCGCTGCAGCCTTCGCCGGCATTGAACTGCGCGGCGTGGCCGCCGTGCTTTATATCGGCCTGCTCTCCACCACCGCCTGCTTTGCCGGCTGGAGCCTGCTGCTGCGGCAGCATAACGCGTCGCTGGTGGCGCCGTTCACCCTGCTGGTGCCGGTCTTCGGCCTGCTCAGCGCTTGGGCCGTGCTGGACGAAATGCCATCGTCGATCAAGCTCGGCGGTGCCGCGCTGATCCTGCTCGGACTGCTGGTGAATGCCGGGCTGCTGCGCCGGCTGTTGCAGCAGCCGGCCAGACTCTAACTCTACTGATCAAAGTTTGAGGGCGAGGTCCCGGATCGCCGAACGGCAGGCGTCGGCGGTGCGCTCAAGATAGGCGCGGGCATCGGGGCGGAGTTCACTCTGCTGCAGCTGTTCGTTGATAGACGCCAAAATCGTGCGCAGGTGCCGAATACGAGCCGGCATATCCTTATCCCCCTCAAATGAATCGCGTGTCGAATCGGTTGTCACGCGAGGGAGAGTGCCGGGCTTTGGTTAATAAAACCTGTTGCTTGGCTGCGCTGGCGCGCGATCAGGCGGCCGTCGAGGTCATGCCTTCACGGGCCGCAGCGACAAAATTCCGCAACGAGTCACGGATGCGCAATGGCACGGGATCGATGCCCTTGAGCATCAGGACCAGCGCGGTGCGATTGGTGCCGAGCCGGATGGCATATTCATCGAGGCTTATATTGTGGCGCCGACAGGCTTCGAGCACTATCGGCTGTATGTCGCGGGTGAAGAGAAGGCGGCTCGCGGGGCCGGTGGTTTCCAGAGTGGCGGCGGCGGATGCCAAAAGGCTGCTGGTCGACAACACAGTGAGTCTCCTTTCCCCGATGCACTGCGCTGTCGGCTATCTGGACGGCTGCGTCACCAATTTCAAGAGGAAAATGCGGCGACGACTCACCCGATCATCGCTGCGCCAGCTGCGGCCGGCGGCGCGGCGCACGACGTAATCCCGGTGTGAAGTCCGGCAGGCCGGCGGTGAAAACCGGCGGCACCACGGGCACGACCATGGACGGCGCGGTGATGCCCGGGCGGCCGGGCGTCAGACGCTGCGGGATGCGGGCTGCAATCTCCTCAGCCGGCACGGTGATCACCGGGTCCTGCGCGACGGGCTCGGACACGGCTTCGGGCACCGGCACGGCGTGTATCGTGGTGACCACTGGCTGCGGCGGGGAATCGTGGGCGGCGGCAGTGAGATCGCCAGGCTGCGGTGGCAGCAGGCCGACCTGACCCAGCAGGCGATCGATCATGCTCTTCAGCTGCGGCGGTACGGGATCGTAGCCTTTCAGGATCAGCACCATGGCCGGCCGCGTCAGGCCGAGCTTGTCCGACAGCTGGTCGAAACTGATCTCAAAATGGCGGCAGGCTTCCAGCACGCGCGGCTGCACGTCGCTGAGGTAATAGAGTTTGCCGTCGCGGCGCAGGCAGGGCAGGCCGTCATCCAGCAGGAAGTCGTCGTCGGCCTGGTTCGTCTGGATCGTATCGATCACGGTCATCTCCGGGTCGCGGGTCTGCAAACCAAACAGGAGACGTGGCGTGTAAGTTTCGCAGCCGGGGTGATCAGCGCGGGACAAAAGCGTGATGCGGCAAAGCGAGGCTTTGCCGCAGTAGAAATTACAGCCGGTCCTGAGCGGTCGCCACCGCAGCCTGCTGCCAGGGCGTGATCCCGGCGCTGAGACTCAGGCCCCGCAGCACGAAATCCTCAATGGCACGCTGGATCTGACGCGTCACCGGGTCATGGCCTTTCAACACCAACACCAGCGCACTGCGCGGCAGATTGAAGCGCGCGGCGAAGAGATCGAAGCTGATGCCATGCGCGCGGCAGGCCTGCAGCACCAGCGGCTGCACATCCTGTGCGAAATAGAGCCGCGCGCCGCGTTCTGTCGTGGCGAGACTGCCGCGGGCCTGGGTCAGCGACGTCATCGCGCGCCCGGGCTGGGCCTGGGCGATGCCGGGGCGGGCGAAGCGCGGATACTGCATCGGGTTCATGGGCGGCCTCGCATCTGACATGGCGCACGCATCTTCGCGGCACGAGCATCGCTTGCGCGCCACGGCGCAGGCGCACGAGGACAACGCCACATCGCTGCGGCAGTTTCAGATCGCGGAAGATTTAAATGGGATGCGCGCGGTCAGACGCTGAGATCGGCCCTGCGACCAAGGCCGCGCGAGCGGGTATCGGTGCGGGCTTCGGTGGCGGCTGCCTGGTTATCCGCCTTTTTGCCCTTCTCGCCCTTGGCGCCGGCACTGCCGCCGCTGTTGCCTGAAGCCGTCGCCGCCATGCGGGTCTGCTGGCCGCCCACCGGCACAGCCGTCACCGCCGCAGCCGCCTGGACTGCAGTGGGAGCTTGGTTCTGCTGGGACAGTCCCTGGGCCGGATTACTCGCCAGGGCCTGCGGCAGCACAGGTGGCACGAAAAGGCTCATGGTTAAGATGTAAGATGACATCCACCCGTTGACAAGGAATTAAAGTAAGATGTCAGGTGACGGGGTAAATCGTTAACATCACCAAGACTTTCGTCGCATAACCACACCATGAACGAGTGATCGCATTGTCCAAGCCCAAGCTGTCCAAACCTGCCAAACCGGGCCTGCTGGCCCGGCTGTTCGGCGTGGAACAGCCAGCGGCCACCAAGCCGGTCCAGAAATATACCGGCCCGGCCAAGACGGACTCCCGCGATCCCCGCCTGCTGCTGGCGCAGCAGATCCGCACCATCCGCGCCAAGCTCAATCCGCAGATCCTGCGCCTCGCCGAGAAGGTGGCCAAGAAAGGCCCGCCGACCACCGATCAGGACCGCGCCACTTTGGCGATCGAACTCTTCCTGGCACAGAAGGATGATGGCGGAGACTTTGCCGCCAAGCTGAAAGCCAGGCTGGACGCCCGCAAGCGCAGCAGCCACTGAATGGCCTAGTGGCGCGCGAGCTGCTCCAGCACGCTATGCGCGGCCGTCACCCGCGCCAGAATCGGCAGGTTGCGGTTGGCCAGCATCACCAGACCGATATTCCGCTCCGGCAGGAATGTGACATAGGCACCGAAGCCGTTGGTGGCACCGGTCTTGTTGTAAAGGCGGGAGCCTGAGGGCACCTGCGGCGGCGACAGCATCGTGGCGGCATTGCTCTGCTGGCTCATCTGTTCGGAATTGCCGGCCAGCAGCTGATCCAGTTTGATCGGCCAGGCATACTGCTCCCAGCCGAGCCCTTGAGTCATGTCGCCGATCTTCGCATAGCCGGTCTGCGACAGTTCGACCGCGCGCCGCATCGGCGGCTCCAGTTGTGCAGGTCGCAGGTTCAGCTGAACAAAGCGGATCATGTCGGCGGCCGACGACTTCACGCCATAGGCTTCGGCATCCAGCGGGCCGGGATTGACGCGCACCGGCTGGTTGGTGCGGCTGTAGCCCCAGGCAGTGCGCGGCATCTCGGATGGCGGCACACGCACAAAGGTGCTGCGCAGGCCGAATTGCGGAAACAGCTCGCGCTCGGCCAGCGCGGCGAAATCGCGGCCGAGCGACGCGGCAGCGACATGACCGAACAGACCGATGCTCGGATTGGAATAGCGCCGTTGCGTGCCCGGCGCCGCCGACGATGACCAGTGCTGGAACCAGTCGATCATACGTTCGTAGCTAGTCACCTCATTCGGGAATTGCAGCGGCAGGCCGCCGGCGGTGTAGGTGCCAAGCTGCAGCAGCGTGGCGCGATCCACCGCGCTGCCACGCAGAGCCGGAAGATACTGGCCGGGATGATCGTTGAGCGACATGCGACCTTGCGCCACCGTATAGCCGCCGAGAATGCCGGTGAAGGTTTTGCTGACCGAGCCAAGTTCGAACAGCGTGTCGGGCGTGACCGGTTTTTTCGTGTCGCGCGCGGCAACGCCGAAGGTGACGATCTCGGTGCGACCCTCGACGGTGACTGCCACGGCCATGCCCGGCATGTCATGCGCCTGCAGCAGCGGCTTGAAGGCGCGGTCGATCAGGTTGCGGAGTTCGGCATCTGCGGCTTGCGCCGACGAAAACGCAAACAGGCTGAGCAGGCCGGCCAGGCCAGCCATGAGGCTACGCATGATGAGGCGCCTAAAAAATTTAGTGCAGGATGCCGGGCGTGCTGCCGGGCTTGGTCTCGCCGCCGGCGGCAGCGTCGGCGGGCACAGATTCGGGGGCCACGGCGGCATCGGCCATATCCTTGGCCTGGGCATCGCCGCGCTTCAGCTTGTCATGCGCCTTGATCGAGAAGGGAATCGAGGCGATGTAGGCGATCTCCATGGCGGCCAGCGTATACCACGGCTGGTTCAGCAGGCCCGCCACCAGCACGCCGACGCCGAGCAGCACCACACCAACATATTCACGCTTCACCCGCACGCGCTTGAACGAATAGGTCGGCACGCGGCTGATCATCATGCCGCCAATGAACAGCATCCAGATCGCATTGAGGAACGGTGAGGCAAAGAAGGCGCTTTCGAGTTCCAGGTTGATGATCAGGAACAGCAAGCTGAGGCCCGCAGCCGCCGGGGCCGGCATGCCAGTGAAGAAACTGCCGGTCCAGACCGGCTTGGTATCGTCATCGAGTGCGGTGTTGAACCGCGCCAGACGCAAAGCTGCGCAGACGCTGTAAGCCAGCACGACCAGCCAGCCGGTATTGCCGCTCTGGCCGATATCGTGCAGCGTCCAGAAATACAGCACCATCGCCGGCGCGACACCGAAGCTGAGGAAATCCGACAGCGAGTCGAGTTCGGCGCCGAACTTGGAGGCGCCCTTGAGCAGGCGCGCGACGCGACCATCCAGCATGTCGAAGAAGGCTGCCGTGGCGATGGCGAAAACGGCGAATTTGAACTGGCCGAGCATCGCGAAGCGGATCGCGGTCAGCCCTGAGCAGAGCGCGATAATGGTCAGGATATTGGGCGCCAGCGTGTTGAGCGGCAGTTTGCCCAGGCGCTGCGGCGGCTTCAGCTTCATCGGCATGTCACTCTCCTTGCCCTGCGCCCACGCTAACAACGCGGGGTTACGGCAGGATTAAAACGCTAAACGGACTTTACCCCTAACGAACTTCACCAACGCGCGGCTGTTCGGTGGCGCCATCCTCGGCGATCACGGTTTCGCCGGCGATGCAGCGCTGGCCAGTCACGACCAGGGGCACCATGCCGTCATCAAGATAAACGTCGACGCGGCTGCCGAAACGGATCAGGCCGAAACGTTCGCCGGCCTTGTAGCTCTGGCCCTCACGGGCTTCGCACAGGATGCGGCGGGCCACCAGACCGGCAATCTGGACGACGGCGATTTCCTTGCCACTGCTCAGCTTCATGCGCAGCGACTGGCGCTCGTTGTCGATGCTGGCCTTGTCGAGCGCGGCATTGAGGAATTTGCCCGGACGATAGGCGACGGCCATGACGGTGGCATCGATCGGCGAACGGTTCACATGCACGTCGAACACGTTCATGAAGACCGAGATGCGGGTGCGCGCGTCCGTGCCCATGCCCAGTTCCTCGGGCGGCACGGCGCGTTCGATCATCTGCACCACGCCATCGGCCGGCGAGATCAGCAGGCCCTCGCGGACCGGCGTGACGCGCGGCGGATCGCGGAAGAAATAGGCGCACCAGCAGGTCAGGATCACACCCAGCCAGCCGAGCGGTTCAGCAATCCAGAACAGCACCAGGGTCGCCACCGCAAAGATCGCGATGAACTTCCAGCCTTCGCGGTGGATGGGGACCAGAACGGAACGGAGTGTGTCCATGGGTGGCGTAAACCTTTGGAATAAAGAGGCTGGGCGCAATGTAGCTATTGCCGCCCTTGGCTTAAAGGCCTGTCGGGTGGATTTATCTGGCTCCAGACCCCATAAGTCGTCATGCCCGGCCTTGTGCCGGGCATCCACGCCTTCTTACTGAACCAACCAAAGACGTGGATGGGG
>Ga0208492_1000202_pt1 | contig 58483 bp, 51 predicted proteins | sample Subbioar_CSW14AB_FD_184820 | JGI IMG/M metagenome (GOLD analysis project Ga0208492, IMG submission 184820) | Serpentinite rock and fluid subsurface biosphere microbial communities from McLaughlin Reserve, California, USA - CR12Mar_CSW14AB (SPAdes) | ecosystem: Environmental > Terrestrial > Deep... | reverse complement strand
GGGTACAGCGGGGGTGGCGGGCGGCGGAGCGGTGGGGGAGGCGGCTGGTAAGGTCGCCCGGCTAAAGCAGGTCTCGGTATTTCTCGAGAGCCGCGACAGTCCTCGGAAGTTCCTGCTTTTGCAGACCCTCCAAGTACTCCTCGATGGTCTTCGGGGGATTTTTCAGTCGTGCGCGGTGCTCTTTGGCGGCGCGGCAAACGGCGCCGCAATCCAGATCGATGAGGTGCACGATGAACTCGTCGGGGTGCTCGGCATGCATGCCGAATGTCTTGAGGACCGACGTTGGGAAGTGCTTCGTGTTGTAGGTGACGATCACGTCAGCGCCGGCGCGGATCGCGGCCGCGAGGACATGTCGATCCTTCATGTCCGGGAGCACGAGCCCTTCGATGAGCGGTTGGTACCCGGTGACGAGGCAGTCAAGAACGTGCGAGTCCATCAACGCGCGTGTTCTCTCCAGTTTGGCCCGATCGATGTCGGGGCGTTTGGCCAGAAGCGCCCTCATCCATTCGCGGTGGATGTCCTCCGTCCAACGTGCGCGGAACATATCCGTCATCGCGAGACTCAGCAGAAAGTCCCTGAGAGTTGCGGAGTAGAACGTGCAGGCGTCAAGTACGACGGTGAACCCAGAAGGCATTCACCACCTTTACGAATCGATGTCCAGCTCCTGGCCAAGGGACGCCAAGTCGTCGAGGGCCTTCTTGCGGTCACTCTCGATCTTGCGACGGTAGTCCATCAAGTCCTTGAACACGATCCGGCGATGAGTGCCCACCTTCCGATGCGGAAGACTTCCATTCTCGATCTGCTTGATGATGAAGGGGCGGGACACCCCCAGCAGGTCCGCGGCCTGCTGCGTCGTCAACTCCGCGTGGATCGGAATGATCGCCACTGCGTGGCCCGCGGCCATGTCGGTCATGAGGCGGAGGAGCAGCTGCGCTGCGGCCGCGGGAAGATCGAACGCCTGGTGTCCCTTCTCGTCCGTTCGAAGCCGTAGCGGGTGATCCTTTTCGATCACGCGCGACAGCGGTCGGATTGATTCCCTGGCCATTTCGATGTCCGCATCCGACGGCGTCACCGGCTCAAGCGCGTCGAGTAGGTCAGCACTCACGTTCGATCCTCCTTACCCGTCGCAATCCTATCGGCCAAACGAAGCGATCGCAACAATCGCAACATCCGAAACGTACGGTTCGGCCGAAAAAATGTTCGGTCAACGTCCGAAAAGCTGATTCATCGGACGTGCAGAACAGTGGTGCAAACGGGTGCCCTGGCGTCGTTTAGGGGCCAAAAACAAACAGCAGGCGGGGGCGGACGGGTCGTCCGTCAACTCATGAAGGTCTCCGGACCCGAACCGGTTGGCTTGATTTTCGTACGACTGAATGTCAGAATGTCCGATGTTCAGAGGGCGTGTGGTGAGGGAGGGACATGGAAGCGACGACGGTTCATCTGGGGCAGAGAGGGACACTGGTGATTCCCGCGGCCTACCGCAAGGCGCTCGGCATCGCCGACGGGGCCCTGCTCATTCTGGAGATCATCGAGGGGCGGTTGACGGTTCGGCCGGCGACGGCTGTCCCCATCGAGGAGTATTCCGACATACGGCGCGCACAGTTCATTCTGAACAACGCCATCGATCGGACGGACTACGCGAACGCGCGGAAGCGGGTACAAAGTATGGGAATCGACCCAGACAGCGTACCGCATGACCTCCCAGATTGAGCCTCAATCCCGAGTCTTCCTTGACGCGAACGTGCTTTACGCCGCGGCCAGTGGCGGGGGACGTGCGAAGCTCTGGCAGGTCCGGAGCATTCAGCTTGTAACTTCTGAATATGCGGCTCAGGAGGCGTACTTCAACTTGCGCGGCGAGGTCAATGCTGACGAGTGCCGAACGTGCCTGGAGTCCCTGCTCCAGCCACCATTGGAGTTGATCCAGACGATGGAAACCCTTGGCTGCATTGCCCGTGGGAGTTGAGAGACCCGAAGGACATTCCGATTCTCATGGGCGCGATTGAGGCGCGATGCGATTTCCTTTTCACGGGCGATAGCGCGTGCTTCGGCGAGTACTACGGCATGTCGATGGACGGCACAGTGGTTCTCAAGCCTGGGAAGTTCATGGCCCGCCTTGGGGCTCTAGCCGCGCCGAAAAGCTCTCTTCGCGAGTGCCACGCTGCAAAAAGCAAAACAGCAGTCCCTCTCTCCTAAGGACTGCTGTCGCTCGACCAGCTGGTGGTTTTGTTGGACAGAACCGGAGCTGTTGTCGTAGTTGCCGCGGGCGGAATCGCCAAGGGGAAGGTACAAAGTTGCGCGTCTGGTTCAAGGGGTTTGCTCCCGTTTTCTGAACAAGAACGCGTTATGGGATGGCCGGGGGAAGGCCCGGGGTGGCCGTAAGTGCTGCATCCACAAGCCGGTCCGGCTCGGGGCGGACGATGAAAACCTCGAAGAGGAACTTGTGGGCGGCGTCGAGGTGGACGCGTTCCAGGCGGTCCATGAGGCCGGCGGCCTTATAGCGGTCCAGTTCGGCGGGCTGATCGATCTCGACGGGGATGTTGAGGAGGGCGAGGTAGGTGCCGGGGGGCGGGATGGGGTTTTCGCCTTGGGCGTGTTTGTGGGCGGGACGCCACTGGACGGTGAGGGTTTTACCGAGGGTGGCGGCGTGCTGGCGGGCGTACCAGGCGACCTCGGGGCGGTGGTCCAGGAGGAGGTCGCCGGTGAGGGTGGAGCCGTGGGGGAGGAAGTCGCCGAGGCGGCGGCCGGCGTCGCGGCCGCTGGTGCGGATGTCGCGCCGGTGCTCGGTGTAGACGAGGCTCACGAGCGCGGCCATGAAGAGGGCGGCGGCCCAGATCCAGGGGCGGCGCATGAGGGTGTGGGTGGCGAGGCGCGCGGCCCAGGCGGGGAGGGGGGAGTTAACAACGCGCCAGCCGGCGAAGGCGACGACCAGCGGGAGGAGGGTGGTCGCGGGCATGGTGTAGCGGTTGTTGTAGACGCCGAGGACGGTGTAGATGGCGAGGGCGAGGAGGACGGTGAGGGAGGCGGCGCGGCCGCGTTGGAGGTGGGGGGAGTTGGGCTCGGTGGTTTTGGTGAGGGCGATGATGAGCGCGCCGGACCAGGGGAGGGCGGCGAGAAGCGCGGAGGCGGGCAGGAGGAGGACTTCGAGGCGGCGGCCGGGTTTCCAGAGGAACTGCTCGGCGCCTTGGAGGACGGGGGGTTCGGGGAGCTCGGCGACGCGCTGGGCGATGCGCCAGGCGAGGTAGGCGATGGTGAGGCCGGCGAGTGCGATGCTGGCCGTGAGGGTGGGGCTGAGGAGGACGCGTGGCGATCGCTTGACCACGCACGCGGCGAGCGCGGCGGCGATGACGCAGGGGATGCCCGCGGGGCCCTTCACGATCACCATTCCGGCGAGCCCCGCGGCGAGCGCGAAGGTCAAGCCGATGGCGGCCCGCGCGTTCGGGCGGTTGAGGAGCACCTCGAGGGTCACGAGCATGGCGAGCTGGACGAAAACGTTGTGGAGCGACTCGATCTCGGCGCTGCGGCCGGGGTACCAGTAGAGCGGGGTGAGCAGGAACGCGATGCCGGCGACCAGGCCCCAGGCGCCGCCGAACCAGCGGCGGGCGAATGCAAACGCGAGCACGCCGCCGAGGGTCATCGCGAGGGCGGAGACTGCGCGGGCGGAGTACTCGCTCTCGCCGAACAGCAGGGCGAAGGCGGCGATGGCCCACGGCATGCCGGGGGGCTTGCGGAGGTAGGGCTGGTCCAGCAGGTGGGGCATGAGCCAGTCGCCGCGGTCGGCGAAGGTCCAGCCGGGGAAGACGCGCTGGCCCTCGCTGAAGGCGAATCCGGAGGAGCCGAGAAGGGGCCAGTAGATGCAGCCTGCCACAACCAGCACCAGCGCGAGCTGGAACCAGAGGTTCTGCCAAAGTGGCGGTCTTTGAGGCGGAATTCCGGACATCGGGCCCGATGATACGGGCGGGTAGACTGTTCTACCTGTGGCCAAGCGAACGAACAACATCGGTGGATCGATGGAGCCTGCTCCGCTGAAGCGGGGGCCGGCGTACCCCAAGGCCGTGGATCGGCTGATCGCGGAGTTCGCGCGGCTGCCGGGGATCGGGCGGCGCACGGCGGAGCGGCTGGCGTTCTACATCTTGAAGAGCGACGAACCCACGGCGTTGTCGTTGGCCCAAGCTGTTATCGACGTGAAGAAAACCGTTCGGCATTGTGACGTCTGCTACAACCTGTCGGACGCGAGCCTGTGCGAGATCTGCCGTGATGAGAATCGAGACAGGACGCTGGTGCTCGTGGTGGAGCAGCCCAAGGACCTGATCGCGCTGGAGCAGACCGGGATGTACCGCGGGCTGTACCACGTGCTGATGGGGCGCCTGAGCCCGCTTGAGGGGATCGGGCCTGATGAGCTGACGATCCCGCGGCTGATGGAGCGGATCAGCCATCCGGAGGCGAATCCGGGCGGGGTCGGAGTTGTCGAAGTGATCCTGGGGCTCAACCCGACCATTGAGGGTGATGGAACGGGGATGTACCTGTCGGAACAGCTGCGGGAGCGGGGGATCAGGGTGAGCCGCCTGGCGCGGGGGCTGCCGACGGGGTCGCAGCTGGAATATGCGAACAAGGCGGTGTTGGCGGACGCCATTCAGGGGCGGCAGAAGGTAGAGTGAGGCGATGTCGGATGTCGGATGTCGGATGTCGGAAAGAGGAAGGCGGAAGGCGCGGACGCTGATCTGAACAACTGATGCGGTTTGAGACGTCACAACACCTGAAGCTTGGCCAGTCGATGAAGCTGGCGCCGCGGATGATCCAGTCGATGGAGATCCTGCAGATGCCGCTCGCGGAGCTGGAGGAGCGGATTGAGCAGGAGCTGGAGAGCAACCCGACGCTGGAGCTGAACGACGGGGATGCGGACGATCCGGGGTTGCGGATGGAGCTGGAGGAGGCGCGGCGCGAGGAGGCCGCGGCGGACCGGCCGCTGTCGATGGATGAGGGGTCGGCGGGGGATGACTTTGAGCGGCTGGACAGCTTCGCCGAGAGTCACCCGGACGCGGCGGACAATGAGTTTTCGACGTCGGACTACCAGAGCCAGGAGCGGTCGGAGCTGATGACCGAGGCTCGGGACGCGGGGATTTCGCTGGAGCCGGGGTCGTATTCGGCGAATCGCAACGCGGGCGAGCGGGATGCGAAGATGGACGCGATGTCCGCGGCGCCGGCGCGGGGGGCATCGCTGACGGAGCAACTGCGGGGGCAGTGGGCGCTGGTGGATGTTGAGGAGGCGCTGCGGCCGCTGGGCGAGCTGATTATTTCGTTCCTTGAGGATGATGGGTATCTGCGGACCCCGCTCGAGACGGTGGCGGAGAAGGCGCCGGTGGGGAAGCCTGCGGCGGGCGAGGGTGGGCCGGGGGCGCTGGTGCTGAAGACGCGGCCCACGGTGGCGCAGCTGGAGCGGGCGCTGAAGGCCGTGCAGCTGTTTTTGGAGCCGGCGGGGGTGGCGGCGCGGACGCCGGGGGAGTGCCTGCTGCTTCAGCTGGATGCGCTGGAGGAGGAGGCGGAGGATTTGGGGTGGCCGGCGGCCGCGTTTAGCAACGCGCGGGCGCTGGTGGCGAATCACCTGGATGACCTCACGCAGAACCGGCTGCCGAAGGTGGCCGAGAAGACCGGTCTGTCGATGGAGGAAATCAAGGAGGCGCTGACGCTGCTGCGGCGGCTGTCGCTCGCGCCGGGGCGAAGGTTGGTGGAGGACACGAACCGGTCGATTATCCCGGACGCGATCGTGGAGTACGACGCGGACCAGGACCGGTACATCGCGTACCTGAACGATGCGCGGCTGCCGAACGTGCGGATCAATCAGGAGTATGCGCGGCTGTCGCGGGACAAGGGGATGGAGAAGAAGGATCGCGAGTTCCTGAAGACCAACCTGGGGAATGCGCAGTGGCTGCTGGACGCGGTGGGGCAGCGGCGGCACACCCTGCTGCGGGTGATCCGGGCGGTGGTGGAGGCGCAGCGGGACTTCTTTGACTATGGGCCGCAGGCGCTCAAGCCGCTGCCGATGACTGGGATTGCGGAGCAGCTGGGGATTCACGTGGCGACGGTGAGCCGTGCGGTGGCGGAGAAGCACCTGGCGACGCCGCGGGGGATTGTGCCGCTGCGGAAGTTCTTCTCGGGCGGTCTGCACACCGAGGGCGGCGAGGATGTCGCGTGGGACGCGATCAAGGTCGCGCTCAAGGAAGTCATCGACGGCGAGGAGAAGGCCAAGCCGCTGAGCGACGAGGCGCTGGTGGAAGAGCTCAAGAAGCGCGGGATTGAGATTGCGCGGCGGACAGTGGCGAAGTACAGGGATCAGCTGAACATCCAGCCGGCGCGGCTGCGCAAGCAGTTCTAGGATTCTCCATGGCAGACATGTTCAAGCTCCGTGTGCGGTTTGTGGACAGCTCCGGGCAGCCGCTCAAGGGCGAGGAGTACCGCGTTGCGTTCCATGACAAGGACGTGATTGGGAGTTCGGTGCTGGGGGAGAGCGGGCTGGATGGGAACGGGGTGGGGGAGGCCGTGTGCGCGACGGCGGACGTGAGGGGATTGCTCTCGCCGGGCGAGGCGCATCCGGATGTGTTCTGCACGCTGACGCGCAGCGGGCAGCAGATTCATAAGACGAAGGTCGTGCGGAACTTCAACCCGGACCAGACGACGGGCCCGGCGGGGCGTGCGAACTCGACGCTGGATCTGGGCACGATCACGGTTGGCTGAGGCGCCGTTGAGGTAGAGGCGAGAACGTTCCGCATGACACCGCTCGCCAACCTCGCCAATCACCGGATTCTTGTGACGGGCGCCTCCGGGTTTCTGGGGCGGCACATCGTCGGGGCGCTGGACGAGCTGGGGGTGCCGGCGCTGCATGTGATGGGTGTGGGTCGTGGGGATGCGGACCTGACGGATGCGCGGGCGGCGGAGAACCTGCTGGCGGGGAGCTTTGCGGGCTCGGGGCCGACGGTGGTGGTACACGCCGCGGCGTATAGCGCGGGGCTGCAGGCGAATCGGGCGCACCCGGCGAAGTTCTTCTATGACAACCTGGCGATGGGGGTGAACCTGATCGAGGGGGTGCGGCGGACGGGGCTCGCGAAGCACTGCGCGTTTGTGCAGGTTGGGTGCATGACGTCGTACGGGGCGGAGGCGGCGCAGCCGTACCGCGAGGACTCGCTGTTTCGCGGGAAGCCGGATGCGGAGTTTGCGTCGTATGGGCTTGCGAAGCTGGCGCTGTACCAGATGCTGGAGGCGTACCGGGCGGAGCATGGGCTGCGGGCGGTGTACCTGATCCCGACGAGCTTGTATGGGCCGGGGGACACGTCGGACCCGGCGAAGACTCATGCGTGCGGGGCGATGGTCTCGCGGTTCGTGGACGCGGCGATGAGTGGGGCGGCGGAGGTGACGTGCTGGGGGACGGGGGCGCCGACGCGCGACTTCCTGTACATCGAGGACGCGGCCAAGGGCGTGGTGCGCGCGGCGGAGTGGGCGCTGGGGCAGGCGGGGGAGACTCCGGTCGCGGCGATCAACCTTGGGTCGGGGGTTGAGCCGTCGATCCGGGAGCTGGCGGAGCTGGCCGCGAAGCACGCGGGGTATGAGGGGCGGATTCTGTGGGATGCTTCGAAGGGGGATGGCGTGCCGCGGCGGGCGCTGGACACGACCCGGGCCCGTGAGGTGCTGGGGTGGACGGCGGCGACGTCGTTGGATGTGGGGATCGCGAACGCGGTGGACTGGCTGCGGGCCCGGCGGGCCTGAAGGTGCGACCAAATTGATGGGAGAGGCCTTGGCCCGCCCCCCTTTCGGGGATTGGTGATGGCTTGAGTCGCCCCCGAATCCGGCCGATGGGGTGGTGTGAACGGCGGGTTTCGAGGTCCGATCATCGCGCCCTTCATGAGGCGGAATCGCCCCTGGAACCTACAGTTCGCCCCTTGCCGCCAACGAACCTTGGGCTTCGAGCGCGGCTAGGAGTATGTCCATTCCCCGGGCCACGGCCCGGTCCATCTTGAGGAGCTTCCAGTGAGCAAGGGTGTGGTTGTTGTCGCGGGCGCGGGCGGGTTCATCGGTGGGCACCTCGTGGCCGACCTGCTGCGGCAGGGGTTCCGGGTTCGCGCGGCGGACATCAAGCCGCTGGATGAGTGGTACCAGGTGCACCGCAAGGCGGAGAACTCCGCGGGCCCGCTGATGGGCGACGTGCGCGACTACCTCAACTGCCGGCGCATCTGCAAGGGCGCGAGCGAGATCTACCAGCTCGCGGCCGACATGGGCGGCATGGGCTTCATCGAGAACAACAAGGCGCTGTGCATGCTGAGCGTGCTCAGCAACACGCACATGATCCTGGCGGCCCAGGAAGCGGGGGTCGAGAAGTTCTTCTACGCCAGCTCGGCGTGCGTCTATAACGCGGACAAGCAGAAGGACCCGAACATCACCGCCCTCAAGGAGGCGGACGCGTACCCCGCGCTGCCCGAGGACGGGTACGGCTGGGAGAAGCTGTTCAGCGAGCGGATGTGCCGGCACTTCCGCGAGGACTTCGGGCTGCACACGCGGGTGGCGCGGTTCCACAACGTGTACGGGCCTTTCGGGACGTGGGAGGGGGGGCGCGAGAAGGCGCCGGCGGCGATCTGCCGGAAGGTGATCGCGGCGGTCGTGAGCGGGAAGCACGAGATCGAGATCTGGGGCGACGGCACGCAGACGCGGTCGTTCATGTACATCGATGACTGCGTGAAGGGCATCCAGACGATCACGCATAGCAACATCCTGGAGCCGATCAATCTGGGGTCGAGCGAACTCGTGAGCATCAACCAGCTGGTGGACATCGCCGAGGGCATCGCGGGGATCAAGCTGGAGCGCAAGTACAAGCTCGATGCGCCGCGGGGCGTGGCGGGCCGTAACTCGGACAACACCAAGATCCAGCAGTACCTGGGGTGGGAGCCGGACACGCGGCTGAAGGACGGCATGGAGAAGACCTACCGCTGGATCCATGAGCAGTTCACGGACAAGTACGACGCGAAGACGGCACACCTGAGCCAGGTCTCGGGCTTCACGAAGGGCAGCCACCCGATCCCGGGCGACGGCTTCAACCCCGAGTCCAAGAACATGGACACGTGGATGCAGGGGATCCCGTCGGGGTACAACCAGCGGGGAGCGAAGCCCGCGGCGAAGCCTGCGAAGGCCAAGGCCAAGGTCGCGAAGAAGGCTGCGAAGAAGGTCGTGAAGAAGGCCGCGAGCAAGGGCGCCAAGAAGAAGGTCTCGAAGCGTCGCTGATGCTGGGGTGGCAGGTGGCTGGGGCGGCGAGCGCGAACGGGCGGCTGCCCGGACGCGACGTGTCAACGTGGCTGCGGCTGTGATGACATTGAGTCGCCGGCGCGGGCGTGGCGGCTACTTCTTGGCTGCGGGCGGCGGCAGTTCACCGCTCTCGATGCGGGCCAGCTTGTCGCGGTACATGAGCTCGATCATGTACTCGTAGGCGGACATGAACAGGGCCAGGTGCATTCCGGGCACGGCATCCAGCACGCCCAGGCGGATGAAGTACATGTACACGGCCCGCAGGAGCGGCTTGAAGGGGGTCCGTGGCCACACCTCGCGCCGGAGGTACTGCCGGTACTTCATCAGCTTGGTGAAGAGTCGGCCGGCGTCGGCCCCGGCCTCCTGGCCGTGCTTGAGCTTGACCCACTCGTCGCTCTCAAGGTCGGCGTAGCGGATGTGCTTCTTGATCCACTCGTGGACGCTCTCGCTTCGGATGTGGATCATCTCCTCGCGGAGGTAATCGCTGCGCCCGTCGCAGACCATGTGCTCGTGAACGCTGCGGTTTTCGTACCGGCACTTGCCGCGGCGGAAGAAGCGCAGGTTCCACGAGGGGTAGAGCCCGCCGTGGCGGATGGCCCGCCCTGCGAAGAGCACGACGCGGTTGACGAAGTACCCGTCGGCGGACGCGGGGTTGTTGATCGTTGCGAGGAGCTCTTCGCGCAGGCCCGGCGTGACACGCTCATCCGCATCGAGGATGAAGACCCATTCGCAGTTGGGGGTGAAGGGGAGGTTGTCCAGACCCCAGTTCTTCTGCGCGGCGTACCCCTCGAACTTGTGCTCGACGACCGACGCCCCAGCGTCCCGGGCGATCTGCTGGGTGCCATCGGTCGAAAGTGAGTCCAGAATGATCACCGGGCCCACCTTCAGGGACGACAGGACCGTGTCCTTGATGACGGCGCTCTCGTTGAGCGTGGGGATCATGATGTTGATCCGCCCGCCGCTGAGGTTGTCCGGGGTGGTGACTCCCGGCGGATCGGCCATCATGCGATCGGTCAGCCGCATTGTCGGCTCGGTCCAGGGGCGGGCCAGCTCTTTGATCTTGAGCTCGGTCCAGTATTCATAGATGGAGATCATGACGCAGTACTGGAGCCCTGGCACCCCGTCCAGCACTCCTCCGCGCGCGAAGAACATGTACAGGAAGCGCCAGAGCGCTCGCCCCCGCATGAAGTAGCTGTAGTTTTTCCAGGCGCGCCGCCGCTGGGTGGCATCCCCCGCGAACAGCTCGCGCAGGCGGGGCCTGTGGTGCAGGCGTGTCGCGATCGCCTCGCGGGCTTCCCGCGTCGAGTAGTTATTGTGCTTGCTGAACCACTCCAGCACGCCGCGGCTGAAGTTGTAGTGGGTGTAGGGCTCGACGAGCTTGCCGACGGTTCCTTCGCAGCTCTCCCGCTGGCCGTGGCCGAAGTCCACGAACCGGCACTGCCCGTAGCGGAACAGCCGCACCTGATAGGAGGGATAGCCGCCCGACCACTTGAGCCAGCGTCCCAGGCGGACCATCTTGGAGGGGCAGAGGAAGGCCGCGTCGGGGGAGTTCGAGCCGTCCGCGCCCAAGCGAACGAACATTTCGTCCACCACGGAAGGTGTGAACCGCTCGTCCGCGTCCAGGTGGAAGTGCCACTGGTGGCGGCAGGGGATGTGATCGATGGCCCAGTTGCGCTGGTCGCCGAAGCTCTTGAACTTGTTGACGTGGACCGTCGCGCCCATCTCTCGCGCTATTTCGCACGTGCGATCGGTGCTGCCGCTGTCGAGCACGTGGATGTCATCGCACCAGGCGCAGGAAAGAATGCAGTCGCGGATGTTCGTTTCTTCGTTGAACGTCAGGATCACGACAGAAACCGGCGGCCGCCGGCCCGGGGCGACGCCTACGGGCGCCTGGGTCAGCGAGGCGTGCCACAGCGGCGAGGTGCGCCCGGTGGGGCGGGCGGCGGGCGGGGTGGGGTTGGCCGGGGCTGCGGTCATTCCGGGGGACACTAGCAAGGGCGTTGAGCAAACGTCACGAGCACACAGGATCGGCCAATTTTGCCGGTGGCTGCAATCCCCGGGGCGAGCGGTGCGGCCTCCCGCTTCTCTATCGTCATCGGGCGCGGGCACTCCCCCAAGTTCAGCCCGCCATTCGCCGATAACCCCATAACATCCGGACCCCCCGTGAACCCGGCGGCGTCGCCGCGCCTACGACCGTTCTCACTCGAAGTCTCCCGAAAACCACTTGCAGCCGAACCACTCCAAACCAGTCTTCCTCATCATCAGCCAGGTGTATGTGCCGGACCCGGCGTCGGTCGGGCAGCACATCGCCGACGCGGCCGTGGAGATGGCACGCAGAGGCTATCACGTGATCGTCTACGCCTCGGCCAACGGGTATGACGACCCGGCGAAGAAGTTTCCACGCCGCGAGATGCTCAACGGGGTGGATGTGCGGCGGCTTCCGCTGTCGTCCTTCGGCAAAAAGTCGATCGCTGTCCGACTGCTGGCCCAGTGGCTGTTCATCGTGCAGGCGATGGTGCGTTCGCTGTTCATCAGGAAGCTTGCGGGCATCATGGTGTCCACGAGCCCGCCGTTCTGTGGCTTTGCCGGCGCCATCCTCAGCAAGCTCAAGCGGGTGCCTGTCAAGTACTGGCTGATGGACCTGAACCCTGACCAGATGATCGCGTTGGGGAAGGCTGCCCCGGGTTCGCTTCAGGTGCGGGTGTTCGACTTCTTCAACCGGGTCATCCTCCGTCGGGCCAGCGACATCGTGATGATGGACCGCTTCATGCTCGATCGCGTGCGGAAGAAGGGCGTGCCCGTCGATCACAAGACGGCCGTCATGCCCCCGTGGTCGCACGAGTCTGAGGTGCAGGAAATTGCCCACAGCGAGAACCCATTCCGGGCCAGGCACAACCTGGACGGCAAGTTTGTCGTCATGTACTCGGGCAACCACAGCCCCGCGAACCCGCTGACCACGCTGCTGGATGCCGCCCAACGGGTTCGCGACCTGCCCAACCTGGTGTTCATGTTCATCGGCGGGGGAGGGGGCAAGAAGGAAGTGGAGGAACGCCTCTCAGCGGGCGCTTCAAACATCCGGAGCCTGCCGTATCAGCCGCTGAACGAGATCAAGTACTCGCTTTCCGCGGCGGACGCCCACGTCGTATCGATCGGCGACGAGGTGGTGGGGATCGTTCATCCCTGCAAGGTCTATGGCGCCATGGCTGTGAGCCGCCCGGTGCTGCTGCTGGGGCCCAATCCAAGCCATGTGTCGGACATTATCGTGGACCAGCACATTGGATGGCACGTCAACCACGGCGACGTCGATGGTGCCGAGCGAGTTCTCCGCGAGCTGGCGGCCACCACACCGGAGCGTCTCGGGGACATGGGGCGACGCGCGGGGCAGATCGTCCGCACGTCTCTCAGCCGCACGAACCTGCTGCGTGAGTTCTGCGACGTGCTTGAAAAGGGCCTCAGCAAGCCGGGGGTGCCGTGACAGCCGCGCCAGACCGGCCGGACACGCCGCTCGCCGCGTCCTCCGAGGACGCCGAGATGGATGCGCTGCTGCACCGCAGCCAGAGCCCGTACACCACCCGGGAGCGCGTGCTTCGCGTTCTCTGGAACTACTTCGGGCAGACGCTGTACCGGTTTACGTTCCACAACTGGTACGGCCTTCGCAACAGCCTTCTCCGCCTGTTTGGTGCGAAGGTGGGCTCTCCCGTCCGACTCCGCCCGAGCGTGCTCATCGAGCAGCCGTGGAACCTGACGATCGGCGACAACTCATCCATCGGCGACCGAGCGATCGTCTATTGCCTGGGCAAGGTCACGATCGGGGCCCACGTGTCGGTGTCGCAGGGGGCGCATCTGTGCGCCGGCAGTCATGACTTCCGCAAGCCCGACATGCCCCTGCTGCGTCCGCCGATTGTGATCCGGGATTACGCGTGGGTCGCGGCGGACGCGTTTGTCGGCCCCGGCGTGACGGTGGGGGAGGGGGCTGTGCTGGGGGCCCGCGCGTGTGCCATGAAGGACCTGGAGCCCTGGGGGGTGTATGCTGGGAACCCCGCCATCAAGGTGAAAGATCGCCCCGGATTCAAGCACTGAGGACCACGCATGGATGTTCCCGAGTTCGGTTACGCCGATGCCGGCGCGCAGCACACATTCCACTATCTCAAACCCGTCGTCCTTGAGATGGCGGGCGAGAACGGTCAGGGGAAGCGGGTGCTCGATGTCGGCTGTGGCTCGGGCTTCTGGGCCGATCAGTTCATGCAGCGCGGGTACGGGGCTGTCGGTGTGGATCCCTCGGAGCAGGGAATCGACATTGCCCGCAAGAAGTACCCCAAGGGGCGGTTCGAGCGCGCCGTTGCCACCGACGACCTTCTTCAGCGGATCGGGGAAGCGCCATTTGATCTCGTGACATCCTTCGAGGTCGTGGAGCATGTCTACGAGCCCAAAGACTGGGCCAGCGCGTGCTTCAACGCCCTCAAGCCGGGCGGCCGACTGATCTGTTCCACTCCTTACCACGGCTACCTCAAGAACCTCGCCCTCGCTGTCACCAACGGGTGGGATCGGCACCTGGACCCGCTCTGGAGCGGAGGGCACATCAAGTTCTTCAGCGTGAACACGCTCAGCCAACTTCTGCGCAATGCAGGATTTGTCAATCCTCGATTCAAGGGCGCGGGACGGGCGCCGTACCTCTGGATGTCGATGGTGCTCGCCGCGGATCGGCCCGCCTGAGGTCGCCCGCGAAGGAACGACGCTGTGCACATCGTGCATTCTCTGGACACGACCGACCTTCGACGTGGTGGTCCCCAGCGCATGGTGCTGGATTCCTGCCGCGTGCTGGCCTCCGTTGGGCACTCCTGCACCATCCTGGCCGGCGATACTACGGACGCTCCCAGTGACTGGTTGACGACGGACAAGCAACCCAGAACCGGGATTCCCGCCATCCGCAAGGTCGGTGCGCCGTCGCTCCCCGGCGGTTTCTATTCTCCCGGGGCCCTCCGCACCGTGACATCCGAGTTCAGTCCTGCCGACGTGGTCCACTTCCACGGCGTGTGGTCGCCCTCCTCACACCAGCTCGCCCGGTGCGTCCACGAGGCAGGCACCCCCTACGTCGTCAGCCTGCACGGCATGTTCGACGACTGGGCGATGACGCAGGCCACGACGAAGAAGCGTCTCTTTCTCGCCTTGGGTGGCAGGGCATTCCTCGAACGAGCGGCCGTTGTTCATTGCACCGCACAGGGGGAGCTCGCGCAGGCACGCAAGTGGTTCAAGGGGCGGGGGCTCGTCGTGCCGCCTCTCATGGACCTTGAGCCGTACCGCAACTTGCCGGGCCCGGAACTCGCACGAGCGAAGCATCCGTTCCTGTCCAACCCCGCGCGCCCTGTCGTGCTGTTTCTTTCTCGTCTGCACCCGGTGAAGCGCCCCGAGCGGCTCATCGAGTCCGCCGCGGAGCTCCGGGGGAAGGGCGTGGAGGCGACCTTTATCCTTGCGGGGACGGGCGAAGCGGCGTACCTGAAGTCTCTTCACGACCTGGTTGCGAAGCTGGACCTGAAGGACCGAGTCCACTTTCCGGGGCTGGTCAGCGGTGCCGAGAAGTTCTCGATGTACCAGGCCGCGGATCTCTTCGCGCTGCCGACGCAGCAGGAGAACTTCGGCGTCGTGCTGATCGAGGCGCTGGCGTGCGGCCTGCCCCTCGTCACCACCCGGGGTGTGGACATCTGGCCCGAGCTGGCTGAGAGCGGGGCCGCGACGCTCGTTGACGATCCCCGGCGCGAGTTGACGGGAGCGATGGAAGCCCTGCTCGTGGACGCTTCACGGCGCACGGAAATGGCGGCGAAGGCGCGTCCGTGGGTGTTTTCTCAGTTCCATGAGTCCACCACGACGGCTCATATCCAGGCGATGTACGAGCAGGCGCGTGGCACGGCACGACGGAAGGTCGGCCCGTCGTAGGCGCGTTCAGCGGTACCGCGGGCGTGGGGCTGAGCTCACGGCCCGAAATGATGTCCTTCCAAATCCCACAGAGTGGGACCGCCCCGGACTGCATAAACTCCATTCCTGCTTGCCAGGGGTGGTGGGGCAGGTTGGCCGGAGACTGTTGTCGTGTGGAAAGTCCTCATTGCCATTGTGGTCGTTATCGCCGCGCTGGCCGGGGCGGGGACGTACTTCTTCCAGAGCTCGGGCCTGTCGGAGCAGGTGAAGCAGTACCTCAACCCGGCGAGCAAGCCGAAGGTCGTCCGGGTGGGCGCGGCCACAAAGAACGACTTGGTTCGGACGATCTCGACGCCCGGGGAGATTGAGCCGAAGACGAAGGTTGAGATTTCTGCGCAGGTTTCGGCGCGGATCATTGCGCTGCCGTTCCGGGAGAACGACAAGGTTAAGACGGGCGATGTGCTCGTGCGGTTGGATGCGCGCGACCTTCAGGCGTTGCTGGAGTCGGCGAAGGCGAGCCTGAAAAGTGAGCAGGCGCGGTACGAGGGTTCGCGGGCGGGGCTTGAGAACGCGATGTCGGAGCGCGTGCGGCGGCAGAAGCTGGCGGAGACGGGGGATATTTCGAAGTCCGAGCTCGACCAGTTCGAGACGGAGTTCCGGCGTGCAGAGAGCGCGATGCGGGTGGCGGAGCAGTCGATCGAGATTGCGAAGGCGAACATCCTGCGGGCCGAGAAGGACCTGGATAACACGAACATCACGGCCCCTTTCGATGGGATCGTGACGAAGCTGAACGCCGAGGTGGGCGAGCTGGTTGTGGTCGGCACGCTGAACAACGCGGGCAGCGTGATCATGGAGGTTGCGGACCTGAGCGTCATGCTGCTGAAGGCCAAGATCGACGAGGCGAACATCGCGTACGTGAAGGAGGGGCAGAAGGCCCGCGTGTACGTGAACTCCTTCCCTGATAAGCCCATCGTCGGCACGGTGGATCACGTCGGCCTCAAGAAGGAGGTCGACAAGGACATGACGGCCTACTTCCTGACGGACATCATTCTGGACGCACCGGGCGAGTTGATGCTCCGGTCGGGGATGACGGCCAACGCGGACATCGAGGTGGAGACGTTCCGGGATGTGATCAAGGTGCCCAGCCAGGCCGTGCTGGACCGGGTCCGCGAGGAGTTGCCCGCGTCGATCACCAACGACCACCCGCTGGTGGACAAGAACAAGAAGTTCGTGCGCGTGGTGTACACGATCGACGCCGAGGGGAAGGCCCGCTGCATCCCGGTGACGACGGGCGCCAGCGACCTGACGGACACGGTGATCATGCAGGGCCTCAAGGAGGGCGAGCGGATCATCGTGGGGCCGTTCAAGGAGTTGGTGGCGCTGCGGGATGATCAGATCGTGACCGAGGAGACGGCGGAGACGAAGGCGGCGGAGGCCGCGGCGAAGACGGCGAGCGCGAAGGGCAACGGCAATGGCGGCTGATGCGCCCGTCAAGGCCGAGGTGATCCGGATCCGGGGCCTGACGAAGGTCTACCGGATCGGGAGCGAGCAGGTGCACGCGCTGCGGGGTGTGGACCTGACTGTGCGCCGGAACGAGTTCGTCGCGATCATGGGTTCGTCGGGATCGGGCAAGTCCACGCTGATGAACATCCTGGGCTGTCTCGATAAGCCGACCGACGGGAGCTACGAGCTGAATGGGAAGCTGACACACACGATGTCCACGGGTGCGCTCGCCCGCGTGCGGAACGAGGAGATCGGGTTTGTGTTCCAGAGCTTCGAGCTGCTGAACCGGGCGACGGCTCTCAAGAACGTCATGCTGCCGCTGATTTACTCGCGTCGCCACTGGCTGAGCGCCCGCAGGCTTGCCAAGGCGTCGCTCGAGAAGGTCGGCCTGGAGCACCGCCTCAAGCACAGGCCCAACCAGCTTTCGGGCGGGCAGCGGCAGCGTGTGGCGATCGCCCGCGCGCTCGTGAACACGCCCTCGATCCTGCTCGCAGACGAGCCCACGGGCAACCTGGACTCCACCACGAGCGAGGAGATCATCGCGTTGTTCAAGGCCCTGCACCAGACGGGCCAGACGATCGTGATCGTGACGCACGAGGAGGACATCGCCGGGCACGCCGCGCGGATCGTCCGCCTCAAGGATGGCCGGATCGTCTCCGACCACCCGACGACCGAGGACCCGATTCACCAGGATTACCTGTCCCGCGCCCTGGACGCCGCGAAGCGCGCGGCGGAGACCACGCTCGTTCCGACCTGACAATCGGCCCTGTTCCCTGTTCCCTGTTCCCTGTTCCCTGTTCCCTGTTCCCCGGCTTCCCATGCTGATGCTCCCACGAATCATCCTGCAGACCATGGTCCTGGCCCTGGGCCAGATCTGGGCCAACAAGGTCCGGTCGCTGCTCACCACGCTGGGCATCATCATCGCGGTGGTCGCGGTCGTGGTCACCGTCGCCGCCATGGTGGGGGCCCGCCAAACCATCCTCGATGAGTTCTCGAAGGTCGGCGCGAACAAGATCTGGATCTTCCCGCGTTTCCCGCCGCAGGTGCGCGACCGCTTCAACTGGCGGCAGGTGCGCATTAACGAGGCGCAGGCCGCGGGGCTTCAGGCCGCGGCCCCGTCCCTCGAACGCCTCACGCCCATCACCAACCTCGCCCCCTCGGTGCAGCACAAGGACATCGTCAAGAAGGGTGTCAACGTCTCGGGCATCCGGCCCGAATGGCACGAGATCGAGGGTCGGAGCGTCACGCAGGGCCGCCCCTTCTTCGCGATCGACGAGGAAGAGCGGCGGCAGGTGTGCCTCATCAACGACAAGGGTGTCGAGGAACTCGGGCTCGACAGTGACCCCTCGGGCGCGATCATCCTGATCGGCGGCCGTCGGTTCCAGATCGTCGGGGTCGTCGAGACCAAGGACCCCATCATCCAGATGGGCGGCAACGAGGCTCAGACCGAGCTCTTCATTCCCTTCTCGACCGCGCTCATGATGCGGCCCGAGCCGCGCATCTGGATGATCGCCCAGACCTACAAGCCCGAGCAGTTCGAGGACGCCAAGGCGGAGATCCGCAGCTACATGCGGCGTGTCCGCAAGCTCCAGCCCGAGGACCCGGACACGTTCGGCGTCGAGGCGATCGAGCAGGCGCGGCAGCGGTTCAACACGGTCGCGGGCTTCATGACCGCGCTGGTTGGCGGCATCGCGGCCATCTCGCTGCTCGTGGGCGGGGTGGGGATCATGAACATCATGCTCGTGTCAGTCAGCGAGCGGACGCGCGAGATCGGGCTGCGGAAGGCCGTGGGGGCCCGCCCGGAGATCATCCTCGCCCAGTTCCTGGTGGAGGCGGTGACGCTGTGCATGGTGGGCAGCGGCCTGGGGCTGCTGTTCAGCCAGGCCATTGTGATGGGGGCGAAGGCCGCGTTGCCGAAGTTCATGACGCACGCGTCGGTGCCGCTGTGGGCGATGCTGGTTGCGGTGGGCGTCGCGGCCGTGACGGGCGTGGTGTTCGGCATGTTCCCGGCGATCAAGGCCGCGCGGCTGGACCCGATTGATGCCCTGCGGCACGAGTAAAGCGAAAAGCGAACACCGAAAAGCGAAAATCAGGAAGGCCACGGTGGACGCCAGCTGCCTTCATTTTCGCTTCTCGCTCTCAGCTTTTCGGTCTAGTCAGGCCGCCATCCCGCGCTCGTCCTCATCCTTGAAGAACCCGCCCCACTGGTGCTTGGGCAAATGGCGGTAGTTCATCTTGACCACGCGCGACAGCTGCTGGGCGAAGAGCTCGCGGAAGATCTTGAGCGTCTGCGGCACCGAGCCCGAATACGGCGTCCGGCGGTCGCGGAAGAGCACGACCACCGCGAGGCACTCGCCATCGACGCGACACGAGAACGCCGCGACGGCCGAGTCCTCCAGCCACTCGCCACCGGGGCCGGCCTCGGCCCGGATGTCCTTGAGCCCACGCATGATCGCCACGTCGTCGCGGTTCTCGAACGCGGGGGCCATGATGTCCGCGAGGTGATCCAGCAGCGTCTCGGCGGTATCGCGCGGGCAGTCGTAGTTGACGTAGGCGCCGAGGGTGAAGTCCCCGCTCTGGGAGGGGAGAAAGATGGCCGCGTTGGTCGGGCCGACCTTCTTGAGTGTGTACTCCAGCACCGTCCGCAGCAGGCTCTCCAGGTCGAGCTCCTGCCGGAAGATCGTGTTCAGCTCGCTCGCGAGCGAGACCTGCTGCATCTGCTCCGACAAGTCGCGGTAGCTCGCGGCCATGTCGTTGCACACGCTGCCCAGCTGCCCCATGAGGGACTGGCGTGACCGGTTCAGCTCACGGCAGGCGCCGCGGAGCTTGCGGGCCCGACGTTCTTCCAGGCGTGCCCGTGCCCGTAGGCGGCGCGAACGCTGGCCGGCGGACAACAGGCTCGCGACAAACTCGCGCTCCGTACACGCGCGGTCCAGCAGGTCAACCCCGCCAGCGCGCATCACCTGCACCGCCATTTCCATCGTGGGTTCGGTCGCGACGACGATGCAGCTGACGCAGCGCTCCGCGTCCGCAAGCTCGGTGCAGGCCGCGACGCCCTCGCCGTCGGCGTCGCCGATCAGCACGACGTCGTAGTAGGACTCGTTGAGCATCGCCCGCGCGGTGCTGACGTCGCAGGCCGTGGGCGCATGCACGCCGAGCGACTCGACGCGCCCTGCGACGACTTCGCGCACATCGCGGCACACCGAGAGCACCAGCACGCGCACGCGCCCCAATGCTCCCTCGCCAGTGGTCTTCCGATTTGTGCGACGCCGTGCCATGGGACTTCCTTGTCTGAAACTCCGGCCGCCCAAGCACAAACGCGGCCACACAGTCCCATCGACCCGCCCGCACACCCGGTTTACTCGATGTTCTCGGAATATCCGCAAGTGGGGCGTGATCCCCTACTCGGGCACGGTGAGGACCGCCCGCGTGCCGTTTTCCAGCGGTTCCAGCCGCACGTCGCCGCCCATCGCGACGGCCATCCGCTGGGCCCGCGTGAGGCCCAGGCCCTTGCCGCGGCCGGCGGGGCGGTCGCTGAAGAAGGGGTCGAAGGCGTGCAGCCGGGCGGCGTCGGAGAGGCCGGGGCCGGCGTCGTCCACGCGGAACTCGATACGTCCATCCTGACCCGCAACGGTCACCGACACGGGCCCGAGCGGGCACGCCTCGATGGCGTTTCCGATGAGTTCGGTGAGAACGCCGGTGACAAGCTCGGGGTCGAAGGTCGCGTCGCCCAGGGCCGTGGTGATAGTGACGGGCGTCGCCCGCGCGGTGCGGCGGTGGGCATTCGCGACCGCGGTCTTGACGATCTTCGCAACCTCGACGAGTTGCGGCGCGCTGGTCGGCGTCTGCGACAGCAGGTGCAGGCTCGAGATCAGACTCGACAGGTCCGACGCGGCGTCTGCGATCGCCTTGGCCGCGGCACGGTCGCGCTCGTCCTCGAGCCGCCGCATCAGCATCTGCCCGTGGCCGGAGATCACGGTGAGCGGGTTGTTCATTTCGTGGGCGGCGCCGGCCGTGGTCTGGCCGAGCCGCACCATCGACTCCTGCTCCGCGAGCCGCACCTGCATCTCGGCGATCGCGCGGCCGGACTCGACGAGCTGGTCGTGCAGGCGACGGGACTTCTCGCGCTCGGCGGAGCTCGCGAGGGCCGCGGCCCACGTCGCGATCACGGCCCGCAGTGTTCCGGGCGAGAGGCCTTCCGAGAGGTCGCGGTCGCACAGCAGCATCGCGGTGGGGGACTCGCCGGATGCGTGCCCTGCGACCGGCATCAGCCGCAGCTTGCGAAGGTCCTCGGCTCCTGCGAGGTGCCCGCCGAACCAGGGCAGCAGGCCCAGCACGCTCACGTTGAGGGCCGCGCCGCCCGCGATCGAGCCGATGGCCGATTGCAGGCGCTCCGACAGAGGTGCCAGCACCACCCCGGGCATCGCGTTCCCGCCTCCGTCCAGCCGCACAAACCGCCAGCCCACGTCCGCCTCGACGAGCACGCCGTAAAAACCGGGGCCGAATGCACGCAGCGCGGACTGAGCGACCACGCCCATCGTCTCGCCGATGGTCCGGCGCGGCCCGCCGAGTGAGTGGAACTGCTCGATCGCTTCCAGCACGCGCGTCTGGGACACGCTCATGGTGGCGCGCTCCTGGAGCGCCGTGTTCAGGTCCGACAACTGGCGGTTCGCGTTCGCGAGGCTCTCGAGCAGCAGCCCCGGGGGGGTCGTGTCGTCCAGCCCCAGCACCTTGAGGCGGTCCGCGATCGCCACGTGCAGAGGCCCCGCGATGAGCGCTGGGCCGCCCATCTTGAGGCCCATCTCCGCCCACAGCCGCTCGCCGTCGGGCGTGGGGCCGAAGTCCCCGCACCAGCCCAAGTGCAGCCGCCGGCACACGGCCTTCGCAACGGTCACGATCCCGATCAGGGCGCGGTCCGGCCCTTCGGGCAGCGCGGCCCAGGGCTGGCCGTGCAGCCATACTACGTTCTGGATTGTCTCGGGGAGATTCCAGTGCTCGGCCACGCGCCGCCCGGCGGTGTGGTGATCGAGGCCGAGCACGAGCCGCTCGACGCTGTCGCTGTCGCACTTGCGCCGGTGCGCCACGGCGAGTACCCGCTCATAGCTCCGCGGCAGCACAAGATCCAGTACGAGCTTGCCGACATCGTGGAGCAGCCCGGCGAGGAACGCCTCCTCGGGCACGACCCGCAGCTTGGGGTTGACCTGCGCGATCAGCTCGGCCGCGCACGCCACGGCGATCGAGTGCTTCCAGAACCCCTTGCGGTCAAAGGTCGTCGCCAGCCCCTCTTCGGGGCCGCCGGGGTCGTTCCGCCGCGCGTTGTCCGCATGCTCGTTCGCGAACGTGTCGTCGAGCGCCTGGCTCGCCTGCTCATCCTCGCCCGTCATGAGGTCGTACACGCTCACCGACAACGCGGCCGAGCGTACCGCCTCGATCCCCAGCATCAGCACCGCCCGCTTGACGGTCGTGATCCGGTCGCCGAGTCCCTTATCCGCGCGGCGGCAAAGCCCCAGGATCCGCGCCGAGAGCGCGGGGTCGGTCTCGATGATCTTCACGACGTCGGTGATCAGCACCTCGTCGATGGTGCCAATGGACAGCAGCCGCGCCGCTACGGGCGACAGGGTCGGCAGCGTGCGGACACGCTCCAGGATGACTTCAACCTGGCGTGCCCGGGCCTGATCGGGAGTTGTGCTCGCCGGGGCTGTCATGCTCCAAGTCTCAAGAAGTGAGAGGCCTCCGGGTCAGTGTGTAACGGTCCCGTTCTGCGGTGAGCCTTGAGTTTTGTGGTTCGGGCTTCCCCGCTCCTCGCTCTCCAGCTCCAGCAGTTCCTCCAGCTTCGCCATGAACACCGGCACATCGAAGGGCTTCTTGAGGAACGCGTTCGCCCCTGCGCTGATGAGCCCGTCGATCTCCGCCTGGTTGACGACACCGCTGACGCAGAGCACCTTGGTGTCGGCGTACGCAGCGTTCTCGCGGATGCGCTGGCACACGATGTTGCCGTTGATGTCCGGCAGCATGTAGTCCAGGATGATCAGCTGCGGCCGGAACGCCTCGGTGAGGAGCCCCGCGTCGTAGCCAGTGCCCGCGGTCTTGACCTCGAAGCGACCATCGCGCCCCAGCAGGTCCATATAGAGCTCAATGATCCGCGGGTCGTCGTCCACCGCCAGCACCCGCTTGCGGCCGTTGCCCAGCGCTTCGACCGGGATGTTATTGGCCCGCATGAAACGCACGAGCTCTTCGCGCGGGATGCGGCGGAACTTGCTCCCGGGCACCCGGAAACCGGTGAGGCGGCCGGAGTCAAAGCAGCGGATGATGGTCTGCTGGCTCACCTTGCAGATGGCCGCGGCCTCGCCCGTGGTGAACACGCGCTTGCCCGACAGGTCTTCGCTCGGTGCTGGTTCGTTCGACATAGCTGAGGCCCTCGAAGCGACGCCGCGCACCCGGGTAACTCAACCCAGCTTGCCCGCGTCCTACAGGGCTTCATCGACCCCCAGATTTCCCAACTTCACGCACGGGGCCTCCCCGGGTCCGGGAACGTGCGCCGGCACGACGCCTGTGCGGCGCATGCAGCGCGGCCAAACCCCTACGATGCGGCCCTGATGCCGCCGACTTCCCTCCAGACCACACAGACCCTCCTCGACGAGGGGAAACTGGAGCAGGCGGAGGCCGCGGCGAGGCGGGCGTTGCGAAATGCGCCTGCCGATCTCAATGTGCTGAGCCTGCTGGGGACGATCACGTTTGCCCGTGGGAACTACGCGCAGTCCGAGTACTTCACGAGGCAGCTGTTGGCGCGGCGCCCCTCGCCGGAGGTGCATGCCAACCTGGGGGCGGCGCTTGGTGCGCAGGGCAAGCATGACGAGGCGATCGAGCACCTGTGGGCCGCGCTCAACGCCAACGCGCGAGATAACGCCGCCCGCATTACCCTCGCGAGCGCCCTGCTAGGCCTGAACTTGCCCGCGCAGGCGAGGGCCAGACTCGAGCAGGGCCTCGCGATGTTCCCCGGTCACCCCGCCCTGGTCGAGGCGCTCGCGAACGCGCTCCAGTCCTGCGGGCGTGTGGATGAAGCGCTGGTACTGATCGGTAACCTCATCGACAAAGGCCACCGCACGCCGGCCATCCTCTACCGCTGGGCGATCCTGCACACCTATGCGTCAACGCCCAGCCCCGAGCAAGTTGCGCAGGCGCACCGGCAGCACGCGCAGCTCATCGAGCGGGCTGACATCCCCCGCCCGCCCCGCCGACCTCATCAGGGCCGCCGCTTCCGCATCGGCCTTTTGTCGCAAGACTTCCGCACCCACTCCGTCGCGCACGTGATCGAGCCCTTCGTCGAGCACGCCGACCGCTCGGCCTTCGAGGTCGTCTGCTACTCGACCTACCCGCTCGAGGACGCCGTCACCGCGCGTTTCAAGGCGACGGCCGACCATTGGCGGCCCGTCGCGCGCCTGTCCGACCAGGACCTCGCGCAGCAGATCGCGAATGACCGCGTCGACATCCTCATCGACCTTGCCGGCCTGACCGAGGGCCGCCGCCTGGGTGTGCTTGCACTCCGCCCCGCGCCGGTGCAGGTGACATACTGCGGATATCCCAACACGACCGGCCTTACGAGCGTGGACTACCGCATTGTCGATGCTCTTACCAACCCGCCCAAGCTCGCCGTCCACGGCAGCGAGCAGCTCCTCCGCATCCCCGGCTGCTCGACCGTCTACCGCCCGCCCGACCATCCGCCCGCAGTGTCCCCACTCCCCGCGTTGTCGAAGGACCACATCACCTTCGGCGCCTTCGGCAGCCTGCTCAAGTACAACGACCGTCAACTGAACATCTGGGCCCGCGTGCTCCGCGCCGTGCCTGGCTCCAGGCTCATTCTTAAGCACTTCAGCTTCAGCGATGAACTCGTTCGTACCGACATCATCGCCCGCCTTGAAGCGGCGGGTGCCCCCGCCGGCTCTGTCACCGCTCTCGCGCCCACCCCGGACACCGCCGCGCACCTCGGGGCCTACCACGACATCGACCTCTCCCTCGACACGTTCCCTTACAACGGCACCGTCACCATCCTCGAGTCCATCCTCATGGGCGTCCCCGTGATCTCACTCGCCGGCGAAACCACCGCCAGCCGCATGGGCCTGTCGCTCCTGACCGCCGCGGGGCACCCCGAGTTCTGCGCCACGACCGAAGACCACTTCGTCGACGTCGCAACCAAGCTCGCGAACGACCTCCCGAACCTGGCCGCCCTCCGCGCCAATCTCCGCAACGATCTCCTCGCCTCCCCCATCTGCGACGGCCCCGACTTCGCCAAACGCCTCGGCGACACGCTCCTGGAAGCCTGGAACAGCTGACCACTCATGTCTCTCGACCGCATCAACCTCCTCGTCGACAAGGGTGACTACCCCCAAGCTCTCCCGCTGGTCGAGCGTGCCCTCGCCCGCGCGCCAAGCGACCTTGAGCTCGTCTCCCTCATGTCCTTCGTGCTCACCAAGCTCGCCCAGCACGCCCGCGCCGAGCACTTCGCGCGCCGCCTCCTCGCGGCCATGCCCGAGCACCCCCACGCCCTTCACAACCTGGGCAACATCCTCACCGTCCTCGGCCGCCACGACGACGCGATCCCGCTCCTCACCCACGCCTTCGAGCTCGCCCACGAACCCCAGACCGCCATCGCCCTCGGCAACGCCTACTTCGCCCTCAGCCGCTTCGCCTCCTCGCTCGACGTGCTCCAACAGGCCCTCACCATCCACCCCGCCAACTTCCTGCTCCGCAACAACTACGCCCACTCCCTCCACGCCTGCGGCCACATCGACGACGCCCTGCCCATCCTCCGCCAGCTCACCCTCGAAGCCCCCCAGGACCACGGCCTCGCCGACGCCATGTGCTCCGTCCTCAACTACGCCCCCGACGCCACGCCCCAGGACATCTTCAACGCCCACCTCCACTACGGCCAACTCATCGAGCGCGTCACTCCTGTCCCGTCCCCGTTCCCCGCCCCCGTCCCGACTCCACCCCTCCGCCTCGGCCTCCTCTCCTCCGACCTGCGCGAACACGCCGTGGCGCACCTGATCGAGGACATCCTCACCCACCACGACCGCTCGCGCCTCCACATCACCTGCTACGCCGGCCCCTCCATCGAGGACGACACCACGCGCCGTCTCCGCACCCTCGCCGACGACTATCGCTCCGTCACCGGCCTGAGCCACGCCCAGGCCGCGGCCATCATCCGCAAGAACAACACCCACATCCTCATTGACCTCAACGGCCACACCAAGGGCCAGATGCTCCAGGTCCTCGCCCACCGCGCCGCCCCCGTGCAGATGACCTATACCGGATACCCCAACACCACGGGCCTGCGCACCTGCGACTTCCGCATCGTCGATTCCCTCACCGACCCCGCGAGCAGCAGTGGGGGAGGCGCCGACCGTTATCACACCGAGAAACTCCTCCGCCTCGACCCCTGTTACATGTCCTACCGCCCGCCGCGCGACCTCCCCGCGATCACGCGCCTTCCCGACTCCGACTTCCGCCTTCCCACATCCGACTTCCCCCTGACCTTCGGCTCCTTCTCCAGCCTCCTCAAGCTCAACAACAAGCTCATCGCGCTCTGGGGCCGCGTCCTCGCCGCGGTGCCGAACTCCCGCCTCGTTCTCATGCACACCGGCCTCACCGAAGAGGCCGTGCGCGACGATGTCCGCCAACGCTTCGCCGCGCTGAGCATCGACCCCGCCCGCATTGACCCCCGCCCGCCGCTCGCGTCGCGCCAGGGCGTGCTCCCCGCCTACAACGACATCGATATCGCCCTCGACACCTTCCCCTACAACGGCGCGGTCACCATCGTCGAGGCCCTCCTCATGGGCGTCCCATACGTCACCCTCGCCGGCCACACCTCCGCCAGCCGCGCCGCCCTCTCCATCCTCACGGCCGTAGGCCACCCGGACCTCTGTGCCACTACAGAGGACCAGTACGTCCAGATTGCCCGCGATCTGGCCAACGATCCACTCCGCCGCCACGCCCTCCGAACCCAGCTGCGCGCCCGGGTTCTCCAAAGCCCCATCTGCGACGGCCCGGCGTTCTGTCAGCGCTTGACCGCCCTGCTCCAGGCTGCGTACCAGTCCAGGCTCACGGAAGCCTGAACCCCGCTCCGCACTCCGGGCAGGTTCCCCCCGCGGCCTGTCCCCTCAGGTCATACGCGCACGCGTGGCAGTGCCCCATCGGCGTTCTCGCATCCACGCGCCGCGCCTTCAGCACCGCCCAGACGCTCGCCCCAAGGAAAAAAGGCGCGGAGAAGTACCAGTGCCGACTGAACCATCGCCCCGCTTCGGGCGAAATCGCCTGCATTCCCATGAACACCGCCACCCAGCTGATCACGATCAGCAGGGGCAAGATCCGCCATATCGAAGTCCCGCGCTTCAGCATCCCCGCCCTCCTGATCTCCCCCACCTTACCAGATGCCTGATTTCCCCTTGGAGTTCCGCCCACCGCACGCGATAATCGCAACCACACCCCCGCCGGGGTACGTACAGGCTTTCCCCTTGCCACCTCACGTGGCGCCAGCCGTGCCCACACGGTCTCGGTTTCATTTTTTCGCAGCCCCGAATCACTGAGAACCCATCCATGCGCACCAACCTCGCCCTCGCGGCCGCCGCCCTCCTCGCCTCCCCCGCCCTCGCCCAGTCGCTTCTCTATGACAACGGCACATTCGTCACCCACCCGGGCGCGGGCCCGGACGGCACCGACAACTCGGTCACCCAGACTGGCATCGTGGTCTCCCTCGGCAACGACGTCACCACCAGCAGCGGCACCATCAAGATCGCCGACAACTTCACCGCGACCGCCGCGTGGGACCTGACCGAGCTCTACTTCTACGAGGTGCAGTCCCAGACCGCCGCGAACCTCCACACAGACTTCCGCATTCCGGCCGCGTTCGTCGAGATCTACAACGCCGACCCGCGCCTGGGCGGCACGATCATCGCCGGCGACATGACCACCAACCGCCTGACCGGCGGCGTCTGGACCAACGCCTGGCGCCTCTCCTCCAGCGGCGCGGCCAGCAACACCCGCCCCATCTTCCAGTGCACCATCGACATGACCTGGGCCCCGGTCCTCCAGCCGGGCGAGTACTGGATCGCCGTGTCCGTCGAGGGTGAGCCCGGCGTCACCTCCGCGATCGGATCTATCCCGATCCCCCAGCAGCCCGAGCACAACGCCACCCAGTTCTTCAACGGCAACTGGATCTCCCTGCCAATCGACTTCCCCTTCAAGCTCTTCGGCACCGTCGCCCCCTCCTGCGGCACCTCCGACTTCAACGGCGATTCCGACTTCGGCACCGACGCCGACATCGAGGCGTTCTTCGCGTGCCTCGGCGGCACCTGCTGCCCGACTTGTTTCGCCGGCGGGTCAGACTTCAACGGCGATGGCGACTTCGGAACTGATCAGGACATCGAGGCCTTCTTCCGCGTGCTGGCCGGCGGCAACTGCTGATCCGGTTTGTCATTCAACGATCATGATTCCATGATCGCGTTCTCTCGTCCGCGCAAACTCTCGGGGGTTTCGATGCGCCTGTCGTTTCTCGCTTTGGCGTGCCTCCTGACCGCACCCGCGTTCGGTCAGGGTATCGCCGCGCAGCGGCTCAACACCGCCACCAACTTCAACCGCCCCATCCTCGTCACCCAGCCGCAAGGCGAGACCGCCCGCCTTTGGGTCGTCGAGCAGGGCGGGGTCATCCGCATCATGAACGCCGCGACGGGCGCCGTGAACGCCACTCCCTTCCTCACGCTCACCGGCCTCTCCTCCGGCGGCGAAACGGGTCTGCTCGGCGTCGCCTTCCACCCCGACTACGCCACCAACGGGTACTTCTTCCTCTACTACAACCGCACCGTCGCGCCCGCAGGCCGTGCCATCTACCGCTTCCGCGTCGACCCCACCAACCCCAACATCGCCGACCCTGCCTCCGCCACACCCATCTGGGTCCACCCCACCGGCCCCAGCATCCACAACGGCGGCTGGATCGCCTTCGGCCCCGACCGCAACCTGTTCATCGCCTGGGGCGAGAGCGGCACCGCCGCCAACGCCCAGGACATCACCGACAATCCCCTCGGCAAGATCCTCCGCATCGACATCGACGGCCCCGACAACATCATCGCCAACGCCGACGACGACCAGTTCCCCGACGACGCCGTGAAGAACTACACGATCCCGCTCGACAACCCGTACGTCGGCCTCGCCGGCGACGACGAGATCTGGGCCCACGGCCTCCGCAACCCCTTCCGCAACTCCTTCGACAAGCTCACCGGCGAGCTCTACATCGCCGACGTCGGCGCCGGCACCTGGGAAGAAGTCAGCGTCGCCCCTGCCCCGCCCGCCGCGCCGGGCCGCAACTACGGCTGGAACTGCATGGAGGGCTTCTTCTGCACCGGCAGCCAGTCCAACACCAGCTGCGCCTGCAACACCGGCCTGTTCACACCCCCCGCCTACGCCTACCTCTCCGGCGGCGGCGCCTCCGAGTGCGCCATCTCCGGCGGCTACGTCTACCGCGGCTGCGCCATGCCCTGGCTCCACGGCACCTACCTCTTCGGTGACTACTGCTCCTCCAAAGTCTGGACGTCCACCTACAACGGCACCCTCCTGACCGGCGTCACCGACATCAGCCCCCAGCTCTGGACCTCGCCCCGCCCCGCGATCTACAGCTTCGGCCAGGACTCTTCCGGCGAGCTCTACATCTGCGCCGGCACCGGTGTCTACAAGCTCGTCCCGACGGGGGTCGCCAACCAGTGCGGCTGCGGCTCCGCTGACTACAACGGCGACGGTGACTTCGGCACCGACCTGGACATCGAAATCTTCTTCCGGTGCCTTGGCGGTGACTGTCCGCTCATCTGCGACATCTGGTGCTCCGACTTCAACGGCGACGGCGACTTCGGCACCGACGCCGACATCGAAGCCTTCTTCCGAGTCCTCGCCGGCGGCTTCTGCTAGTTTCACAATCCGACCGTCTCACCGTCTCACCGTCTCACCGTCTCACCGTCTCACCGTCTCACCGTCTCACCCCAGCACAAAGCTCCGGTCCCTCCACAGCTTCTCCAGCCGGTCCCCCATCCCGCCCTTGTCCGCGAGCTTCTGCCCGCACGCCACGAGCAGGTCGACCAGCCCCTCAAAGTCCGCCACCGCGATGAACTCGCGCCCGACCCGTGCCGGCGAAGTGTTCGTCCCCGCCTGCACGGCCGTGAGGTCCGCCATGTTGTGGTAGTTCCCCAGCGGCAGGCACACGCACGTTGATTCCAGCCCCGAGTGATAGAACACCGACGCCTCGCACGCCCCGCCCGCCATCAGCTTCCGCTGCCACTTCCAGCTCGGCGCCTCGCTCAGCTTCTGCGAAGCAGTGGGGGCGCTCCCGCCCGCGATCTCCTCCGCCCGCTTCGCAATCGCGTCCGTCAGCGTCGGGCTGAACACGCTCAGGCGATCCCCCACCCGCACAATGGGCCCGCCGCCGATGGGCGAATCGTTGAAGCTCCGGCTGTTTTCCAGCGCAATAACCCGCGCCTCGCGCGGGATCGTCCCGTGCCGCACGGCCGCGATTGCCCCGATAAACCCAATCTCCTCCGCCCGCGTGAACAGCAGCGTCGCGTTCCCGCTAGCGTCGTCCATCAGCACATCCATCGCCGCCAGCGCCGCCGCCGCGGCCGCGAGGTCATCGCACGCCTGCGTGTGGACGTTCCCCTCAATCACCTCCGCCGCCCCCACATCCCACACACCCACATCACCAACGACGAGGTCCGCCCGCCCCTGCAACTCCGCCGTCCAGTACTTGAACGGCTCGGTCTGCCCCGTCGCCCCCGTGATCCGCGCCTTGTGCCGCTGCCCATCGCGCGACACCAGCACGATCCGCGCGTCCTTGAAGTAGTCGTCCATCACCCCGCCGCGGAACGACAGCTCCACGACGCTCGGCGCCACCACCCGCTCAACCACGAACGCCGGATGGTCCAGGTGTGCCGTGAACCACACCGGCCGCGCCCCGCTCGCCGCAGCCTTCTCGCGATGCGACACCACCATGTTCCCGGACGCGTCCTTCTCGAGCTTGAGATTGGGCCGTGCCGCCACCCACCGCTCGATCCACTCCACCACCCGCCACTCCCGCCCCGCCGCCGTGGGAATGTCGGTGACCTCCAAAAGCCACGCCAGGTGCTGCTGTCGCTGAGAATCGCTGATAACAGGTCGTGCCATACTCCCATCGTACGTATCTCCGTTCCGAAGCCCCTCCCTGAGGGAGGGGTTGGGGTGGGCTCCGCGCGACACAAGTCAACCGACACCGGGCCAAGCGCACACAACCTCAACCCCACCCTGCTCCCAAATCCGAAATCCGAAATCCCAAATCCAAAATTTCTTCCTCTTCTCACCTCCTTACCTCCCCACCTCCTCACCTCCCCACCTCTTCACCTCCACGCCCTCCCCTACCCTCCCCCCGTGGACGCCGACCCCACATCCTCCCTCCGCCTCGCCCCCGGCCTCTTCCTCCCCGAGAGCCTGGTCGAGTACTCCTTTTCCAGCTCCTCCGGCCCCGGCGGCCAGAACGTCAACAAGCGCGCCACCCGCTGCCAGCTCCGTGTCCGCCTCGCTGACCTCCCGCTCACCCAGGCGCAGCTCGGCCGCCTCACCCGCCTCGCGCCCTCTTTCGTCACCAACGAGGGCGACCTGCTCATCACCGCCGACGAGCACCGCTCCCAGGGCCAGAACAAGGCCGAGGCCGAGGACCGCCTCAAAGACCTCTTCAAGCGCGCCCTCATCGCCCCCAAGCCCCGCCGCCCCACCAAGCCCAGCCGCGGCTCCAAAGAACGCCGCCTCACCGAGAAGAAGGTTCGTGGCGAGATCAAACGCCGCCGGCGCGACCTGGACTAAGGACGATCGCATGCCTCGGATCAGCGCGTTCTTCGGCATCACGATCTACATGTATTTCCGCGACCATGCGCCCCCTCACTTTCACGCGTTCTATGGAGACGACGAAGCGCAGATTGAAATCGAGACGGGTCGGATCATCGAGGGTCGCCTGCACCCTCGCGCCTACGGGCTCGTTATGGAATGGGTGCTGCAGCGTCGCCCGGACCTCCGGCGAGCATGGGAACAAGCCTCTCGTCCGACCTCCATCGATCCGGTTCCGCCCCTGATCTAGAATGCCCTATGGAACGCATTACCGCGTGCGAACCCCGGCCCGGTTACAAGCTCTGGCTCCGTTTCTCCGACGGATCCGAAGGTGTTGTCGACCTCTCGGAGTTGGTAGGCCAGGGCGTCTTCGCGGCGTGGTTGGACCCTGCCCACTTCAACAAGGTCGCGGTCGATCCGATGACCAGAACCGTGTGCTGGCCCGATGGGATCGACTTGGATCCCGACGTGCTTTATTCCAACGTGACTGGCAAGGCGATTCCCGGCTCCGACGCGGCGTGATGATCGGTTTTCCGTCTCGCCTCCCGTTCCGGCCGATATCACGCTCGATGCCCGGCCCGCCCCTCCTCATCGCACTCCCCCACGCCCTCAGCGTCGGCGGCGTCACCACCTGGGCCGTGCGCCTCATCAACACCCTCGCCTCCCGCGGCCATCCCGCCGCCCTCCTCCTCCACCCGTACGACGGGCCACAGCTCACGCTCTCGCTACACCCGAGCGTGCAAGTCTTCCGTCCGCAAAACCTCCCACCCTTCGGCGACAACCCCGGCGACCTCTCCACCTACATCCGTCACTACCAGCACGCCATCGCCACCCTCGCCGCGCAATACGCCCAACCCGTCACCCTCGTCCCCAACACCCACGGCGACTGCTTCGGCATCGCGGCCGCCCTCACCCGCTCCGAACCCAACGGACTCCGCGTCCTCGGCTGGCAGCACAGCGACATCGAGTACGACGCGCGCGTCCTCGCGCGCTACGAACCCGTGATCTCCAGCTTCGTTGCCGTCAGCGACCGCATCGATTCCACCCTCCGCTCGCGCCTCCCCGCGCGGAACGCGGACATCCACAACATTCCTTACGGCGTCGAAGTCGCCGCCCTGCCACCGCGCCGCGAACGCCGACTGGGCGACCCCATCCGCCTCATCTACACCGGCCGCCTCGAGCACCACCAGAAGCGCATCCTCGCCCTGATCCACATGTCCGACGAGCTCACCCGCCGCGGCATCAATCACAGGCTCACAGCAGTGGGGAACGGCCCCGCCGCCCCCGAGTTCCTTGCCCTTGCTGCGTCACGCCCCCCGATCACGCACATCCCGCCTCAAGCCCCCGACCGCATCGCCGCGCTCCTCGCCGCCTCCGACGCCTTCGTCCTCCCCTCGCGCTTCGAAGGCCTCAGCGTCTCCATGCTCGAAGCCATGGCCGCGGGCTGCGTCCCGATCCTCGCCCGCACTGACTCCGGCGCCCTCCAAGCCATCACACCCGGCGTCAACGGCCTCATCGCCGACGTCGCCACTGAGGCCGACGACAAGGCCGCGGGGCTCGCGATGGCCGACGCCGTGCAGCAGCTCACACATCGCGACCTCGCCGCGATGTCCCACGCCGCGTGGCACACCGCGCACACCCGCTACTCCCTCGACCTCCACGTCGATCGCGTCACCGCCCTCACCAACGCCGCGGCCGCCGCGCCCGCGCGTCAGTGGCCGGCCAACCTCAACCCCGCCTTCTCCGCGCCCCCCGGCGCCCCCGGCGGCTCGGGCTCTGTCCCCGCCGACGGCCCCGCCCGCCTCGCCGCGCTGCTCAACGGCCTCGCCGGCCGGCGCATCATCCTCCACGGGTCGGGCCAGCACACGCTGCAACTCGCGCCCACCCTCGCCGCCTCACCCGCGACGATCCTCGCCGTCACCGACGACGACCGCCAGCGCGCTGGCCAGCGCGTCCTCGACTACCCCATCATCTCACCCGACCAGGCCCGCGCCACCGGCGCGACCGATGTCGTCATCAGCTCCTGGATGCACCAGGACGCGATCTACGCCCGCCGCGATCTTTACGAATCACAGGGCCTCACCGTCCACCGCATCTACACCTGAGCCGCTCAGTCGTGCAACGTCGGCAACCACGCGGCCTCCAGCAACCCCTTCCGCCACCGCCACCGCTTCAGCAGCAGGTGATGTTCGTACACCATCCGCACCATCAGCCCCGAGTGCTCGCCGCCAACACTCTCCGCCGGCACATCCGCGAGCGCCACGAACGACTTCTCCAATCGCTCCGCCGCCCTCTGCTCGCGTTCCACAAAGGCGTGGCTGTACTCAACCTCCGCCTCCGACGCCACGTCCCGCCCAAATACCTCCGCCGCGCACTCCGGGGCCGCGACCGCCAACCGATACGCCTCCGCCCCCAGCAGCTCCTCGCGCGCCAGGTACCCCCGCGGCTCATACCGGTGGTCGTGCGTCACCACCGCTCCCGGCCGGTACAGCACGGGCATCCCCAGCTTCGACATCCGCCACGCAAACTCCAGGTCCTCAAAGCACGCGCACTTCAATGACTCATTGAACCCGCCGACGCGCTGCGCACTCGCCGCCGCGAACGAGAGGTTCAGCGTCCACGCATGCCGGAAGCCCCAGTCGTGGATCGGGTTCGCCGCGCGCTCCCCGACCATCTGGTCATAGAAAAACACCATCGACGTCTCGCGGATCAACCTGTCAAACATCCGGTCCGGCGCGTACACCTTCCAAGGCGCCGCCCCCAGCACCATCGCCTGCCGTGGCTCAAGCTCCGCATGCGCCCGCAGGTGCGCCTCCAGCAGATCTCGCGAAGGCACCACGTCATCATTCAGCAGCAGCACCACCGGCGCCTTCGCCCGCTCCAGCAACCGGTTCCGCGTCGGCCCCGGCCCCGCCTTCTCACACTCCATTACGCTCAGCCCACCCGCACGCCCGCCGCCACGGTCCCAGGCAGATCGCGCCGCGGCAGCCGCTTCCGCATCCGGACCGTCGCTCCCAACCAGCACCTCGTACCGCTCACACGACAAGGACTGGGGCGCCAGGCTCGCAACACACGCCGCAAGCTTGTCGGGTCGCCGGTACGTGGGAATAAGCACACTGAGATCCACACCGCGATATCGACCGAAGCTCCGTTCCGCCTCCGACTTCCGGTTTCCGGCTTCCGACTTCCGGTTTTTCCGCCCCTACCATCCCCCATGCTCTGGCAGCCCCCGCTCCCGGACACCTACACCAAAATGGCCCCCGCCGACCTCGCGGCCGCCATCTCCGGCCGCCGCCGTGAACTCGGCGACCAACTCGTCATCCTGGGTCACCACTACCAGACCGACGAGATCATCCAGCACGCCGACATCACCGGCGACTCCCTGAAACTCTCGCAGATGGCCGCGCAGGTCGCCACCGGCGGACGCGATGTCCGCTACGTCGTCTTCTGCGGCGTCCACTTCATGGCCGAGACCGCCGACATGCTCACCCCCGAGCACGTCGCCGTAATCCTCCCCGACCTCTCCGCCGGCTGCTCCATGGCCGACATGGCTCAGTACGACGACACCGTCCAGGCGTGGAACGACATCCACGAATCGCTCAAAGAACAGGGCTGGACCGGCACCATCGTCCCGATCACCTACGTCAACTCCTCCGCCGCGATCAAAGCCTTCGTCGGCGAGCACGGCGGCGCCTGCTGCACCAGTTCCAACGCCGGCGCCGTGTTCACTTGGGCCATGGGGCAGAACAAGACCGGTGGCGAGGTCAAGGTCCTCTTCCTCCCCGACCAGCACCTGGGCCGCAACACCGCCGCGGCCCACGGCATCAACACCGCCCTCAACACCTGCATCTACGACCCCCGGCTGGCCCGCAAGGGCCAACCCCTGGGCGGCGCGACTCCACAGCAGCTCCTGGACTCCAAGGTCATCCTCTGGGCCGGCCACTGCTCCGTCCACAAGCTCTTCCGCCCCGAGCACTGCGATCAGATCCGGGCCGAGAACGCGGCGAATCCGGACGCCGAGCCGACCAGAATCCTCGTGCATCCCGAGTGTGCCAAAGAGGTTGTGGATAAAGCCGACCTCGCCGGCTCCACCGAGTTCATCATCCGCACCATCCGCGAGGCCCCCGTGGGCTCACGCTGGGCCATCGGCACCGAGGTCCACCTCGTGACCCGCGTCGCCCAGGAAGCCGCGGCCAGGGGCGTCAGCGTGCGAATCCTGAGCGACTGCCAGTGCCTCTGCACCACCATGTACCGGATCGACCAGCCCCACCTGCTCTGGGTGCTCGACAATCTCGTGGGCGATTCCGGCGGGCGCGACCCCAAGATCAAGAAGCCCAAGGTCGTGAATCAGGTCAGCGTCCACCCCAAGGTGCGCGAGCTCGCCCTGCTGGCGATTGACCGCATGCTCGCTCACACCGGGACTGGCAGCGTCAAGGTCGCGACCTGAACGATCCGACCGTGCCCTGCCCCGTGATTTAGACACAACCCCAAGCGAGACCGGGACTTACACCCCGACCTTCGCCCCGCTCTTCACCTCAACGATCGGCGAGCCGTTCCGCTGGATGTCCAGTTCCACGCTCTCCCGCATCAGCCGCCCGACCTTGAACTTCACGGCCCGCTTCGCCGGGACCTCGACCTTCTGCATCGTCTTGGGGTTCTGAGCCAGGCGAGCCGCCCGCTCCTTCACCTCAAACACGCCGAAGTCGCGGAACTCCAGCCGATTGCCCTTCTTCAGCTCCACGATCACCTGGTCCAGGAACTCCTGGATCGCCTTCTTCGCGTCGGCGCGCTTGAGCTTGGTCCGCTCAGTGATGCGCTCGATGAGGTCTTTCTTCGTGATCGTGGTGGTCATGCGTGGTCCCTTGTTCCGCTTCTGCTTGCCGCTTTCCCATCCCGTATCGTCGCGTGGCGGTGGTCGTCGAGCCCCCGCATAAATCGGGGTTCCCCAACGGAGTCTTTTCCAGCACCTTCCCACCCGCGCCGCACAGGGTCTTTCCACCCCCTGCGACGCACCCCCCACCTGTCGTCATCCTCCCACGGCTGACGGCTTTACGCGCCGAACCGGGTGCAAGTATGGCGCGCCAGAGCCGGTCAGTCAATGGGCACGTTCCAAGTGCCTCCGGCACCCCTCCCAGGGGCTCCAGAAGTATCACAGACAGTCCTCATCCGATACACATCAAATGTGCTTGACACGCACCCGCGTTCATGCTCCCAAACATGCCAGAGCCGCTCAGAAGCGGATTACGAGCCCCGCGTACAGCCCCTGCAACGACCCGTCGAAGCTGAACTCGTCGGCACCCTCCCCGTCACCCAGGCCGAAAAACAACGCCCGGTAACCGATCTGCACGCCCACGTTGTCCCAAGGCCGCCACTGCCCGCCCACGATGATGTCGAACGAGTAGTCGTTTTCGCTCGTCGGCAACCCGCCCAGGGTGATCTGAGCGTCCATCGTGAACCGCTCGTAAATGTCCGTATTCAGCTTCAGACCCACGTGCGGCTGGATAAACCAGTCATCGTGCGAGTCCGTTCCCCCGCTCAGGTTCTGGATCTCCCAGCTCTCGCCGTACACCCGCACCCCGCCCACGGCGTCCAACCGCGGGTCCAGCGCCCATGTGCCGTCGCTCTGCCGCTCCTGAGGCTTCCCGGCAAAGGTGTACGCGGCTTCGAGCTCCATCACCGTGAAGTCCAGGCTGCTGTTCAGCGTGTCCCCCGCAGAAAAGTCCACGTCGCCCACCGAGCCGTCTAGCCCCGAAGCGTCCCGATCCATCCCGAAGAAGATGCCGCGGAACGTGCCGCGCCAGTCACCCCGCCGCGCGTTCACCTCGACCAGCGGCGCAAACTGCGGGTTGTCCATGTTCAGCTCGCGCAGGGTCACCCGCCCCGCCGTCCCGGGCGTCTCCCGAGGCAGCCGTAGGCGCCCGCTGATCCCCACAAACCATGCCGCGGGCTCGATGTCCCATCGCCACTGGTTGGGATCTCGACCCTCAATCTCGGTCTGTGCGGGGGCCGTATCCGTCGCCACTTCGGGCGCAGGAGCCTGAACCGGCGCTGCCTGTTCCTGGCCCAACGCCGCGCCCGCCACGCACAACCCGGCCACGCCCGCTACTACACTTTTGAACATGCTCGAAACTCCCAAGCCGCGACCGATATCGAGGCCGCAAGCGTACCCCGGCCCGGGCTTCCCCGCCCGCTCCTAGCCTTCCGACGTGAAGCCCACGCTCACCCTCGCCATCGAATCCAGCAACCCCTCCGCGGCCCAGCCCTCCGTCGCACTGGTGAGTGCGCAAGAAGTGCTCGGCATCGAGCCGATCGATTTTAAGCCTCACACCGACGACCTCATCACCGCCATTGACCGCCTCTTCCGGCGCGTCGGCCGCATGCCCCGTGACCTGACCGCCGTGGCGGTCTCCGTTGGCCCCGGCGGCTACACCGCTGTCCGGATAGCCATCACGACCGCCAAGCTCATCTGCGAGGCTACGGGTGCCGCGTGCCACCCGATCCCGACCGCCCACGTAGTCGCGGCGAGCGTCGAGTCTGACAAACCCTTCGGCGTGGCGCTCGCCTCCAAGGGCGAGTCCACCTTCCTGACCCGCTTCCACCCGCGCCAGGGCTCTGACCTCCCCCGCGCCCGGGACGAGGGCCGCCTGATCACCGCCGCGGACCTCGATCAGCTTGGCATCTCACTGTTGGTCATCGACCGCTTCGCGCCCGCCATCCTTTCCGCCCGCGCCGCCGAGCTCGGGATCGAACTCCGCCCCCCAACCCTCGACCCAGCCGCGGCCGCTTCGCTCACCGCAACCTTCCCTGCGGTGGACCCCGCCGCACTCGCGCCCCTCTACCCTCGCGAGCCGGAGGCAGTGACGAAGTGGAAGCAGCTGAAGCAGGGGCCCCGGGCATAGGCGGCTTCAAGAAGCGAACGGGTTGATGATCTTCACACCTTCGATAACAGGCTGACTCTGGTCATCCTGTGTGTAGAGAACCTCGGCCCCCGCTTCGGCGCACGCGGCCACGAGCTGAGCATCGAAGTACGACATCTGGTACTGCGTGGTCATCCGCCAAGCATTCGTGATCACCGCCTCTGTAGGCATGACCAGCTTGAACACGCTCATCCAGGCCCCCAGCACCTCCGGCACATCAACCTTCAGGTCGCTTGTCCGACGCTTTCTGTGAATCGTGGCCGCGAACTCGCAGGCTACCTGCCACGGGAAGACGACCTGCGTCTCGGGAAGGTTCTTGAGAAAAGCGAGCGACTTGGCTGCGTGAGCCGGATCACTGATATCGACCGCATCGACGAGCAGGTTAGTGTCGAATGCGATCATCGTACAGTTCCTCGCGGGTGATCTTCGGACCGCGAAGCACGATCAACTTCTCACGCTGGATTCGATCCAGGAGCTCCCAAGCCTTGCGACGCTTCTCATCATCCGCTTCGGTCGGGACACGCACGAAGCCATGCGATCCATCGGGCAGGCTGACCTCGCGATCGGGCCTGAACACTCCATCCGAATAGGTCACAGGGATTTCGTCGCGAAACTCCATGCTCTAATCGTATCCCCAATCCAATCGCCCGGTCAGAACTCCCCCAACCCCCCCACATGCTTCACCATGCTCGACACATACTTGAACACGCTGTCGCAGAAGATCATCACCCCCACCCCCTCCGGCCTGTCCCGCCTCAACATCCGCCCCGCCCCCTCGAGGATCAGCCCCGAGCTCGGCCCCGCGAACAGCCCCTCGCGGCGGCACAGCTCCACCACGGCCGCGTACGCGGCCTCCGTCTCCACCTCAATCACCTCATCGACGAGCTCCGGCTGGTACAGCTTCGCCACGTGCAGCTCGCTCAGGCTGCGGATCCCCGGCACGTCGTGCCCTTCGGTCGGCTGCACCGCGATCATCTTCACCTTCCGCTCCGGGTGCGCCCCGCGGAAGTATTTTGCCAGCCCCATGGCCGTGCCGCACGTTCCCAGCGAACAGAACACGTGCGTCACTTTGCCCGCCGTCTGCCGCCAGATCTCCGGCCCCGTGGTCTGGATGTGGGCCTTCTCGTTGGCCGCGTTCTCGTACTGGTTGGGCATGACGTACTTGTCGGGCTGAACCCGCGCATAGCTCCGCGCCATCCCGATCGACCCCTCGCCCATCCCCGGCGACGGGCACATCGAGTCGGTCATCACGTCCACATCCGCCCCCGCCAGCCGCAGCAGGATCTTCTTCTCCAGCGGCACCTTGTCGGGCACCACCGTCCGCGCCTTGTACCCGCGCACGCTCGCCATGGCCGCGAGGCTGATTCCCGTATTTCCGCTCGTGGGCTCGACGATCCCGCGCGTCGCGCTCACCTCTCCCCGCTCCTCCAGGTCCCGCAGCATCGCCCACGCTGCGCGGTCCTTCACGCTCCCGAAGGGGTTCATCCACTCCAGCTTCGCATACAGGCTGAATCCATCCACCGGCGCCAGCCGATTGATACGCACCATCGGAGAGGGGTTCTCCTCCCGTGGCAGCATCTCGAACACATCCTCATACACGCGCGTTGAGTGGTCCATGCCCCACTCTATGGGCCGCCTCCATTTCCGGTTTCCGCTTTCCGGTTTCCACTTTTCAGCCAACACTTCCCCACCCCGATGCACCTCCTCCGTCACACACTCATCCCCGTCCCGCCATCTGAACTCTTCGCCTGGCACATGCGCCCGGGCGCCTTCTCACGCCTCACCCCGCCCTGGCAGACGGTCCGCGTTGTTTCCGCCCAGCCCGTGGCCAACGGCAGCCTCACCGTGCTCGCACTCAAGCAGGGCCCGCTCACGCTCCACTGGCACGCTCTGCACTCCAACGTCATCCCCGATCGCGAGTTCACCGACACGCAGGCCAAGGGCCCCTTCAAGTCATGGAAGCACACGCACCGCTTCCTCCACGGCCCCACCCCCAACTCCAGCACCCTCGAAGACGACATCACCTTCACGTTTCCCCTTTACGTCCCTTCCTTCGCCCGCCGCACGATCGAGCAGGACATCGAGCGCTCCTTCGCCTTCCGCCACGCCCGCACCCTCGCCGACCTCACTCGCCACGCCCAGTTCTCTGCCGCCCGCGCCGCGCGCAATGAATCACCAACCCTCCGCGCCGCCATCTCCGGCAGCACCGGCCTCATCGGCTCCGCCCTCACCGACTTCCTCACCGCCGGCGGCCACGACGTCACGCGCCTGGTCCGCCGTAAGCCCGAGCACCCCGGCGAAGCGAGCTACACCGACCTCCCCGACAATCTCGACGCCGTGATCCACCTCGCCGGCGAACCCCTCGCCAAAGGCCGCTGGACCAAGCGCAAGCGCGACGCCATCCTGAGCAGCCGTGTCGAGACCACCCGCACCCTCGCCAAGTCTCTCGCCCAGCTCCGCCGCCCGCCCGCGACCCTCATCGTCGCCTCCGGCGCCCACTTCTACGGCCACCGCGACGACCAGGACCTGACCGAAGACGACGGCATCGGCTCCGGCTTCGTCCCCGAGGTCGTCCGCGACTGGGAGGCCGCGGCCGAGCCCGCCCGCAACGCCGGCATCCGCGTCGTCCACCTCCGCATCGGCATGGTCATCTCCGCCAAGGGCGGCGCCCTCGGCGAGCTGCTCCCGGTCTTCCACCTGGGCCTCGGGCCCATCCTCGGCAAGGGCACGCAGTGGTGGAGCTGGATCAGCCTCGACGACGTCCTCTACGCCATCCTCCACACCCTCGCTACGCCCACCCTCCACGGCCCCATAAACCTCACCTCACCCCACCCGGTGACGGCCGCGGAGTTCTCGCGCACCCTCGCCCACGCCGTGGACCGCCCCCTCTTCGCGCACGTCCCCACCCCCGCGCTCAACCTCATGCTCGGCGAAAAAGCCGAAGTCCTCACGATGAGCACCCGAGTCATCCCCGCCAAGCTGCGCAAAGCCAACTACCGCTTCGAGCACCTCACGCTCGAAAGCGCGCTGTGCCATGAGCTAGGCCGCTCCTGACCCGCTTGGCGTCTCCCTCTGTGGCCTCTGTGAGCTCTGTGTTTCAACCCTCTTGGTTCATACCGAATCCGCCACCGGCACATTTACATTCGGCTTATCCAGCCCCTTCTTCTTCCGGCTGCGGATATTCATCACCTCCACCAGCAGTGAGAAGGCCATGGCGAAGTACAAGTACCCCTTGCTGATGTGCGCCCCGAAGCTCTCTGCGATCAGCAGGACGCCGATCATCAGCAGGAACGACAGCGCCAGCATCTTCATCGTGGGGTGCCGGTGGATGAACCGCGAGATCGCCCCCGACGCCGCCAGCATCACGCCAACGGAGATCATGACCGCGAGGATCATGACGTAGATATTCTGCGCCATCCCCACGGCCGTGATCACCGAGTCAATGGAGAACACGAGGTCAACAACCAGAATCTGCGCGATCACCGCGTTGAAGGTCGCGCCCTTGCTGTTCTTCACTTCCTTGCTGGGGTCGCCCTCCACGTACGCGTGGATCTCGTGCACCGCCTTGAAGATCAGGAACAGCCCGCCCACGGTGATGATCAGGTCTTTCCACGTGTAGTCGTGCTGCAATCCAAGCATGTCGATCGTGAACATCTTCTTCTGCGCCAGCTGGAGCACGAAGGAGATCAGCAGCAGCAGCCCCACCCGCGTCACCACCGCCAGCATCAGCCCCGTCTTGCGGGCCTTGTCCTGCTGCTCCTTGGGCAGCTTGCCCGCCAGGATCGCGATGAACACGATGTTGTCGATCCCCAGCACCACCTCCAACAGCGTCAGCGTCAGCAGCGCCACGAGATTGGGGCCGAGGTGTTCCGGCGCGATGAGCCGCGAGATGTCCCAGATCGACCCGCCCCCAACCGCCGCCGCCGTGTCCGCCGCCAGAGTCCACATCAAGAAGCCCTCCGAGTAGGCGGGAAGCATACCGGGGTCCCACCTCAACGCGCGGGTGGCACGACCCGCCCTGGGGTCGTGCTTTCATCGCCAACCTCACCGCCCGTCCCCTCCCAGCCCCCTCCCTACCCTGCAAAATGCCCGCCGCCAACCAGGCCATCGCCTCCCTCCTGCACGAAATGTCCCAGATGCTCGACCTCCTGGGCGAGGACTCCTTCCGCGCCTCCTCCCACGCCCGCGCCGCCCGCGCCGTCGAAGACTTCCCCCACGACATCGCGACCCTCGGCCGCAAGCAGCTCCTCGAGGTCCAGGGCATCGGCCCCAAGATGGCCGACAAGATCCTCGACTTCATCGCCACCGGCGAAATGAAAGAGCACAAGGAGCTCGCCGCCCGCGTTCCCCCCGGCCTGCTCATCCTCCTCCAGGTCCCCGGCCTGGGCCCCAAGACCGTCCGCGCCATGTGGACGCAGCTCAACATCTCCGACCTCCCCAGCCTCAAGAAGTCAATCGACGACGGCTCCATCCTCACCGTCCCGCGCATGGGCCAGAAGCAGGTGGACAAGATCAAGGCCGCCATCTCCCTCGCCGAGCAGGGCCAGCAGCGCCTCTGGCTCGGCCGCGCCGCCTCGCTCGCCGAGTCCTTCGCCTCCCGCCTGCGCTCGCTGCCCGCCGTGGCCCGCGTCGAGCCCGCTGGCTCCCTCCGCCGCGGCAAGGACACCGTCGGCGACATCGACATCCTCGTCGCCATAAAGCCCGGCCACGAAGCCGAGGCCGCCGCCATCTCCGAAACCTTCCGCACCACCCCCGGCGTTACGCAAGTCCTCGTCGCCGGCGACACCAAGTCCTCCGTCCGCGCGAGCCTCAACCACGACGTCGGCCGCTGGAAGCGCACCACCGACGAGGGCGAGCAGGGCCCCACCATCCAGGTTGACCTCCGCGTTCTCCCCCTTGGCGCTTGGGGCTCCGCCCTCATGTACTTCACCGGCTCCAAGGAGCACAACGTCAAGCTCCGCGAGCGCGCCCTCAAGATGGGCATGACCCTCAACGAGTGGGGCCTCTTCCCCGAAGACAACGAGAAGACCCCGCCCCAATCCCGCGGCGTCGCCCCCATCGCCTCCGCCACCGAGGAGGACGTCTACGCCGCGTTGAAACTCCCCTACATCCCCCCCGAATGCCGCGAAAACCGCGGCGAGTGCGACTGCCCCCCAACCACCCCCATCCGCCTCGTCGAAGTCGCCGACATCAAGTCCGAACTCCACGCCCACACCACCGCCTCCGACGGCCAGCTCACAATCGAAGAACTCGCCGAAACCGCCAAGGCCCGCGGCTACCACACCATCGCCGTGACCGACCACTCCCGCTCCTCCGCCGTCGCCGGCGGCCTCACCATCGAGCGCCTCCTCACCCACATCAACGCGGTGCGTTCCGCCAAGGTGAAGGGCATCACCATCCTCGCCGGCTCCGAGGTCGACATCCTCGCCGACGGCTCCCTCGACTACCCCGACGACATCCTGAAGCAGCTCGACATCGTCGTCGCCTCGCCCCACTCCGGCCTGACGCAGGACCCGCCCACCGCGACCGCCCGCCTCATCAAGGCGATCAGCAACCCCTACGTCCACATCGTCGGCCACCCCACCGGCCGCCTCATCAACCGCCGCGCCGGCATGTCCCCCGACCTCGCCGCGCTGATCGCCGCCGCCAGGCAGCACGACGTCGCCCTCGAGGTCAACTCCCACTGGATGCGCCTGGACCTCCGCGACACCCACGTCCGCGAGGCCGTGCGCGCCGGCGTCAAGATCGCCATCGACTGCGACGTCCACGCCAGGGAGGAGTTCGACAACATCCGCCACGGCGTCGCCACCGCCCGCCGCGGCTGGCTCACCCCCGACCTCTGCATCAACACCTGGCCCGCGGATCAGTTGCACGCGTGGCTTAAGTCCAAGCGGTGATCTGCCGGCGTGCCACGACCGTGCTCGGACGGTCGTGTGCCTGTGGTGCCACAATCACGCTTTGTGATCGTGGCGTCCTCAGATTCATTGCAACGAAAAAGGGCCAGCCCCAAGGCCAGCCCTCTTCAGAATCTGCTCTGTCGCTCTGTCCGTCTCTTACACCTCAACCACCATCGCCACCGCATTCCCCCCACCCAGGCACAGCGCCGCAAGCCCGCGCTTCCCGCCCGTCCGGTGCAGCTGATGGATCAAGGTCGTCAGCACCCGCGCGCCGCTCCCGCCGATCGGGTGCCCCAGCGCGATCCCGCCGCCGCACACGTTCAGCCGCTTCTCATCGATCCCCAGCGTTTTGATATTGCCGAGCACCTGCGCCGCGAACGCCTCGTTGATCTCGAACAGATCGATGTCCTTCGCGCTCAGCCCCGCCTTCTTCAGCACGCCCTCGATGCCCGTGATCGGGGCCGCGAAGATGTCCTTGGGCGCCACGCCGCTGGTGTGGTACGCCACGATCTTCGCGATCGGCTTCACACCCAGCTGCTCCGCCTTGCTCATCGACGCCACCACGATCGCCGCGCCGCCGTCACTGATCTGGCTCGCGTTCCCCGCCGTGATCGACTCGTGCCCGGGCACCGGGCGCAGCTTGCCCAGCGTCTCCGCCGTGCTGTCCCCGCGCACGCCCTCATCAGCGCTCACGCCCGCCCCGCCGTTGTACTTCTTGTCCCCGATCTGCTCCGCCGTCAGGGCCACCGTCTCATTCTTAAACCATCCGTTCTTCGCGGCCTCCGCCGCCCTCTGATGGCTCTGCGCACTGAACCGGTCCTGCTCCGCCCGGCTCACCTCATACTTCTTCGCGATGTGGTCCGCCGCGTTGGTCATCCCCCAGCACTCAAACGCGCACCGCAGCCCGTCATACTGCATGTGGTCCTCGAACGTCGCCGGGCCGAACTTCACGCCCTCGCGGATCCGCGAGAAGTGCGGCGCCCCCGTCATGTTCTCAAACCCACCCGCCACCACCAGCTGGTTGTCCCCCGCCCGGATCGACTGGGCCGCGTTCATCACCGCCTGCAAGCCCGACCCGCACACCTTATTGATGGTCTGCGCCGACGTCGTGTCCGGCAGCCCCGCCTTCAGCGCCGCCTGCCGCGCCGGGTTCTGCCCCAGTCCCGCCTGCAGCACGCACCCCATGATCACCTCGTCCACCTGACCGCCCTTGAACGCCGCGGCCAGGGCCGCGTTCTCCGCCGCGATCCCGCCAATCGCGTACGCCCCCAGGTGCGGCGAATGCACCTTCGCCAGCCCCCCAAAGAACTTCCCAATCGGCGTCCGCTTCGCGGCCAAAATCACAGGCGTCAGGTTCGCAGCCATCAGAAATCTCCTTCAATCCCAACTCTAGGTCGCCACCCCCCCTCTCTCCCCAACCCGTGCCACCGAGATGTCCTCATCTCGGTGGTTCCCCTGACTAAACACTCCCGTGCCACCGAGATGTCCTCATCTCGGTGTTCCCCCGGTCCCCGCCCCGTCGGGGCGCAAGAGTGTTGCCACCAGTGAAGCGACGGCGCATCGCCGCCGCGCAACTGGTGGAACCCGGCGCGCGACCCCCCCGCCCCGAAGGGGCGGAGGATCTCCATTGAACCCGAGGGAAACTGAACCCGAGGGATCAGCCCCCTGCCCCCGCCTCAGCAGCCCCCACCCGCCAGCACCCGGAAGAACGCCTCGATGTCCTGATCCGTGCCGAAGTCCCCATCGCCATTGAAGTCAGCCGACCCGCACCCCGTCACCGACAGACCCGCCGGCGCAGTCTGGGTCGAGCCGCAAGAGTTCGACACGATGCAGTCGTACGCCGCCTCATACCCGGCCAGCAGCGGGCTGATCTGAAGCGTGGGCGTGTTCGCCCCCGCCACAGACCCCTCGTCGATCAGGTTGACGCCGTTACGACGCCACTGATACGTCAGCCCCCCGCCGGGGCTGGTGGCGGTGATCGTGAAGAACGCCAGCCCACCCTCCGGGACGCTCTGCGAGATCGGCTGGAGCGTGATCACCGGCGCCGGGACGCCGGGCCGCTGCAGGAGGATCGACACGTCGGCGCCGCCATTGTTGACGACCGCGAGATCAGGCTTGCCGTCGCGATTGAAGTCGCCGAGTTCAACAGACCGTTCATCCGATCCTGATTCATAGCTGACAGCCGGCTGAAAGGTACTGTCGCCATTGCCCAGGAGAATCGACACGTTGCCGCCGACAGAACTTGCAAGGGTCAGGTCAGGCCTGCCGTCACCGTTGATGTCCCCCGCGGCGAGACCCCGCGGAAAGCTGGGCACGCTGTAGGCCACCCTCGGCTGAAGGGTGCCGTTGCCATTTCCCAGCAGAACAGAGACAACGCTCGGCTCAAAGAGCCCCGTCACCGCGACATCGAGCCGGCCATCGGCATTGAAGTCCGCGACAGCCACCGCTTGCGCTCCGTTGCCTCCGGCATAGCTCACCGGGGTCTGGAACGTTCCGTTCCCGTTCCCCAGCAGGACTGAAACACTGTCGCTGTCGGAGTTTGTCACAACCAGGTCGGGTTTCCCATCGCCGTTCATGTCCCCAGTAGCAACCGCAATCGTCTCAGTGCCGATGGGGTAGTTGACCGGCGCTGCGAACATCGCGGGGTTCGCGTTGCCCGTGCCCAACATGACAACCACACCCGCGAAGTGGGCGACGGCCAGATCGGGCCTGCCATCGCGATTGAAGTCCCCCAGCTTGACGTCACGCGCACCCGAAGGCAGCCCGCCGTAGTTCACCGCCGCCTGAACGGTGCCGTCCCCATTGCCCAGCAGGATCGACACGTTATCGCCGCCCGAGTTGCCCACCGCAAGGTCCGGCCTGCCATCGCCGTTCAGGTCGCCCACCCCGGTCCGCCGCGGCACGCTCCCCGCCGTGTAAGCGACCGCCGCCTGAAGCGTGCCGTCCCCGTTGCCGAGCAGGATCGAAACGTTTCCAGCGTTTCCGTTCGACACGACGACATCGAGCTTGCCGTCGCCATTCAGGTCGCCCGTGCTGACATGCTGGGCGTCAAAGCCCACCCCATAGCGCACCGCCGGCGCCAGGTTCGGTGGGCACCCCGGCCCCGCCGGGTCCACCGCGAACGCCGCGCCCGCCAGCGTCACCGTGTACGCAAAGCCCTGCGCCACCGTCGCGCCACCGGTCCACCCGCTCAGCGTCCCCGCGGCCCCGGGTCCATCAGGGATCCGCTCCGCGATGTACGGCTGGTCCGCCCAAATCTCATTGCCCCCCGCCACCGGGTCCAGGTCGAACTGCGACACCGCCAGGTAATACGTCCCCGCCACCGGGACGAACTGCCCCGTGATGGTGGACTGGGAAAAAGCCGTGCCCACAGCGTCATCGTTCATCGTCACGCCGCGTCCCGTCGAATCGAACAGGAAGACCTGCGTGTCCGCGCTCGCCCCGCCCACCGTGCTCGCCCTGAACGTCGCCAGGTTCAGGATGCGGATCCTGTAAATGTCCACATCCGCCCCCGCCGCGCCGATCGCGCCCGTGATCTGCGTCAGCGCCCCGCTCCCCGTTGTGATGTTGCCCGCCGCGAGCGTCGTCCCCGCATCGCCCATCTCCGCCCACGTCTGCGCCCCCGCCGTCGACGCCAGCAGACCGACCGCGCCCACCACGCACACACCGCACCCACGAATAAGCGTCATGGCACTCTCTCCCGGTCCACCGCTTCGCATGAGGAGAGACGCGACTCCAGCCGCCCGCTCACAACGCCATGAACCGGGCCGCAGTCTACAAGAGACTCACGGGTACTCAATGGAAATCCCTCGGGCACCTCTCTGACGTTGGCGATGCGGCCGTCGGCGAACGTTCCCGAGTCAGCCCGAACAAAACCCACAGCCCTCGATATCCTCCGTGCAGTTCCTCTCGCCCCATCGGGGCGCCAGAGTGTTGCCACCAGTGAAGCGGCGGCGCTTCGCCGCCGCGCAACTGGTGGTCCCCGGCCGCCATGCCCTCGCCCCGAAGGGGCGGAGGAACTTGTAAGGAACACTTACAAGTTCGATCCCCCCTTCAACCTCCCCCGCCCTCCTGTTACCCTGCCCTCACCATGCCCAAACCCCTCGTCGTCACCCTCGCCGGCGCCGACCTCCCCCTCTTCCTCGACAAGGTCGACCGCTCCGACCTCTACGGATACGTCGAAGTCGAAACCCTCGACGAACACGGCCGCAAGTGCGCCCTCGCCACCCTCGCCGACGACGGCAAAACCATCATCCCAACCTCCTGCTCCGCCCTCGCCATGCTCTCACCCGACGGCCAGTGGCTCGACAAAAAATCCCTCGCCCCCACCGACGCCCACGGCAACAAACTCACCCCCGTCCCCTCGTCCTACTCCGCCCCGGTCCCCCTCCTCAAAACCGCCACCATCGACGAGTACCTCAGCCACAACATCCGCTCCGTCTACCAGGTCTCCTCCGACGCCGACCTCGCCCCCCTCCTCGCCCAGCTCAAGCAGGGCGTCATCTTCCACTTCCCCTACTCCTTCCGCGGCGGCCTCGAGCCCGACGCCGGCTTCCTCCTCCTCTCACACACCGGCACCCCCTTCCTCGCCATCGGCTCCCCCACCAAGCTCGAAATGATCGGCCTCGACCAGGCCGCCCCCGCCGCCGCGGATGACGACGAAACGCAGGACGACGAAGACATCGACTTCGGCATGATGTAAACGATCCGCACGCACCCGCCCCGCACGAGACCACCCCCATGCCCTCCATCAACCTCTCAAACAGCAAGGGCCGCGACGCCATCGTCGGCGCGCAGGCCGTGCAGCGCCCGCTGAAGGTCCGCTGGCTCGATGAGCAGGGCCGCCAGGCCCAGTCCGCCCGCATCATCAAGGGCGACCTCGCCCACGACCTCACCGCCCTCGAGGCTAAGGCAGGCGGCCGCGACAAAATCGCGCAGTCGCTGATCGACGCCGACCCCGAGATCGACCTCGAGACTCACGGCTCCCTCCTCCGTGAAACCAGCCGCGTCTTCATCGATCAGGACGGCAAGGTCGTCCGCCGCATCAAGCAGTTCGAGGTCATCCGCAACCCCGACGGCTCCGAACGCGAGCGCCGCCCCCGCCAGCCCGCCCGCCCCAACACCGCCGACGAAGTCCCCCTCAAGTGGACCGGCAAGCTGATGAAGAAGGCCGAGGCCTACAACAAGTTCGTCTTCGCCTCCAAGCGGCAGATCCTCCACGTCAACGGCATCACCTACGACTTCCTCTTCGGCATCGCCAAGGAACTCCACGAGGCCCAGTCCATGATGCTCCTGGGCGCCGGCCCAAAGGGCAACCAGCCCCTCGTCCTCACCAAGGGCGGCCAGCAGTACCGCGGCTTCCTCGAAGGCCGAATCGACGGCGAGAAGTACTGCCTCATCCTCCACCTCTCCAACATGGAACTCAAAGCCCCCGCCCCTTCCGACACCGCCGCGCCGGCGACAAAGGATCAGGAGTAAGCCATGGTCGCCACCCCCGCCGGTCTGGTTGACGCCTCCCAGCTCCAGGTCCTCTTGGGTTCCTACTCCGTCGGCAAGGCCCGCAGCCTCTCCGACCCCTTCCTCGCCCTCAAGGCCCAGGGCTACCGCCGCAACCTCGCCAACCGCATGCAGGCGATGGACAAGGCGATGGTCAAGGACAAGTTCCCCCAGTGCGAGAGCCTCATCACCCGCAAGGTCGACGGCGAGTGCACCCTCCTGCTCATCGACGGCAAGCACTGCCTCACCATCAACCCCGGCGGCGTCGTCCGCTGCGGCCTCCCCTTCATGGAAGAGGCCGCCGCGCTCCTCGGCAAAACCAAGCACAAGCAGGCCCTCATCGCCGGTGAGCTCTACCTCGCCCGCGAGGGCCGCCGCCCCCGCGTGCACGACGTCTCCCGCGCCGCCCGCCAGCCCGACTCCCAGGCCGACGTCGACAACCTCCACTTCGCCGTGTTCGACATCCTGGAACTCGACAGCCAGCCCGCGCCCCTCGCCACCGCGCAGGTCTTCAAGCACATCGACGCCATCTTCAAGTCCGGCACCCGCATCCGCCCCGTCGATTCCATCAAGGCCAAAACCACCGACGACATCTTCAAGGCCTTCGACCAGTGGGTCGAGAAGGAAGGCGCCGAGGGCCTCGTCGTCCGCTCCGACACCGCCGGCCTCTTCAAGATCAAGCCCCGCCTGAGCGTCGACGCGGCCGTGCTCGGGTTCACGGAGGGCACCGACCACCGCGCGGGCATGCTCCACGACATGCTCCTGGGCCTCATGCGCAAGGACGAAACCTTCCACGTCCTGGGCCGCGTCGGCGGCGGCTTCACCGACGACCAGCGCCGCGAGTGGCTCAGCGACCTCAAGGACATGGCCACCGACTCCGACTACGCCGAGGTCAACGACTCCGTTGCCTACCAGATGGTCCGCCCCGAGTGGGTCGTCGAGATCTCCGTCCTGGACCTCATCAACCAGAACACCCGCGGCGGCGCCGTCGACCGCATGGTCCTCGAGTACGAAAAAGACTCCTACAAGTCCATCCGCCGCCTCCCCCTCGCCAGCCCCATCTCCCCCGTCTTCACCCGCAAGCGCGACGACAAGGCCATCAACCCCGCCGACCTCCGCCTCCAGCAGGTCGCCGACGTCGTCGAAGTCCCCATGATGGACCTGGGCGCGAAGCAGATCGACACGCCCAAGAGCGTCATCCTCAAGCGCGAGGTCTACACCAAGACCCTCAAGGGCGCCCTCATGGTCCGCAAGCTCCTGATGTGGCAGACCAACAAGCAGGCCGAAAACAGCAAACACCCCGCCTTCGTCGCCGCCTTCACCGACTTCAGCCCCAACCGCGCGACGCCCCTCGACCGCGACATCCGAATCAGCAACTCCCGCGAACAGATCGAGCAGCTCTACCAGGCCCTGAAAGACGAAAACATCGTCAAAGGCTGGGCCCCCGTCTAATTGAGCCCGCCCCAAAAGAGCCGATCGCGCAAGCGATCGATGTATCCAACGCTCCGCCCCAACGGGGCGCCAGAGTGTTGCCACCAGTGAAGCGGCGGCGCTTCGCCGCCGCGCAACTGGTGGGCCAGAAGTCGCTAACCCCCGCCCCGACGGGGGCGGAGGAACTGCCCCAAAGAGTCGATCGCGCACGTGATCGATGTCATCCTCGCTCGCGACGCCCCCGTCCAACCCTCAACACGCCCCTCCACCCAACACCCTGAAAAACGCCTCAATGTCCTGATCCGTCCCCACATCCCCATCCCCGTCGAAGTCCGCCTCGCCGCACCCCGCGCAGCAGTTCCCCGCCAGGCACGCGAAGTACGCCTCGATATCCTGGTCCGTCCCAAAGTCCCCATCGCCGTTGAAGTCCGCGCTGCACACCCGCCGGTCCCGCCACACGGCCACATACGACGTCGGCTTGGAAGCCCCGTTGAACACGCCGTCGGTGAACACATGATGGAAGCTGCCCACCACTACCACGTCCGGCCCCACCGGGATCGCCTTATATGCCCCTGCGCCCGGCACATTGACCCCGAAGGTAAATGGAGCCCAGAACGTTCCGTTCCATCGAGAGACCTTGCGACCGGTCGTCGCGCTGATCCCGTTGGTCGTCGCCAGCATCTCCCCGCCGCGCTCCGTCAGTGAGTAGATCTCCTGAGATGCGGAGGGAGTGGCCTGCACCCACGCCGACCCGTTCCACTTCACGATGAAGTCATTGGTCGTGGTCCCAACTCCGGTGAACGTCCCCCCGGCAAAGAGCGTTCCATTCCAAAACGCAATTCCGTTCACCATGCCCGTGAACGAAGCGCCCAGCTGCGCCCACGCCGAACCGTTCCATTCCGCGACGATGCTGCCGGCGGTCAGGGGCACCGTGATCAGCAGCCGCCCTTGGCTAGAAAGCAGACGCGGCTTGTCGCAGCTTGATCCGCAGGAGAAAGGACCCGTAAACCCTGCGCCCATCGGCGACCACGAACTGCCATCCCACGCCGCCACACCGGCGGACACCGAGCCCGCCGCGGTGAAGGTCCCCGCCACGATGAGACGGCCCTCGTGTACCACCATGTCAGTGACCCGCCCGTTGAGTCCGCCGCCCACGCCGTGCCACTGCGACCCGTCCCACCGCGCGATTCGGAGGGCGGGCTGACCGTCCGCAGTGGTGAACGAACCTCCAGCGTAGAGATCGTTCTGAAACTCACAAAGCGCCAGCGGTCCCGGAGCAGAAGTCCCGGAGCCCGGCCCCATCCCGCTGCCCAACGGTGAGAAGCCCTCGCCATCCATAAGAGCTACGCCGTTCAACCACTGGTGCGACCCGCGTGTGAATGACCCGCCGATAACTGTCCGTCCCCGCCACCCGCAACCGCTGTATACGAAACTGTTCAGGCCTGGGCCAGGCTCCTTCCAGGACACTCCGTCATACCGCAGTGTCGGGCACTGGATCGCCGTCGTTCCACTAAGCGTCACGTTCGTCCCCGTCGCCCACAGCTCGCCGTTGGTCACCGTCAGGTCGCCCACCCTGCCCGATAGCCCCGGCACCAGCACCCACGCGCTCCCGGTCCACCGGTAGACGCCCGACGTGCTGTGCGTCGCATAGAGCTCGCCGTTGTATGACGCGACGCCCCCCACGGCCACACTCCCGGGCGGAAAAGCGACCGGCCACGCCTGCCAGCCGCTCCCCGTGTAGCGGAACACACCGTTACCGCCCACGATCAACTCCCCGTTGTGCGTCGTCATCTGGTACATGCTGCTGGCGGGGAGGGAGGAGTGATTGCTCCACGCGGCCCCGTCCCACAGCCGAGATCCCGAGTTGGTGCCTCCGATGAGCGTGCCATTGAAGCTGTGGAGCGAGTCGACCACTTGCACGCTCGGGATGGGCGCCGCCCACCAGCGCGTCCGGTCGAACCACGCGACATTCCCGGAGACTGCTGGGTTGCTGCCCCAGGTACTGCCACCGCAGGCCCAGAGCTGCCCCTCGTGCGTCCCGAGTCCAAACACGCCCGTGTTGGCCGTCGTGCGAACACCCACCCACCCCCGCCCGTCCCAGTACGACAGCGCGGCCGACGTCGACGGGTCCGAGCACGTGCCGCCGATCGTCGGGCAGTTACCCAGCGGCCCATCCCCGTCCGGGTCCCACGTCGTCATCGCCCATGGGGCCGACCCCAGCTTCGGATCACCCCACCCCGGCAGCCACTCCTGCCCCGCGCAAGGGATCGCCAACGTCGCAACAACAGCCATCGGCAGCTTGAGCATGGGCGGAAGGTAACCAATCCCTTCCCAAGTTCAACCCCGTCCTCCACGCAATCCATCACCTCTTCCCTCCCTAACCTTCCCCCATGACCGAGAACACCCACCGCTTCGGCACCCGCGCCATCCATGCCGGCCAGTCACCCGACCCCACCACCGGCGCGATCATGACGCCGGTCTACATGACCTCCACCTTCGTCCAGGACTCCCCGGGCGTCTTCAAGGACGGCTACGACTACGCCCGCTCCAAAAACCCCACCCGCACCGCGCTCGAGGCCAACCTCGCCTCCCTCGAAGGCGCACGCCACGGCCTGTGCTTCTCCTCCGGTCTCGGGGCCATGGACTGTGTCCTGCACCTGCTCAAGGCCGGGGACCACATCGTCCTCAGCGACGACGTCTACGGCGGCTCCTTCCGCCTCATCGACAAGGTTTTTAAGCACCACGGCGTCGACTGCACCCGCGCCGACATGACCAGCCCCGAGGCGACCAAGGCCGCGTTCAAGGCCACGACCAAGCTCGTCTGGCTCGAGACCCCCAGCAACCCCATGCTCAAGGTCATCGACATCGCCGCGACGGCTAAGCTCGCCCGCCAGCACAACGCCCACCTCGTCGTCGATAACACCTTCGCGACGCCCTTCCTCCAGAACCCTCTCGCGCTCGGCGCCGACATCGTCTGCCACTCCGCCACCAAGTACCTCGGCGGCCACAGCGACCTCGTGGGCGGCGCGCTCATGGTGAGCGACGAGAAGCTCGCCGAACGCCTGCGCTTCGTGCAGAACGCGGTCGGCGCGGTGCCCAGCCCGATGGACTGCTTCCTGATCCTGCGCTCGACGAAAACCCTGCACGTCCGCATGGAGCGCCACTGCTCCAACGCGCAGACGATCGCCGAGTGGCTCGCCAAGCACCCCAAGGTCGAGAAGGTCATTTACCCCGGCCTGGCCAGCCACCCGCACCACGAGCTCGCGAAGAAGCAGATGCGCGCCTTCGGCGGCATGATCTCCGTCGTGCTCAAGGGCGGCCTCTCCGCCGCGACCAACTTCCTGGAGCGCGTCGAGCTCTTCTCCCTCGCCGAGTCCCTCGGCGGGGTTGAGAGCCTCATCGAGCACCCCGCCATCATGACGCACGCATCGATCCCCGCCGACGCCCGAGCCGCGCTCGGGATCGTCGACGGGTTCGTGCGCCTGTCCGTGGGAATCGAGGACGTCCAGGACCTGATCGGGGACATCGAGGCCGCGCTCAAGTAGGCTCAGCACCCACCTCCCCCCAGCACCCGGAAGAACGCCTCGATATCCGCATCGGTGCCGATGTCGCCGTCGAGGTTGAAGTCTGCGCCCACGCAGGCGTTGCAGCAGTTGCCGGCGAGGCAGGCGAAGAACGCCTCGATGTCGGCGTCGGTGCCGAAGTCTCCGTCGCGGTTGAAGTCGGCGCTCTGGCAGCGGTTCGGAGCAATCGGAGCGCCCACGAAGATGCCGCCGGTGAATCCCGTCCCGTAGGGCTCCATAACGGTCGCGGCGCCCGACGGGTCTGAGTTGTCCACCGCGATGGACGCGATGCGCCCGCCGGCGAGCGAGCCGGCAACAACCTCGAGACGCCCGTCGCCGTCCACATCGCCCACGGCCACGCTGAGCCCGCCGGTATAGCTGGGCCCGAAGGGCCGCCAGGTTCCCACGTCGATCGAGTCCTTGATGAACCTCACGGAGCCGTCGCCCATCCCGACCAGGATCGTTCCGGAGGGCCGGCCCGCCGCGAAGTCCGCAGGGATCACGGCCACGTGGGCGTCGCCGCCGTGCCCGGAGACCGAGTAGCTGGAGACGATCACGTCGGGCAGCTCGATCATCGTGCGTCCGCAGTAGGTCTTCAGGGTCAGGGTCGTGCCCGGGCGGATGGGGGCCGCGATGATGTCGTCGAATCCGTCGCCGTCGAGGTCCGCCACCGCGACACGGACGCCGCCGTTGAAGCCGGGGAACGGGTCCAGCGAGTAGAGGTGCCAGCCGGTCGCGCCGTCGAAGACGCGGACGTGCGGGCCGGCCTCGGGCCGCTGGTCGGAGGAGACGACGATGTCGGGCGTGCGATCACCCAGCAGGATTCCCACGGCCACGTACGTCCCGCCGCGGTAGGTGTTGCCGTAGGGATGGATGGAGCGGAAGACGCCGTGGTCGGAGCCGTTGAACACCTTGACGTGCCCGCCGGGAGCACCCGGGCCGGCGCCGACGAAGATGTCGGCGAGCCCGTCGCCGTTGATGTCCCCCGCGGCCACGTGAACCCCGCCACGGAACGCGGGATCGAACGCGGTGAAGGAGCGGACCGCGCCAGATGGTTCACGCACCGAGACAATGGGCGCCTCACCCGGACCGGGCGCGAAGACGAGCTGGGCGTGGGCGCTGGCAACCAGCAAGGCGGGCGTGAGAGCAAAGAGAGAGAGCGAACGCTTCATGGCATGACTCCTAGTGGATGGACCTGCCGATGACGCGTGACGCCGCGCTGGAATGCGCCATGAATCGCCTCCCGATTTCTCTCTGTAAAGGCAGCCGCGCGCGGTAGGCTCGCGGGAAACGTGGCGCGGTCGGGGCGTGCAGGCCGCGTCATGGGCACCTACCAGGAGATTCGCCATGCGCCAGTTCACTCGTGCCGCCATCCTTTCCCTCTGCACCCTCGCGGGCCTGCCGCTCGCGGCGGAGGCGTTCCCGATCACGTACCAGGGCGTGCTGCGCAATGCGGGCGTGCCGGCGAACGGGGCGCACTCGATCACCGTCCAGCTGACGGACAGCGCCAACGGCGGCGTGTTGCTGGACTCGGTCAACTTTCCGGCCGTGAATGTGACGGAGGGGCTGTTCACGCTCCAGTTCGAGTTTGACGATGCGCTCTTCAACGGTGCGGACCGTTGGATGACCATCGTTATCAACGGACAGTCGCTGTCGCCGCGGCAGCGGGTGACGTACGCGCCGTACGCGATCCGCGCCGACACGGCCCGGCAGGCGGGGACGGTGAACGTGCCGCTGGTGCTCAACGGTGCGACGGTGGTGCTGGAGTCGTTCGCGTCCGCGAGCGCGGGGACGGCGGTGCGGGGTGTGCATCTGTCCAACGCGGGCACGGCGCCGGCGATCCTGGGGCAGACCAACTCGACCGCGGCGAGCGCGGCGGCGATCACCGGCGAGATTGTGAGCAGTAGCCCGGGGAGCTTTTCCGCGGGCGTGCGCGGGATCAACAACTCCACCGGCAATACCGGCGTCGGGGTCTTCGGATCGCAGGAGGGCGGGGGCTGGGGGGTGTATGGCGATGCGCCATCGGGGCGCGGCGTGTTTGGGAACTCGACCTCGGGCGTCGGCGTGCGTGGGTTTGCGAACAGCGGCGTCGGAGTGCAGGCAGTGACGAGCACGGGCGTCGGGCTGGAGTCCAGCAACGGCGCATCGTCCACGGCGGCGCAGCTGGCGACGGCGGACTTTGGCGTCAGCGCTACCAATACGAACGTCCCCGGCGAGGGCACGGCGATCGAGGGCACGGGCGGGCGGATCGGCGTGCGCGGGGTTGCGCTGCCGGATGGGTTTGGCATCGCGCTGCAGCGGATCGGTGTGGATGGGTTCGCGGGTGGGTTCAGCACGGGGGCCAATCAGATCTACGGCGTGCGCGGGTTCGGGCAGGCGCCGGCCGCGGGGGGGAACCGGAATGCGTACGGCGTTCACGGGTCGGCGCAGTCGGGCGTGTCGGGGAACACGGGGTACGGCGTGTACGGCACGAGCGTCGGACCGGGCACGAACTGGGCGGGGTACTTCCAGGGGAACGTGCATGTGCTCGGGACGCTGAGCAAGAGTGCGGGCGCGTTCAAGATCGACCACCCGCAGGACCCGCAGAACAAGTATCTCTCGCACTCCTTCGTCGAGAGCCCGGACATGCTGAACATCTACAACGGCGTCGCGGTGCTGGATGAGAGCGGCAAGGTCACCGTCTCGCTCCCGTCGTACTTCGAGACACTGAACACCTCGTTCCGGTACCAGCTCACGCCGATGGGCGCGCCGATGCGAGATCTCCACGTCGCGGCGGAGGTTACGGGCAACTCGTTCGCGATCGGCGGCGGCGTGCCCGGCGGGAAGGTCAGCTGGCAGGTGACGGGCGTGCGGCAGGACGCGTCGGCGAAGTACAACCCGATCATCGTCGAGGAGGACAAGGCGCCCGAGCACAAGGGGCGGTACCTGGACCCGGCAGCGCACGGTGCGGACGAGTCGAAGGGGATTTATTCGTCGCCGGCGCGGAGTGAGTAGGGGCGAGTGGGGGGCGTGTCGCTCTTCGCGCGGGCGGGTCAGGTCCAGGCGTAGCCGAAGTGCGGGATGTTGCGGGCGTCGGGATCGATGGCGAAGAAGAGGTCGGGGTTGCTGAAGGGCGACTCGGGGGACCCCGCGGTGGGGCTGGGGTTGTTCGTTGGTTGGGTGAGGGCGAGTTCGAGGAACTTGAAGAGGCTGCTGCCGGCGAGGTGGGTTTCGTCGCCGATGTAATCGAGAAAGACGACGGGGGCGGGGAGGGATTCGTCGGTGGGGCAGATGAGAAAGTAGAAGTTGCCAAAGCCATCGTCGGCGATGGGGAGGCAGCGGGGGTCGGTGCTGAACCAGCTGACGTGCTCGCGGGTGGTGAGGATGTTGAAGCGGCGGTGCGTGCCGTAGAGGGTTGCGACGTCACCGGCGTCAATGAACCCGCCCGAGCAGAGAGCAAGCCACTGCGTGAGTTGGGCGGGCGGGGTGAAGCCGAGGGTGGTGATGAGGTGGGCGAGCTCGTCGGGGGCCGCGGGGACGGCGGAGGGCTGCTTGGCGCGGAAGAGGTGCTGGTTGGTGAGGGTGAGGAGGTCGGTGGCGGGGTCCATGGGGGGGA
>Ga0208492_1000201_pt1 | contig 58506 bp, 61 predicted proteins | sample Subbioar_CSW14AB_FD_184820 | JGI IMG/M metagenome (GOLD analysis project Ga0208492, IMG submission 184820) | Serpentinite rock and fluid subsurface biosphere microbial communities from McLaughlin Reserve, California, USA - CR12Mar_CSW14AB (SPAdes) | ecosystem: Environmental > Terrestrial > Deep... | reverse complement strand
ATCTGCCGGAGCTCTTCCATAAGCGCCTTGAGCGCCTGCTCCAGGCTGCCCAGACCGGCCGGCTCGAGCGAGTTGAGGATGACCGACACCCGCCCGGTCTTCGCGTAGAACTCGACGCGCCCGGTCGCGATCACCTGCTGCCCATCCCGCGGCACAAACCCCGCCTTGCGGGCTGCCATCTGGAACATCACGCACGACACCACCGCATTGGCGTCTTTCAGGCTGAAGTACCAGTGGGTACGGTCGGTGAAGCCGGTGACCTCGCCGTGGAAGCGGATGGTGGCGGGCGTGCTGACCCGGAGAGCGTTCTCAATCTTGGCCGCGAGCTCGGTGACCGAGATCGAGGCCTCGCCGCCCTTGCCCCCACTCGCACCACTTGGAGGTGGCGGGGGAGGCGGGGGCGGGTTGTACGGCAGGCGCGACATCAGGGCACGATAGTGGCCGTGGCGGTGGCCGTCGAGCGGTTGCTCCGTTGGGGCAAGGCGCCGCACATATCTGCGATCTGGATCGCGTTGAGTGCGGCCCCTTTCCGCAGCTGATCCCCGCAGGCCAGCAGGCACACGCCCCGTGATCGGCCCGCTCCGTCCCGGGTGACCCCGGGGTCGTGCCGGATTCGCCCCACCAGCACCTCGTCGCGCCCGGTGGCCTTGAGGGGAGTAGGAAATCGGTTCTGCTCGCGGTCATCAACCACGGCCAGTCCCTCGCCCGCCTCCAGCACCTCGCGCAACTCTCCCTCACTCGCCGCGTGAGAAAGCCGCACCGTGATCGCCTGTGTGTGCGCCCGCACCACCGGCACCCGCACGCACGTGGGCGTGATCGGCAGGTCCGGCATCTCCCATATCCGCCGCAACTCGTCGATAATCTTCTGCTCCTCGACATTTCGCCCGGTGACCGGGTCTACGGCCGAATCATGGCTGAACACGTTGAACGCGCACGGTTCCTGGAAGAACCGTGGCGGCACTACCCGCCCGTCCAGCACCGCCGCGGCCTGCGACCGCAGCTCATCGATCGCCGGGAGCCCCGCTCCCGACACCGCCTGGTACGTCGCAACGTGGACGCTCTCGATTCCAAATGCCCGCCGCAAAGGCTCCAACGCGACACTCAGGATCACGGTCGAGCAATTCGGGTTCGCGAACAGTCCCGCGACTAACCCTTGCGCTTCCCCAGGCTCCAGCAGATCACCATTTACCTCGGGCACGATGAGGGGCACCTCGCCGTCGAGCCGGAACTGCGACGAGTTGTCGACCACAAGTGCGCCTGCACGCACTGCAAGCGGCGCATACTCACGTGCGATCTCAGCCGAAGCGGCGAAGATCGCGAGTCTTGCGCCGTCGAAGGATGTCGGCCCGAGCACCTCGCACACCAGCTCTTGGTCCAGGTAAGAGATGCGAGCACCTGCCGAAGCCGCGGACGCTACTGCCCGGATGCACGATGGCTTCACGCCACGCTCCGCGAGGATTGCGAGGACCTCTCGCCCCACGGCGCCCGTCGCACCAACCACCACGATTGAGCCTCGTGCCTCATGCGACATGCGCCACCTCCCGCTCGCTCACGCCACCAATCTCGACTGCATGGGTCGGCCGCACAACCCGCGACTCACGCGCCAGGTCCAGCAAATCAGCAACCACCGACTCCGTCGTCGGCCACCGCCCCGCGCCCGCCCCCGCCAGCGTGTGCCACTCGCCATCCCAGGTCTGAATCCGCACGCGGTTGGTCGCACCGGGAAGATCGAAAAAGGCGTCTCTCGCCGCGACTCGCCGAAGTTCTACACAAGCTCGCACCTCGCCCCCGTCCACTCGCTCCAACCACGCGATCTGCCGGAGCACCGAGCCCGCGCCGCCAGCCGATGACCACACCGCGGCCTCACTCAACTCCTCGCTCCGAATGTCCGCCGCTTCAAGCGTCTCGCCCAGCGCGAACTGAGCGATCACCGCCAGCTTCTCCGCCGCGTCCACACCTGAGAGGTCCCGCACCGGGTCCGCCTCCGCGAACCCCGCAACCTGTGCCAGCCGCACGGCCTCCGCAAACCCCGTCCCACCCTGAACCTCATTGAGCACAAAGTTGCACGTGCCATTCAACACGCCCTCGACGCGCCGCACCCCCACCGTCTCTTCCAACGCCCGCACGCACTCCAGCACCGGAACCGATCCACCCACGGCCACGCTGAACCGCAGTCGAGACCCCGAGGCCTCCGCGACGCCGAGCAGCCGTTCGCCATCCGCCGCAATCACCGACTTGTTCGCGGTGACCACGTCACGCCCGAGTCGCAGGGCCGCATCGATCAACGCCGCGGCAGGCCTGATGCCCCCGATCGCCTCGACCACAACATCCGCCTCAAGCCCAATCGCCCGAACCATGTCCGTGTACACGATTCCTTCCGGCACGCCCGCCGCCACCGCCTTCGCCCGATCACGGCAGCCCACCCCCACCACCGTGAACGACTCCGGCAGCGCGCGAATCGACTCGTACACGCCGAGCCCCACGGTGCCAAGCCCCAGCAGCACCACCCTGAGCGGCCGCTTCTGATCGCCCCGTGCAAATCGCGTGTTGTGCGGACCAACCCGCGTTGCACTATCACGGTTGAACGCGCCCACGTCGAAGCTCAGCCCGCGCGACCTGGCAAACCGCAAAGCCTTGTGCTGCACGATCCCCTCGTCCAGCTTGAGCGCATCGTCCCACGAGATGGCCTCGAACCGCCGCGGCGGCGGCCCAGGAAGCGCCGGATCGTGTTCATAGAGCCCGTCCACGTCCTTGATGAGCCGGCACCGTGTCGCCCCCAACTCACTCGCGACGAACAAGGCCGTGAGGTCCGACCCGCCCCGCCCCAGCAGCGTGAACTGCTGCCGTTCATCCACTCCCACGAACCCTGGCACGACGACAACACTGTGCGATTCAAGCTCGCGCCGGATCGCCGCGCGGTCGATGGACACCGGGTTCGCATCCACCCCCGCACCATCCGTCCGCAACCCCGCGGCCGCGGGGCTGAGCGCCGTCGCCGCCACCCCCGCACGCCGCAGCGCCAGCACCACGAGCGACGCAGTGGTCAATTCCCCCGTCGCGAGCAGCAGCGGCGTCGCCACCGGATCCGCCTCGGGCGTGACACCCTGCCCCTGCCCGATCAGGCGGTCAGTCGTCCCCTCGAACGCCGACACCACCGCGATCACCTTCCCGCCCCGCCGAATCCACCGGTACACCTCGTGGACCGCCGTGCGCAGGTCAGCCTCCGTCCGCAGCACCGACCCGCCGAACTTCAGAACAGTCAGTTCCTGCTGCACAAGGCACCCCCTTCCGCGCCCGCCGCGACGGCCACACGTGCAATGCCCGACGCGGAGTTGATCGCCTGCTCCAGGTCCGCGATCACGTCGCGCGGCTCCTCGATCCCCACTGACAGCCGCACTAGCCCATCAGCAATCCCGACCCGCCGCCTGTGCTCGGGCGGAACATCCGCGTGCGTCATGCTCGCGGGGTGCGTGATGAGCGTCTCGACCGAGCCCACATGCTCGACGAGCCGGCACAGCCGCACGTTCGTGAGCAGGTCGATGCCGGCCTGCGTCCCCCCGGCGAGCTCGAAGGAGATCACCCCGCCGTGAAACCCGCCGATGTGCTGCTTCCGCGCGATCTCGGCCTGCTCGAATCCGGGGAGTCCGGGGTAATGCACCTTCTCGACCGCCGCGTTCCCCGCCAGCCACGCCGCAACCTCGGCCGCGTTCCGCGATTGCTCCTTCAGCCGCAGCGGCAGCGTCTTGAGCCCCCGCAGCGTCAACCACGAGTTGAAGGGCGCCTGAATCCCGCCCGTGCATTTGCGGATCCACCGCACCCGCTCGATCACTTCCGCGTTCCGCGACACCACCGACCCGCCCAGCGCCGTCGAGTGCCCCTCGATGTGCTTCGTCGTCGAGTACACGGTGATGTCCGCGCCCAGGTCCAGCGGCCGCTGGAGCACCGGTGTCAGGAACGTGTTGTCCACGATCAGCAGCACGCCGGCCTGCTTCGTCACCGCCGCGATCGCGCCGATGTCCGTCAGCCGCAGCGTCGGGTTGGACGGCGTCTCGACGAAGAGCAGCTTGGTCCGCGCGTTGATCGCCTTCTGCACAGCCACCACATCCGTGCTGTCCACGAACGTACACGTGATCCCCAGCTCGCTCAGCAGCTGCCGGAACAGCCGCACCGTCCCCCCATAAATCGCCTCGCCCACGACCGCGTGGTCGCCCGCTTTCAGGAGCGACAGGAATAGTGCCGTCTCCGCCGCCAGCCCCGTCCCAAAGCACACGGCCGGCAGCGCCCCCTCCAGGTGCCCCAGCGCCGCCTCCAGCTCATTCACGCTCGGGTTCGACACCCGCGAGTAAGAATCACCCGGCTGATTCACCGTCTGCTGCAGGAATGTAGTGGACTGCACGATGCCGCCCACCAGCGGCGCGTTGCCGCTCGCAAGTGCGGGACCATGCAGACACAGGGTTTCGGGGGATTGGAACGGAACGTGCGACTGTGACATGCCGTGAACTCCTCACGGCATCAACAGCGGCGGAACAATGCGGGAATCGGCGTCATCGCCGTTCTCTTTTGCCCTGGCACTCGCCAGAAGCCGCATCGGTTTCCTCCTCTGGACTGAACCAGGTGGAGGTCGCCTCGGCACCGCGACTTGAGGGTTTCTCAAGCTCGGTTGCCGCCCGGGCTGATGTGCCCGGGACTCTTGATGCTTACGGGGGCAAGTGTACAGCCACTTTCCGCGGCGTCAAGTTCCCGCCTTTCGCGTGCGATTGTCCGCCCCGATCCGATATCGTCTGACCCATGCCCGAAGAGTCCGTCCCAGCCATCGCCGCGCCACCGCTCAAACGGGACAACCCGTTCACGCGGAGCATCGCGGGCATGATCGGGATGGTGTTCCTCGGGGTCATGCTCGCCACGTGCCTGGGCTCACTGCCGTGGACGCTGGGCGTGCCCGCGGGCAAGCAGGTGCCGCGGTACGACGAGGGGACGCCGTCGATGGGCCGACTCCCGCCCTCGTGGGTCACGCCGACGGCGGTGCAGCGTGTCCGGCTGAATCAGGTCGTTGACGCGGCGGTCGTGGAGCAGATCGCCCGCGACAATTCGATGACCGTGATGGACGCAGTAGCTTCGACCTCTGGTTCGGTCGCGGAGGAACTGAAACGACACTGGCCAAGCTACTTCCTCGGCACGGACGTGCTTGGGCGGAGTCTGCTGCTCCGGTGCCTCGCCGGAGGCGGGCTCTCGCTGGGAATCGGGCTCGCCGCGGCCCTGCTCTCTGTGCTGATCGGCACCGTCTACGGCGCGATCGCGGGCTACGCGGGCGGAACGACGGACGCGGTGATGATGCGTGTGGTCGATGTCCTCTACGGGCTGCCCTACGTGCTGCTGGTGGTGCTTCTCGCGGTCGCGGGCGACGCCCTCATCAACGAGTACGTCGCCCGCAACAAGGACCGCGCCCGCTGGGTGCAGGTCGAGGCCGCGGCCATCGCGACACAACGCGGCCTCACCGGCGACCACGCCGCGCGCGACCTGCTCGAGGCCGACGGGGCGATGCGCAAGCAGCTCGAGGAACGCGCCGCCCATGCGCTCCCGGCGCGCGAGATGTCCACTGCGGCCCGCCGCACACTCGACGTTGTCACGCTCCTCGTCGCCATCGGCGGCCTCAGCTGGCTCACGATGTCGCGGGTCATCCGGGGGCAGGTGCTGAGCCTCAAGAATCAGCCGTTCATCGAGGCCGCCCGCGCGGTGGGCGTGCCTGTGCCACGGCTCTTCCGCAAGCACCTGCTGCCCAACCTCGCGGGTCCGATCATCGTGTATTCGACCTTGACTGTGCCGCAGGCGATGCTCCAGGAATCGTTCCTGAGTTTCCTGGGGATCGGGGTCAAGCCCCCGCTCCCGAGCTGGGGCAACCTCGCGGCGGACAGCCTCGATCAGCTCAACTCGTACGACAGCAACTGGTGGCTGCTGCTGTTCCCCTGCCTGCTGCTGGGCTCGACGTTGCTGGCGCTCAACTTCGTGGGCGAGGGTTTGCGTGAGGCGCTGGACCCGAAGAGGGCGCGGCGATGAGTGAGCCCGCGCAGCCACTCCTCTCTGTGCGCGACTTCGCCCTGTCGTTTGCGAACCGCGACGGCCCTCGCCTGCAGGCCGTGGACGGTCTCTCGCTCACGCTCTACCCGCAGCAGACGGTGGCCGTCGTTGGCGAGTCGGGATGCGGCAAGAGCGTCTCGGCCATGAGCCTGCTCCAACTCGTTCCGCGTCCGCCGGGTAGGTTTGATCGCGGGCATGCGTACTTCGCCTCAGGTCCCAGCGACGCCACCAAGCAACTCGATCTCCTCGCCCTCTCGCCCGACGAGATCCGCAAGGTCCGCGGCAACGACATCGCGATGATCTTTCAGGAGCCCATGACCAGCCTGAACCCGGTCTACACGGTGGGTGAACAGATCACCGAAGCGGTTCAACTCCATCGCGAAGCGACTACCCGTGAAGCGCGGGAGATCGCCCTCGCCGCGATGAGCGACGTCGGGATCACCGACGCCAAGGCCCGCATCGACCAATACCCGCACCAGTTCTCCGGCGGCATGCGGCAGCGCGTCATGATCGCCATGGCCCTCGCGTGCCAGCCCAAGCTGCTGCTGGCCGACGAGCCCACCACCGCGCTCGACGTCACCGTTCAGGCCCAAATCCTCGCCCTCCTCCGCACGCTCCAGCATGAACGCGGCATGGGCGTGCTGCTCATCACCCACGACCTCGGCGTTGTCGCTGAGAACGCGGATGTCGTCTGCGTCATGTACGCGGGGCGCGTCGTCGAGTACGCCCGCGTAACCGACCTCTTCAGGAACCCCCTCCACCCCTACACCCGCGGCCTGCTCAACTCCATCCCGCGTCTGGGCGCCCGGCGCGAACGCCTCGTCACGGTCAAGGACATCGTGGACAACCCCGCCGAATCCGCCAAACTGCCCGGCTCCGAACGCGGCGTCCGCGCCTGGTGGCCGTGGCTCCAGCCACCCGCCGACCTTGCCCGTTCTGGCCGGCGGGCTGGAGACTACGTACTGCACGAGGTCGAGCCGGACCACTGGGTTGGCGTGTGGCGAACCGCCGCCGTCGCCGATCTGATCGTGCGGGCCCCGGACCTCGCGTTCCGGCGGCAATCGCTCGCAGTAGCGACCCCTGCCTGACCACACCGTTCCACACATAGCATTCCCCATGCGCGTCCTGATCCTCGCCGACGAGTTCTTCGCCAGCCGTGAGCGAGGGCTGCTGACGCGCCTGGAGATCGGGCTCGCCGATGAGGGCGTGCGCGTCATCCACGCCCTGCCCGAGGGCACGCCCACCGACTTCAGCGAGAGCGTCTTCTCCCGCGTCCTGACGTACTCATCCAAGACGCTGATGCTCACACGCCCGCTGGCCGTGCGCAAGCTGGTGCGCGCCGTTGCCGAGATGGACTCGACGAGCGATGCCACCGGGGTTGATGTGATCCACGTGTTCGGCGGGTCCGTCTGGGGCCTTGGTACAGACCTCGCTTCTGAGATCGGCGCAGGCCTCGCGCTCGAAGTCTGGCGCGCAGGGCTCGTCGAGCGGGCCCGCGCCGTTCGGATGGAGGACGATGCACCGCTGCTGATCGCACCTGACCAGGCCATCGAGCGGGCTCTGGTCGATGTTCCTCCCGGCGCTGAGCATCCCTCGGTACGCCTCGCGACGTGGGGCGTACACACCCCCACCCACGCCCGGGAGATTCTGGACCCCAACCGCGCACCTTCGATCATGCTGGTGGGGTCCGGTCGCGACGAGGGAGCGTTCCGCACGGCCATCGAAGGCATCGCCGTGATCGCCCGCGAGCGCCCCAATCTGCTCATCTTCTGCGATGCCGTGGCCGCACGGCGTGCCGACGTCTGGGCCCTCGCCCGCAAGCTTGGCATTCTTCAAAACCTTTCGCTCATCGAGGAGCTCGAGAGCCGGCGCGACCTCCTCCTTTACGGCGACCTCCTCGTCCAACCCGAGGCCCACGGCGAGCAACGCAGCATCCTGCTGGAAGCCATGGCCCACGGCATGATCGTCGTCGCCGGCGCCGACCCCATGGTCAGCATCCTCCAGGACGGCCTCACCGCCCGCCTGGTCACCCGCCCAGTCGCCTCAGAATGGGCCGCGGTGATCCGGGATGTGACCACCAACACTGACCGCGCCAAAGCCCTCTCCAGGACCGCCCGCGAGCACGTCAAAACCACCCGGCGCGCCAGCGACCACGTCCGAGCAGTCCTGAGTGCGTACGACTGGCTCGCCTCCGACGAACCGCTCCCATTCTCACCCTGACACGCGTCCTATAGCCGCGCGAACCCCCAGCGGATACCCGCGATTCCCGGCAATCCCGGCCCACACGGCCCCCATTCTCCTTGTTTCCCTGAAGTTCCGTTGCATCCTTGAGGCAGCAGGCCCGGGCGTGGAATCGGGGCCGGCAGACATCCACAGAAAGGGTTCAGCCATGCTTCTGACAGTCCTCGCTGCCGCCGCGCTCGCGTCCATGAACGGTGCACCCGACACGTGCGCCCCCAAGTCTCCCAACTACACGCCGGCGAGCGCGCACGTCGCCAGCGTCAACAACCCGTCATACTCCTTCCCGGGCGTGGGAAATCAGGCGGTGATGAACGGCCGCATCTTCAAGGGCCGCCCGATCATCGGCGGCGCGGAGCTCGGCACCAAGACCGACGCCGCGCACGCGGCCGCGTCCTACGGCGCCTTCGGTGACGAAGGCACCCGCGTGCAGGCTCAGGTCGAGGGGCTCTTCCGCTTCCACCCAACCACGACGGTCGAGTTCAGCCCCTGGACGCCCGTCCCGGAGCAGCAGGCGAGCCCCGCCAGCGACCCCTACAGCCGCGCCCACCAGAAGATGTCCCGCCGCGCTGAGGAAGCCCGCCAGCAGTGGCTCAAGGACAACAACTACGTCGGCGGCGTGCGGACGTTTGTGAATGACGCCGTACTCTACAACCTCCCCGCCCCCAAGCCCACGACCCGCGCCATCGAGCCCCGCGGCGTCATCGAGCTCAACCCCGAGGTCCCCGCGTTCAAGTCCCGCATGAAGGTCCAGGCCGTGCCGACCATCAACATGCCCAAGGTCGCGATGAAGAGCACCGCCCCCAAGGTGCTCCCCAAGACCGAGGCGGTTGCTAAAACCGAGCCGAAGCCCGAGAAGCCCGCCGCCAAGGCCGAGGTGAAGATCGCCCAGAAGTAAGGCACGCCGGGTGGTGAGGCGGACATTCCGCGGGGCTGGCCGTTCTGGCCGGCCCCGCGTGCTTTTTGGGGAATGGTCACTCCCTCTGCACGAGCGCCTGGAAGGCTCAGCAGAGACAGCGGACCCATCGATCCCGTACACTGCCGGCCCATGCCTCCCGCCACCATTGGCCCATTCCAGATTCAGCGTGAACTCGGCCGCGGCGGCATGGGTGAGGTGTTCCTCGCGCACGACCCACGCCTCGATCGCCAAGTCGCGATCAAGTCGCTGCCGGCCCACCTTTCCACAGACCCCGACCGCCTCGCCCGTTTCCAACGAGAGGCCAAAGTCCTCGCGTCGCTCAACCACCCGGGCATCGGTGCGATCTACGGGCTCGAGGAGGCCGGGGGTCATCAGTACCTCGTCCTTGAGTACATCGAGGGCGAGACCCTGGCCGACCGCCTCGTCAGCGGTGCCATCCCGGTGGACGAGGCGCTCTCAATCGCGAAGCAGGTTGCCGAGGCGCTCGAGGTCGCTCACGAGAAGGGCGTCATCCACCGCGACCTCAAGCCCGCCAACGTCATGGTCACGCCCGACGGCGTGGTCAAGGTTCTCGACTTCGGCCTCGCGCGCACAGCGGAAGGTGCGCCCTCCAGCACCAACGCACCCGCCGCACCCGACTCCCCCACGCTCCAGGTCAGGTCGCCCACCATCCCCGGCGCGATCATGGGTACGGCCGGGTACATGTCCCCCGAGCAGGCCCGCGGCAAGCCGGTCGATAAACGCTCCGACATCTTCTCGTTCGGTTGCGTGCTCTACGAGATGGTCACGGGGCTTGGCCCGTTCCCCGGCGAGACCGTGACCGACTCTCTCGGTGCCATCCTGCATCGAGAGCCGGACTGGACGCTGCTCCCGCCACAAACCCCAGTTCGGGTCCGCGAACTGCTCAGGAGCTGCCTGGCCAAGGACCGCAGGAACCGGCTGCACGACATCGGGGATGCGCGGCTGGAACTCGACAGGGCCATCAACGGACGCGAGTGGGCGTCGACCGCCGTGTCAACGGCCACACACCGGAGAACCTGGTCCCTTGCGATCGGGGCGGCCTGCGCAATCGCCCTGCTCGCTGGGGGTATTGGATGGTCGCTGGCAAGCCGACTCACGCCGCCAGCGCCTGTGGCGCCGCAACAGACGTTCCATGTCTCCACCACCGTCCAGAGCAAGCCGGCCTTCCGCACGCTCGTGGGCATCTCCCCGGACGCCAAGTTCCTCGTCTACACGGCGTGGCCCGAGCTGGAACCCGACAGCACGAAACCCGAAGGCGTGCTGGTGATCCGTCATCTCGACCGCGACGAAACCAGAGTGATCGAAGGCACCGAGGGGGCCAGGAACGCCGCGCTGTCACCGGACGGGCGCTGGGTGGCATTCTCCAGCGCCAAGGACCGAACCGCCAACAAGTTCAGCCTGAAGAAGGTTGCGCTGGAGAATGGGCGGCCGTCTGGAAGACCTCAGCCCGTGTGCGACCTTGTGCAGGGCGCATGGTTCGAGGTGGGTTGGGCATCGGATCGTGAGATTGTCTTTTCACCCAATCTAGAAGCAACGGTCTACAGCGTTTCCGCCTCCGGAGGCCAGCCACGGGCCATCCTCCACGAAGAACGCCCTCAAGGGCTCGAGGGTTGGGGCAGCTTTCGCCCGCTGGTCGCGGGTCAGTCCTTACTGGCTACGCACTTTGCGTTCAGGGACGAGAAGATCATGGTCAACACCGAAGCGATCGACCTCGCCTCGGGAAAGCGGACGATGGTGCTGCCCGACGCGGGCGCCGCCCAACTGGTGCCCGGCAGGGTTGACGGGGCGAATCTCCTGTTAGCGGTCCGGAGCGACATGGCCGGACTGGTCGCTGTGCCGTTTGATTTGGGCACGCTGCGCACCCTCGGCGACCCCGTGACGGTGTGGAGCGGCAACGCGCTGAATGAGTTCGGCGTTTCGCAGAGCGGCACGCTCGCGATGGCCACGCGGCCGGCCGATTCTTCGGACCGGCGGCTGGCCTGGATCGACGAGAAAGGGCAGCCGCAGCCCATCCCTGGAACGTCGCGGGCCTTCGCAGAAGTTGCGATCTCCCCGGACGGCGGGCGCGTGCTGTTCAGCCTCCAGGACGCGAGCCCGGTCGATATGAACTCCGACCTGTGGGTATACGACCTGACACGCCGGACGTCCACACGAATCCCGATCCAAGGCTTCCCAAACGGCATGGTTTGGAGCGCCAATGGGCAGCGAATCGCGCACGGCGCTCTTGCAAAGGACGAGTTTGCGATCTGGGACCGGCCAGCGGGGGTATCCGGCGAAGCCGTGAAGATGTTTGCGGCCCCGATCGCTCAACAAATCTTCGCGACACCATGCGCGTGGTCGCCCGATGGAAAGATCTTGGCGATCGCCCAGCAGGACATGAAGGCCAACACGAGAGATGTGCAGATGCTGGAGCAGGAGGCAGGAGGCACGAGTTGGAAGGCCACACCCTACCTGAACTCGCCCGCCGACGAGCACGCCCTGCGATTCTCGCCCGACGGCAAGTGGGTGCTGTTTTGTTCTGTGGAGTCCGGGCGGCACGAGTTGTTCATTCAGCCATTCACCGGCGCCGGGTCGGGGGCGCGGGACGCTGCGGGCGGGCGAATGCAGGTTTCGACGAACGGGCATGAAAGCGCCGCCTGGTGGAGCGCCGACGGGAAGGAACTCCGCTACGTCGACGGCGACAAGCAGGTGGTGAGCATCGAGTTGAAGACCGAACCGACATTCTCGGCGTCGCTGCCCAAGCCGTTGTACAGCCTCAAGGACCTGAAGTCCACGAACTTCTCGTGGGCGCCCGACGGACGCTTGATGGTCATCCTTGAAGGGGAAAACGAGCGGGCGAACCGGGTCGACCTGTTGGTGAACTTCCTGGACGAACTCCGGGCCAAGATGCCCACGGCAAAGTAAGGTCCGGACCCAGTCGGGGGAGCGCCAGCCCTACTCCCGCCCCATCAGCGTCGACCGCTTCCATTCGCCCTTCTTTTTGGCCGCGGCCAGGGCGGTGGGCGCGTCGGGATGGTCCACTGCCAGGTACATCAGGGTGGTCTGACCGATCCTGATCCGGTCGCCGTCATTCAGGGGCGTCGGCATGACCACCTGCTTGTCGTTCACAAAGACGCCGTGGGCGCTGCGGTAGTCCGCCGCCACATGCTTGCCCAGCTTGTCATCCAGCCGGACTTGCAGGTGACTGCGTGAAACGAGCGGGTCCAGCACCTGAAAGGTGCAGGTGTCGTCCCGCCCCACGGAGACTAGTGGCAGTGTCAGCGGGAAGTGTGAACCCTGACCCGGGCCTTCGATGACCACCAGCGATGCCATGCGGCGAACCTCCCCCTGAGCGGCCTGTGAAACACCGGCGCTCACCAAATGTAGGCGATGCGGCACTCGCCTGTTTTGGAAGCCGCGGCCCCGCTCCATACAGTCGCGAATGGAGAGTAAGGACCAGACGTGGGTGCGGCCCGGCGTTCTCGAGTGCCCCGGCACCGTGCGCACGATCCGCTTGGAGCCCCTGGAGCGGCGCCACGCCGCGGACCTCTTCGCCGTCGCGGACAAGGAGCTCTTCCGCCACACGATGCAGGCTCCGAAGGAGTGGTCGGTGCGCGGATTCGAGGACGAGTTGGAGAAGGTGCGGTTGCTCGCGGGCGTGGTGGCGTTCGCGATGGTCCTTGGCACCGGCCCGCAGGCCGGGCGCGCCGTCGGCCGCACGACCTTTATGGACATCCGGCCCGAGCACCGCGGCCTCGAAATCGGCCGCACCTGGATTGGCCGCGCGTACCACGCGACCCGCGTGAACCCCGAGGCCAAGTACCTGATGCTGCGGCACGCGTTTGAGCAGATCACGCCGGCCGCGATCCGCGTGCAGTTCACCACGGGCGGAACCAACGTTCACAGCCAGACGGCGATCGCAAAGCTCGGCGCCGTCCGCGAGGGTGTTCTCCGGCAATCGCGCATCATGCCCCCCGCGCTTGACCGAGTTGAGCCGGCGATCCGTGACACGGTGTACTTCAGCATCCTCGGTGAAGAATGGCCTTCAGTGAAAGCCCGTCTCGAAAGCCGCTTAGACGACTTGAAGTGACCGCGGCTCGACAGTGTGAAAACCGCAATCAGGGCGACAGGATTCGAACCTGCGACCTCGTGGACCCAAAGCCCGGGCTGGGGGCGGGTGTTTTGGGGGGTTGACGCTGTGATTTGTGGGGTTTTGGTGGTGTGATGGCGTGGCGGGTGCGTGGGGGTTGGAGGGGCGTTTGCGGGGTTGGAACGGGGGGTAAGCGTGGGCTGCGGGGTATCAGTTTCGGGCGTCGCTCCACCAGGCGACGCGGCCGTTGACGAAGGTGACGGTGCGCTGGTGGCGGAGGGCGGGGCTGGTGAAGCTCCATCGCACGACGTCGCCGTAGGGGGAGCTGTCGCGCGTGTCCTTCAGCGGGCGGCCCCACGCCCACGTGACCTGCTGGCTGTCCATGCCGTTGATGACCTGGCTGGCGGCGATGCCGTCGCGGATCTCTTGCGGCCACTCGGGGTGTCGCTCGAGGATCCGGTTGCGGCAGCCGATCGCGGTTTCATCGGCGAACTCTCGCGCGTCCCAGCGATCCAGGAACGTGGTGCGGAGATCTTCGTCGCTCATCGTGTCGAGCTGCGAACGTGTGTACGCGGGCGGAGCTGACGCGCAGCCGGTCACGAGCATGAGCAGCGTGGCGATCGCGGCCGCGGCGGTGCCGGTCATGAGGATCTCCGTTTCGTCTGCGGCTTGCTGATCGACTGGGCGGGGCGGGTGTAGGTGGTGATGCGTTGCTCGGTGTGCGTGCCGCGGTTGATGGGTGGGTGCACGACGTCGACGTCGGCTTCGTCGGCTGACGCCGGCGGCGTGGCGTGGGTCATCGCGGCCGCGGCCTCGAGGAGCTTCAGGGCGTTGGACGCGCCGGCGGCCTCGAGGATGTCGGCGAGCAGCTCGTACGCACGCGCGTGGTCGGGCGGCACGAGCTCGCAGAGGTGGCGGAGGGCCTGGGCGACGGGAACGTTGCCGCCCTGGACCACGTGGATGATGCGACTGAGCGGGGCGGTGATGGCGCCCACGGACTTGAGGATGTCTTCCAGCTTGGCCGCGCGGGCGAACAGGCGGACCTCGTGACCGTTGAGCGGTGCGTCGGTGGCGTCGAAGGCCTTCATCAGCAGCAGGGCGGAGGATCGCTTGATGGGGCGGTCGGGCTCAAGCTCGGCCTTGCGGACCAGCGACTCACTCACGCCCGCCAGGTCCGCGAGTTTTCGTTGCTTGAGGCCGCGGACCTCACGCAGCATGCGGAGGACCTCGCCAAAGGGCTTGTCGGCGTCGGGGGTGCCGGCGTCCATGCCGGCGTCGGGGGTGCTCGGGCGTCGTGCCATGGGGCCCAGCAAAGCCTCCAGGAGGGGGACCGGCAACGGTGCGGGGTGTCGGTTGCTGTGGATATCTCTGGATGTGGGTTGCATTTCTCTTTTTGTGTTGGTACAAACCGGTACTTATCCGATGTTCACGCACCTCCAAGGGGCGTGTGCTTCGGGAGGACGGCCAGGCGGCCGGGGACTTCGGGGTGTCGGGCAGTCACTCGCCTCCCCCGCGGTTCTGGAGCGGAACACCACGCCGCTTCGCGGGCGGGCTGCCGGTGATCGAGAGATCGCTGAGCCCTTTCAGAGTTTCCAGGCGGGCCGTTGGCCCGCGTCTCTGACCGGGGCGGGTGGTGCCGCCCGTGTGATGGAGTGAGGCGTGAACATCAAGCCGTTCGAGGATCAGTGCCGGGTGCTGGCGGGGAACCGTGGGCTGCACTTTGGCGAGATGCAGTCGCGGATCAGCAAGCGGCTGCCGGAGTGGGTGCAGCACCTGCTGATCGCGGCGACGTTGGAGCTGACCCTCGAGCTGAGCGAGCCGCAGGCGTACGAGCTGATGGCGGCGGCGGACGTGGGGACGATGGAGCAGCTGGAGGTTCACACCCAGCTGAGCGAGAACCAGCGGCGGGCGGTCGCCCGCGTGGTGCTCAAGAGCCGGATCCATCTCGGGTACCTGCTGAGCCGCGCGGAGCCGCGGCTGCGGTCTGCCATCCGCGAGCAGCACTGCATCGAGCAGGTGGAGGCGGAGTACCTGGTCGAGCTGTACCGCTACGCGCGGCTGAGCCTGGTGGTGCCGCACCGCAAGCCGCTGCCACCGCCCCCGCCGCGGCCCGCGTGTGAGGAGTACGAGTCGCTGGAGCCGCAGGGGGAGCGGAATGGGTCTGCTGGGGCGGCTGGGTCTGCTGGCGTGATGGGGGGACGCTGAGCCATGAACCCGCGTGTTGCGATTCGGATCACGATTGATGGGGAGCCGCGGACGCTGGACTTCCGGCAGGCGGTGGCGGTGGCCGCGGAGCTGGTGAAGGCGGCGGCGGAGGCGGAGCAGGTCGCGCTGTCCACCAACGTGCGGCTGGGGGCGTTCCTGATGCAGGTGCGCAACGCGCTGCCGCACGGGACGTGGACGAGCTGGGTGGCGGAGACGGGGATGAACCTGAAGACCGCGGGCAACCGCATGCGGGTGGCCGCGCGGTTCGGCGACGCCCACGGGCACCTGCGGATGGATGAGATCACGGCCGCGGCCAACGCGTGGAACGAGCTGTACGCGTCGCAGCCCAAGCTGCACGTGGACGTCCAGAAGCTGCGGACCATCGACCTGGAGAAGCTGAGCGGGGCACGCACGCCGGCGGATGGCCGGGGCCAAACACAACCCGAGAAGTTGTGGAACGCACGTACGGATTTGGGACGCGGAGAAACCGGCAACGCGACGCGTGCCACGCGTGCCGGGGCTGATGAGGCAGGGACTTACGGCGATGGTCCGACGCTGGATGAGCTGCTGGCGAGTGCGCCGGATGAGGTGGATGAGGACGGCGAGGACGGCGAGCGTGAGGCGGGTGGTCTGGGCCGGGCATCCATGGACTCCAGGTCTTTTGAGAGTGCCGCGCCCTTGTTGGGCGGGAACGTCCAGGGCGCCCGCCCTGTGCTCGCACCAGGTGCACAGATCAAGCCGCTGACGGGCAAGCAGACGCTGCTGACGGCGATGTATGAGGCGGCGGAGCGGGTGGGCGCCCGCGTGAAGCGGCTGCTGGGCATGGGTGGGAGCAAGGCCCGCGAGACGGCCGAGATCGTTGAGCGGTTTGATCGCGAGCTTGAGCAGCTCGAGGGGGGCCGCTGAATGGCCCGGGGAGCGACACATGCTGGTCGAGGTGGAGCTGTCGGGCGGGCGGCTGCTGCTGATCACCGCGGCGGACTCGGTCAAGCCGGAGGAGCTCACGGCCAGGATCCGCGCGGAGGGGATCTGGGTCGAGGCGAAGGGCAAGCAACGGGTGCTCAAGGTTCCGGCCGAGCACGTCGTGCGGATTACCTCACTGCCGCCGACGTCGCCGCAAGGTGCAGCGCCGGCAAGCCCGTGAGTGTTGAGCAGGTGCTGGAATGGACCAGGCACGGCGTTCGCCGCGGCGTGCAGTCGCCAGTGAAGCTGGCGTGTGTGGAGCTGCCCAGCGGGCGGGCGTGGCGGGAAGAGGACGTGGCGGACTTTCTGGAGCGGCTGCGGGAGTCGCGGATGGCCGCGCGGGGGGAGTTGGCAGCTGCACAGCCGTTGAAGCTGGTGGGTGCTGGGGCGAAGGCGGCGGAGCGGGCGATGCGGGTTGCACCAGGTGCACGCCAGGGCGGGTTCAAGCCCAGTTTCAAGAGGTGCGTGTTGGAAGCCATCGGCACGCACGTGCCGGTTGAGAGTGAGCAGGAGCGTCAGGTACGCGTTGGTCGTCGGAGAGCAGCGCGATAGATCGGGCCGCGCCGGGAGGACTACCCGCTGCGGCCCATTGCCTCTGGTTTGGTTTCGAGAAGCAAGGGCCGGCGGGTTCATGGGCGTTGCGTCCGTGGGCCCGCCGGCTGGCACACAGCAGGGGCAAGGGCAATACGAAAGGTGGTGCAGGATGGTCACGAGCAGCAGCGTCGCAGGTTCGGCGGGAAGCGCAATGGGGGATCGCGCAGAAGCGCCCCGAGATTCCGGGTCAGTTGCAGATCAGGTGCACTACACGGACCTGATGGAGAGCCGCAGGCGGGAAGAGGTGCACGCCGCGCGGATCAACGTGAGTGACTTCAAGGTCGTTCGGGATGAGAGCGAGCGGCGGTTCAGCACGGCGCACAGCGTTGCGAATGACGTCGTGGCCCTGGTGTTGCCGGAGCAGCTCGCCAAGGACGGGCGGGTGAGCGGGGCGACGCGGCCGTGGCTGGCTGGGTGGGAGCGGATGGCGTGGGAGTTCTTCCGGCACTGGGTGCTGCAGCTGACATCGACGAGTGGGGGCGGCAAGAAACGCGAGTGGATCGCGCAGCAGCTGGGGATCAGCCCTTCGACGCTGGATGACTGGGTGAGCCCCGAGGGCAAGGCGGTGCCGCGGTTTGGGGCGGTGATGGTGCTGGTGGGCGCCCTGCTGCCGGAGAAGGACCGCGAGTGGGCGGTGCGGTACCTGGCCCAGTGCATGGGGCTTGAGGTTGTTGGCCGCGCGGCGGCGTCGATCGACCAGGCCCCGCTGCACCTGCAGTGCATGCAGATCGGGGCGGCGATGGGCACGGTGCACCACCGCGTGCTGCTGGCCCAGTCGCCTGGCAGCGAGGGCGGTGTCGAGATCAGCGAAGGCGAGCGGCGGGCCCTGATGCGTGACGCGGAGACGCTCGCGCGGGAGGCCCATGAGCTGGCGTTGACGGTGCGGCGGATGGGGGAGGTGGGCGATGCTGAGTGAGCTGACGTCGGTGGCGGTGATCGTGCTGGCCGTGGTCGGGTCGGTCGTGCCGGGGCTGATGATCGCGGACATCGTGCACAAGCGGGTGCGGCGTGCCAGGCTCAAGCGGCTCGCGCGGGAGGCGTCGCTGCGGAAGCGGCTGGATGGCGTGGGGATTCAGAACCCGTTCCCGCCCGCGGCGACGCCGAAGCTGGTGGAGTGGCCGGACCGGCTGAGCCCCGCGTGGCAGCCGCAGCAGATGGCCGTGAGGATCGCGGCGACGTCGCTGATCACGGCGACGCTGACGGTGTCGCGCGGGTTCTGCCCCACCAGCGGGGCCGTGGGCGTGGTCTACACGTCGATCGTGGACGAGGTGCGTGGCAACCGCACGCTCGAGAGCTGGGAGATCAACATCGCGGACCTGGAGCTGATCACACGCAAGGCCGCGGCGTGGGCCCTCGAGGAGCTGGACCGGAAGGCGGTGAGGGCGTGATGGAGCTGATCAAGACGTGTCTGTGGGTGTTCCCGTGCGTGTGCGGGGTGCTGCTGATGGGGGTGTGCACGTTCGGGCCGGCGGTGGCGGGGATCGGTAACGGGAACGACCGGAGGGGTTGAGCGGGGCAGGTTTTTGGGCGTTGGAGTTCGCGGTTCGCAACTGAAAGGGATGGGCATGACGACGGCGATGGTGGCGGAGAAGGCGGGCAAGGTTGAGGGCATCGTGAAGAGCAAGGTGGCGGTGGTGCCGGCGGCGCCCGTTGCCGCGGTGCCGCTGGGGAACCTCGAGGAGGTTGAGCTGTCGAGGATCTACCTGGACGGCGGCAATCACCGGATGAAGGAGCTCGAGGACGCCGAGGGCGTGACGCGGATGGCGGAGAGCCTGGCCCGCGAGGGGCAGCAGCAGCCGATCCGCGTGACGCAGGTGCATCCCGTGACGCACAACACGCCCTTCCGCCTGGTGTTCGGCGAGCGGCGGTTCACGGCCGCGGGCAAGCTGGGGTGGAAGACGATCAAGGCGTTCGTTTCCGGGCCCATGAGCGACCTGGAGATCGAGAGCGTGCGGGCGATCGAGAACCTCGCGCGGCGGGACCTCGAGCTGGCGGAGATCGTCCGGCTGGTGTGCAAGCTGAGCGAGGTCCTCACGGCCGATGGGAAGACGCGCGGCGAGGACCTGAGCGAAGAGCAGGTGTGCCAGGCGATCGCGAAGCGGTTGGGGCACGCGGTGTCGTGGGTGCGGGATCACCTGCGGCTGGGGCGGTTCAGCGAGAAGAGCGTGGGTTTTCGGCTGATGGCCGAGGGGATGAAGCAGCCGGATGGGGCGTTCGTGAAGCTGCCCAAGCAGCACGCGCGGGAGATCGCGAAGCTGGCGGACCCCACCGTGCGGGACGAGGTGGCGGAGTGGTGCCTCACGCGGAAGTACAACTGGGACGAGGTGCCGCGGCACATTGAAGAGGTGCGGGAGCGGTGCAGCGAGCTGATGTTCACGCTGAAGACGGTGCCCTGGAAGCTGGACATGACCTTCGCGGGCCGGCAGGCGTGCGTGGGGTGCCCGCACAACTCCAAGAACGATCTGAAGCTGTTCGACGGCGGCGAGAAGAGCGACCTGGCGGCCGCGGCCGAGGGGCTGTGCCTGAACAAACAGTGCTTCGACGTCAAGCGCGCCGAGGCGGAGCGGATCAGCAAGGCGGAGGCCGCGCGGGTGGCGAAGGAGATCAAGGCTGAGCCGAAGAAAGACCAGAAGTCGGCGATGAACACCAAGACGCTGGAGGCGCAGGCGCCGGCGGGGCTGCGGGGGGATTCGTTCGCACAGCAGGTGGTGCAGCAGGTTGAGAAGAAGCCCGCGGCGGCAAAGAAGCGGCTGGCGGCGGGGGACCTGAAAGAGTCGCCGGAGACGAAGGCCAATCGCGAGCTCGAGCGGGCGATGAGCGAGTACGGCACCAAGATCTTCAAGGTCGTACTGGATGCGGCGTACGGCAAGCCTGGCCGCGCCGCGGCAACGGCAATGCTGGGCGAGAACAAGCTGGTGCCCAACGGGTACGACAAGAAGATCATCACCCCGGTGGTGATGAAGCTGCTGAAGGGCACCAAGGCCCCCACCATCGCCGACATCGCGGCGATTGAGAAGGACGTGGAGGGCAGCTACTGCCCGGTGACGAACTCGCTGGAACAGGTAAGCACCGAAGTGCTGATCGAGCTGGCAGCGACGTGGGAGCTGAAGGTGCCGCGGGCGCCGGTGCTGGCGGACTTCATGCCCAAGGCCGAGAAGCTGTTGAAGGCCGGGCCGCTGAACCACGCGTGCCCGAGCTGCAAGGTGGGTGTCGGCAAGCCTTGTTTGACCGGCGATCTGCCCGCTGGCGTGAAGGTGCATGCGAGCCGGTCGAAGCTGGCCAACGCCGAGACGGCGAAGGTGCACCCGCCGGTGGGGAAGGTGATCGCGGCGAACAAGGCGAAGGGCGGCGGGAAGACGAAGGCCGCGGCCGCGGTGAAGGGGAAGAAGAAACAGAAGAAGAAGTGACTGCGGGTGGGTGGGTGGACCGCCCTGGGCGTGTCAAGGGTGCCGCGGGTGCGATGGCGGCCGGCGTCCAGGGCGGGTGGCGGTGTGCGGGACGGGGAACGGTGACGGGTTAGCAAACAAGGCAAGGAGGCTGGTATGGGAATCGTGGTCAAGAAGGGTCCGAAGCCGGTGAAGTTTCGCAAGTCGCGGGCGATGAAGCCCGAGGTGCTGGAGGCGATCCAGCAGGCCGAGCAGCTCAAGGGCGGCGAGTACTTCGAGTGGCCGGATGCTCCGAAGAGCTACAGCGTGCACATCGCGAAGCTGCGGAAGCAGGGTGTGAAGGTCGAGGCGTACCGAGGGCTCAATCAGCAGGTGATCGTCGCGAGCACGCTGCCGGCGGAAGTGGCGGACGCGGACCTGGATGAGAGCAAGGGCCAGCAGGCCCCCACCCCCACCCCCCGGGCTGTAAGCAAGGGCCCCGCCGCGGTGGCGGCTCCGCCGGCGCCCACACTCCGCGCGGGGTTCAAGGCCACGGGTGAGCAGCGGAAGATCCTGGGCAAGCTGCCCATCGACCGGGCCCGGATCAAGCGGGCGGAGCTCACCAGCAAGCTGGGCTTGCAGCTGTTCCCGGCCGCGGCGGTGCGGGACCTCGAGACCGAGGGGCTGGTCAAGCTCAGCGAGCAGTTCCAGACCAACTACATCGAGCTGACGCCCATGGGTGTGCAGTGGCGTGAGGCCACGCAGCTGTAGGCCGGGCAGGTTTTGCGGCGTTGAGGTTCGCGGTTCGCAGGGACGCAGGAGGGTGCCACGGATGGCAAAGGGACAGAGCATCATCGACGAGCTGGGGCGGACGTTCACGGTGGGCGACCTGGTCGCGATCGCGGACGCAGCGCACCACCGCAACGGCCAGGCGGGGACCGTGTGCAAGGTCGATCCCAACACCATGCTGGTCGCGGTCCAGTTCCCGGATAAGCCGGGGTTGTTTGGGTGGTTCAACCCGGAACCGCCGCAGATGCAGGTGTGCCCGATCGCGTGGCCGACGTCGGTGGTGAACGTGAAGGACCCGCGCGGCTTTGACGTCTACATCGGGCGGCCCATCCATCGCTCGCGTGACGTCAGGGTCCGCAAGGGCAGCGTGCTGGGGAATCCGTACCGCGGCGAAGACTGCGAGGGTGGAGCGGCTCAGGCGGTGCGGCTGTACCGCCAGTGGCTGTGGGGTCATGCGGCGGACGAGGGGCCGATCGAGTCGGCGTTGATGGCGTGCCGCGGCAAGCGGCTGGGGTGCTGGTGCAAGGTCAAGGGCGATGAGCCGTGCCACGGCGACGTGATCGTCGATTGGCTGGCCGAGAACGCGCTGGGGGTGAAGCCATGAGCGGTGAGGACCTGGAACAGATGCCGGTGGATGGTGGGCTGGTGCGGCGGGGGTGCTTTGCGCGGGCGGCGTGCCGGGGGGCGTCGATCGCGGAGGCGCTGCACGACTACTCGGTCATGCGGGGGGCGGAGTACATGGGGAAGGTCAAGGCCGCGCAGGCGAGGGTGGCGGAGCTGGTGGCGGCGGGGGATGCCCGCGGTGGGGCGCAGCTGCTGGAGCGGCTTGAGGAAGACGTCAAGGGGGACGTGATGGTGTACGTGCTGAGCGGGCTGGAGGTGGGGAGAGAGCTGGCGGCGGAGAGTGGAACGCAGAGGACGCAGAGGAACGCAGAGGAGCAATCGCATGGCGAGTCCAAACAGCCTTCTGGAAGGGCAGATGAGTCGGGAAACGCTGGAGGTGTACAGGGCTATTCCGCGGGGACAAATGAATCACGGCGTGTTGATGAAGTGGGGCAAGGGCATGACGGGAAGGAAGGGGGCGTCGGTCGCGCAGAGTCTCAAGCGGCTGGTGAAGATCGGGGCGATCAAGGTGGTGTCGGAAGCCACGGAGGGCGTCCCGCGGATCTACGAAGTGCCGTGAGGACGTCGGCGCCCAGGGGCAGTCTGTGGGGTGCTCAATGAGCGCACTGCCCAAGCGGTCGATGTACGCGGCGCGGTATGCGGCGGAGGCGGTGAAGGCGTTGTTTGAGGGGACGTATGAGCGGTGGGAGTTTGGGGGGTCGCTGCGGCGGCGGAAGCTGGATGTGGGGGACATTGAGCACGTGGTGCTGCCGCGGTTCGTGGATGAGGTGGCGTGCGGGGTTGATGTCAACACCCCCGCCCCCTCGAGCGGCGGGCTGTTCGGAGATGTCGGGCCGGCCAAGGTTGCGGCCGTTGAGGTTCGCACTTCGCGGGTGAGCCTGGTGATGCGGCGGTGCGATGAGCTGCTGGCGGCGGGGGTGGTGACTAAAGGCGTGTACCCGGATGGTGGGCACTGCTGGGGGCCCAGGACGCGCGGGCTGATGCACCACGTGCCGGAGACGAAGCGTGAGGATGGGCTGTGGTTCCACGAGATCTTCACGTGCCAGGATGAGGCCGGGTGGGTGCCGCTGCTGGTGCTGAAGACGGGGCCCGCGGACTACTCGAGGAAGCTGGTGACGGACCTGCGGGCCCGCGGGGTGTACGTGCAGGAGGACGGGTACGTGCGGTACGCGTCGGGGAACAGCAAGGGGCAGATCCGCGTGGTGAGCAGCGAGGAGGAGTACTTCAAGCTGTGCGGGTACCCGATGGTGGTGCCGGAGCTGCGGACGGCGCTGGGGAGGGATGAGTGATGAAGACGTTGGAAGAGATGCGTGCGGATGGGCTGACTTTCACACAGCCCACCGGTATGGAGGCGATGGAGTTGGTCAACTCGCTGGTGGCGGTCGCGAGGATGTACGAGGACCTGGCTGAGCAGTTGTGCCAGGGCGGGAGGCTGCCCGGGATCCGGCACAACGCGCAAGAGTGCGTGGCACTGCGGAACCGCGCGGTAGCGCTGCTGATGGCCATGGGCATCGAGCCAACCAACTGGGAAGCGGACCCCGAGAAGGCGCCGCACAGTCCGCACAGCGGGATCGCGGATGGACGTCGGCAGCGGTGATGGAACCTGCAGGGCAATGACGCCCTGATGTTCGTGGAGATTTGCGATGGATCAGAAGCCGAGTGTTGGAAGGGTCGTGATTTTTCAGCCGAGCGGGAACACCCAGAAGCCCAGTGGGTACCCGGCGGTGATCACGCAGGTGTGGAGCGACACGTGCGTGAACCTCAGCGTCCAGAACGATGGCAGCTACCCGCTGCAGGACGGCCAGCTGCGGCCGACGTCGGTGTCGCAGCTGCCGGCTGACGCGCCCGCCGGCACGAGTGGATGGAGCTGGCCGCCGCGCGTGTAGTCGATCGACAACGGCCGCGGTGGGAACGCCGCGGCCGTTGTGTTTCGCGGTTGGAACCTGCAGGGTAATGACGCCCTGATGTTTGAGGAGCAATGCGATGAACGTGAACACGGGTGAAGTGGTGAAGCTGAGCGACCTTCTGAATCGTCCGGACAAGTCGCAGTTTCTGCAGCTCACCCAGGCGGAGCATGACGCGATGAGGAACAGGAACATGGGGCTGGAGGAGCGTGTTGAGCACGTGGAACGCTCGCGGCCTGGTGCGGTGGCTGGAGTTCGCGCGGCGGCAGGATCCACATTCTGCCCGTCGGTCAAGGAACGCTTCAAGCAACGTGCAAAGCGGTGATGGAACCTGCAGGGCAATGACGCCCTGATGTTTGAGGAGCAGCGGGATGACAAAGCAACAGCTCGAGCAGATGGATGAGCAGCAGGCAATCGCCGCAACGACCGGCATGACTGAGCACCCCGAGGGTTACGAAGGCCCGTGCGGCTGTGGCCTGTGCATGACTTATGGCGAGCCGGACGAGGGATGACCCCAAGGCGGCCGCGGTGGGAACGCTGCGGCCGTTGTGTTTCGCGGTTGGAACCTGCAGGGCAATGACGCCCTGATGTTTGAGGAGTATCGACGATGCGGAAACTGACGAGCCACCAGGTCAATGAGTGCAATGCGGCGATCGAGATCCAGCCGAGCGGTGAAGAGAAGAACGCGGGCGGGATCCCGTTCAGGTACGACGTGTTCGGACCGCGGAAGGAAGTCGCCGGCGTGGGGTTGACGCCGTCGTTTGGGCTCAACATCCGTTTTCAGAATGGGCCGGTGATTGATGGGATCAACGGCGTCACCAACGAGGTGTTCCTGGCCATCCTCGAGGATCGGCTGGTCACGGCCCAGGCTGGGGCGTTCGCGTGCAACGAGAACATAGAGGCCCTTTATCACGTCCGCGCGGCGCAGGTGTGCTTGAAGTCACGCACGGACGCACGAGCGGCCCGCGGTGTTGAAGGCACGCACCAGGTGTGATCGATCCACACGGCCGCGATGGCGGGAACGCCGCGGCCGTGTTTGGTTTCGTGGTTTGGCGGATGGCGTGTGGCAGGGCTTGAGCGATCGCAGGCAGCGATGGTTCGTGGAAGGGCGGTCAGGGATGGCCAGGGTGAGCGTGTCTTCAGGGGATGAGGTGGCGCGGCTGCGGCTGTGGCTGGCGTGCCGCGCGGGCGGGTGGAAGGAGCCCCACCCCCGGGAGCTGGATGGGTTGACGGCGCGGGGGATTGAGCGGCGGGCCCGGGCGGCGTGCGTGGTGCTGCGGAGGATCCGCTGTGGGTTGGACCCGGCGGTGAAGGACCTGGCGGGGGCGATGGCGCAGTTCGCGCGGGTGCGGTACGTGAGCGGCGGGCTGGGAGTGGGGAAGCCGGAGGCGGGGGAGCTGCTCGAGGGGAATACGGGGTCGCTGCGGCGGGCGGCAGCGGTGGCGGCGATGGACACGGTGGACGGGGCGGCGATCGAGGCGGGGCTGAAGGCGGTGGTGAGCGTGCGGGTGGCGGGGGTGCTCGAGCGGCGGCGGCGGGAGGTGGAGCTGCTGACGGTGCGGCCGGGGATGACGTTCCGGGAGCTGATGGCGGCGGTGGGGCTGAGCAGCGAGAGCAAGAAGCTGCTGAAGGAGGACCTGGAGCAGCTGCCGGGGTACACGGTGCGGCGGGAGGTGGTGGACCCGCGCGTGTCGCCGCGGTTGTTCCTGGTGGCCAACTCCCCCACCCCCCACGCGGCCGCGAAGGCGGTGAACGCTTGAGCCGCGAGGATGAGATCAAGGCGCAGTGGCGGGAGATCTGCCTGGAGATCTGGCGGGACGCGGCCGAGCGTGACCACACCAGGGTGACGGACTGGCTGCGTGGTGCCGGGCTGACGCCGTCGCTGCTGCCGGCGGGCCTGGTCGGCAATGTGCTGCGGTACCACCCGGCGTGCTATGAGCGCGCGGAGACGGACGCGGCGGGGAAAAAGAGCACGGTGCGGGGACCGGCGATCATCGCGCCGTTCAGCATGCCCACCGGGGCGCTGGCGGGGCTGTACCGGTTGTTCCTGGACCCGGAGGGGAAGCCCATTCCCCGGGGGGTCGAGCTGGGCAACGCGGAGCTGATGCTGGGCGCCGCGCGGGGGCGGCCGATCAGGCTGAGCAATGAGTATCCCGATGGCGTGCTGGTGCTCACGGTGGGGCTTGAGAGCGCCCTGGCGATCATGCGGACTACGGGGCTGCCGGTGTGGGCGTTCCACGAGGCGAAGAGCCTGGCGTGCATCCAGCCGCCCGTGGGCGTGCTCGCGCCCGATGGACCGGTGCACACGGTGGTGATCGCGGCGTCGGTGAGCGGCCGCAAGCTCAAGGCGGACGCCAGGGCGATGCTCGAGGAGTGGATCCGGGAGAAGAAGCCCGCGGCGGGGCAGTCGGCGGACAAGGTCGCCGGCATGGCCGAGGGGTGCAGGGCGGGGCATATCGCGTCGATCGAGCTGTGGAGCAGGTTCCCCAGGGTCGATTACATCGTCGAGGAGCCCGACAGCAGGACGGCGCCGGGGCTGGTCAAGCCGGGCGACGTCTGGATGGGTGAGCCCGTTGACGGCGTGGATGAGGTGACGTGGCCGATGGTGTGGGCCGCGGACGCGAAGGCGGGGCGCAAGAGCGAGGGGTTGCTGACGAGCCCGGAGTGGCGGGGGCTGATGCGGGGGCAGGTGGCGCTTAAGAGTTCGCCCCAAACCCCCAGTGAGCCGGAGAACGGCGGGGATGGCACGCGTTCCGGCGAGGGTGACGCCGCGGGTGGTTCAGAGGGGGGAGAGGGTGGGGCTGGTGGAGGGGATGAGACGCCGCCCTGGGCATCGCACAAGGCGGGGGACGAGCTGCCGATCATCCCCGAGGGGACGATCGAGAAGGCGCGGCGGTACCTGTGGGAGAAGTGGCGGATCGACGGGCAGCGGCGGTTTGGGCTGGTGCGGTGGGGGTCATCCTTCTGGGTCTATGGCGGCGGGCGGTACCTCAAGATCTCGGAAGAGGAGATTTTGAGCGACGTGTGGAACTGGTGCAACGGGTTCATGTACGTGAAGGGTCATGGGCGCAGCACGTCGATTCTCAAGTACACGCCCACGCACAAGCAGGTGCTGGACATCGTCAAGGCGCTGGCGATCGACACGGCCGCGCGGGTGGACCGGATGCCCGCGCGGCTGCCCCTCACGATCGACGAAACGGGCAAGCCCTGGTGGGGCAAGGCGTCGCGGCTGAGCGAGGTGGCGGCCGCGTTCACGGCCGGCGTCGATGAGCTGAAGGACAAGATGGTGTTCAGGAACGGCGTGCTGGACCTGGCGGAGGTGCTGAGCACGGGCCGGGTGCAGCTGCAGCCGCACACGTCGGAGATCTTCACGGCGACGTGCCTGCCATTCGACCTGGACACCGCGCGGCTGCAGGGGCTCGTGAGCGGGGCGATGGTGCCGGCGGAGGTGTACCGCGAGGTGTGCCCGAAGTTTGACGCGTGGCTGGCGGACGCGTGCGAGGGGGATCAGTACAAGGAAGACCAGTATCAGGAGATGCTGGGGGACATCGTGAGCTCTGACCGGTCGATCGAGAAGATCTACGCGTACGTCGGGCAGCGCCGCAGCGGCAAGGGGTACACAGAGGACATCATCACGGCGTTGTGCGGGGAGGACAACGTGGCGGCGTTCCTGCCCGACCAGCTCGCGGAGGACCGGCACGCGCTGGCGCCGCTGGTGGGCAAGAGCGTGGCGATCGCGCCTGATGCGCACGTGGGCAGAATGGCGGGCAGCTCCAAGCTGGTGGAGATCTTCAAGGTGATCAGCGGCCGCGGCCGGATCCCGGTGCGGGACCTGTATCAGCCGTCGATGACGGTGAAGCTGGGGTGCCGGATTGTGCTGTTCATGAACGAGGAGCCGGACCTGCAGGATGAGAGCACGGCCCTGGCGGGGCGGTTTGTGTTCTTCCCGATGCGGGTGAGCGCGTTCGGGCGGGAGGACCCCAGCATCAAGGACAGCGTGCCGCGCGAGGCGGCGGGGATCATGCTGTTCGCGATCATGGGGGCGCTGCGGCTGGCCAAGCGCAAGCCCAGGGCGATCTCGCTGTGCGGTGAGGCGGAGGAGGCGAGCGAGGAGTTTGAGCGCCTGACGGCCCACGTGAAGGCCTTCCAGACGGATTGGATGGGGATCGACCCCACGCAGGACGGGCTCACGGTGGATGAGGCGTACGAGGCGTACGTGTGCCACTGTGCGGTGATCGCGGACAGGAAGCCCGTGGGGCGGCGGAAGTTTGAGATGAGGGCGAAGTACCTGCTGCCCAGCCTGTGGCAACCCAGGCAAGAGGACAAGCGGCGGGATCGCAGGTACAAGGGCACGTACCTCAAGGCCGAAGCGAAGCTCGAGCTGAGCAAGTGGCGGGCGAAGCAGACGCGCGGCGAGGTGGGCAACTGGATGCCCGATGCCGGCGGGCGTGACGACGTCGGGATGTAAGGCCGCGCGGCACCCTTCCGCCCCGCCCACCAACCCAAACAGAACCGATCGCACGGCTGGCACGCGTTCGCGGTATACGCCGCTTAGGCGCAGACTTTCGTGGATGATCCGTGATCACCCTCCATCATCACTGATGTTCTGCAGCCTGGACTAGGGCTATAGGAACGCGTTCCAGCCGTGCCAGGGAGCGATTCGGGACGCGCCAAACGCGACCCTAAAAAAACTCGAGGTCGAGGCTGCCAGATTTTTCAGGACACTGAGGGGACCTGGGATTTTTTTTCCAAGGTACTACCAGACCCCCCCACCCCTTATGAGGGCGACAAGGCGACGGGGGTTGAGCTTGCCAGGTTTTTGGGCGTTGAGATTCGCGATTCGTGGTTTCGGGAACGCGCAGCCTGGTCATCGTGCCGCGCGTTGGGGTTCGCGGATCGGCCCTGGGGGGCTGGAATCGAGGGTGCGGGGGAATGGCGTTTGACAGAGTCGGGGCCGGCGGTATGGTCCGGGCTCTCCGACGTGCATTGGCCGCTGGTTTAGTCCGCCAGCGGCCGCAAGTGGCCCCAGTGCGCACCCCGCGGTTGTTCCCGCGCGGGTGGTTCGCTGAAGGGGGCGGGGGCGATGCGCGTTGGGACTTCTGCTGGCTGCAATCGTGATCGCGGAGGGGGGCGGGGGTGAACCTGGTGCCCCCAGCCTGGCGTGGATTGCCACGGCGGTGGGGATCGTGGTGGGCGCCATCGCCATCGTCGCCCCGGTGGTGAAGTGGGCCCGCGGCGACGGGGCGCGGGAGCGGTCGCAGAAGGGTCTGCGGCATGACCACAACCAGCTGCGGGCTGACCACAACGAGCTGAGCGATGAGGTCGGGGGCATCCGGCAGGACGTCAATGACAAGCTGGCGGCGGTCGAGTCGCGCCAGGCCGCGCGGTTCAGCGAGCTGTCGAAAGAGTTGATGGCGTTCGTCCGCGAAGAGCGCGAGAGCCGGCACCGCCTCGAGGTGCAGGTCGTGAAGTCGCTGGGCGAGATCAAAACGGAAGTGGCGGAGCTGGCCGGCGACCTTCGTAAGGCCGCGGGCATTGCACCGCGCGATGGGAAGGTGGAGTCATGAGCATTCTGGCGGCGATCGGTGGCGGGTGTACGAAGGCGTTCCGGTTCTGGATGCTGGCGTTCTTGTGCGTGGTGATGGCGGTGGGCATCGTGCCCGTCGCGGGGTGTGCGGGAACGAAGACCCGCGAGCACGTGGCGGTGCCGGCGCTGTCGGGGCACCGCGCGGAGGGGGTTCGCGAGGACGCCCTGGCGGGGTTGCAGTCGATGGGTGAGACGCAGCTCCAGCACAGCGAGCTGGCGATCAGCAAGTTCTTTGCGGCGGTGGCGGGCGGGGACGTCCAGGGCATCATCGCCGCGCGGGAGACGTACTGGCCGGAGGTGAGGGCCGCGGCGGAGGCGGGGATCGCACGGCAGCTGGATGAGAAACAGATCGGGCCCAAGGGCGCCGAGATCCTGCACAAGCGGCTCAAGGAATACGGCGACGTGCTCGACAAGCTGTCGCGGTGATCTGGGCCGGTGGGATGGCGTAACACGTTGGCATGGACGGGCTGCGGCCCGGGAAGGAACGGCGACGATGAGCGAGCAGGACAAGAAACGGCAGGAGCTGGCGAAGAAGCTGGCGGCGGACGTGACGGCGACGCTGAAGGCCCAGGGCAAGGCGGCGCGGGCGAGCCTCGAGAACCTCCAGCAACTCGCGGATGAGCAGCTGCTGCTGCTGGAGCTGGCGGCGGGTGAGCCGGGGTACGAGAAGGTGCTGGTGGTGGCGGGTGACACGATGATGCTCCGTGCGGCGGGGCTGGCCATCGACCACGCGGACGCGGCGGATCGTGAGAGCTGGGGCCTGGTGCGTCAGGGCATCGTGGGCGCCCTGGCGATCGCGCTGGTGTGAGCTTGACGGGATGAACGCGGGGACGTTCCCCGTGGTGGTCGATCGAAGTTTGAAAGGAACGAGTGATGCACTATCGGAATGGACGTCCTGCTGTGAATGGCGACAAGGTGATTCAGCTGGGGAGCAGCGACGGGAAGATCAGGGCGGCCGGGGTGCTGCACAGTGCCGTGGCCGGGAACGACTACTGCAACGGCAACATCGCGCCCATCCAGAACGCGAGCGAGGGTGCATGCCTGTGTGATTGCCTGCACGTTGATGACGTTGAGGCGATGCTGGCTGAGAAGGGCTTCGACAAGCGGCCGGCCGGGAAGTAACTGCACGCGTCACGGGTGGACTCAGCCCGTGACCGTTGTTTGTGGGGTAGAGCAGCCTGGTAGCTCGTCGGGCTCATAACCCGGAGGTCGCAGGTTCGAATCCTGCCCCCGCAATTGCGATGTTGCTTTGAGAGAGGGGGTGATCGCGATGCAGTGAAGGTTTCGTGGAACACAGAAGAACCAATCCGCTGCCCGCGGTTGTTGAATCAGACGCGGGTGGTTTGCAGGGAGGTGCTGGATGAAGCTGTATCAGGCGAATGGGGATGAGACGGTGTCGCTCGCGAAGGCGGTGAAGATCGTGATGGCGGCGGGTGAGGAGCCGCCCGTCGATCGCCGCGCGGACGCGGTTGTGGTGTTCGAAGACGGTGCGACGCTCACGCCGATGGGCGAGGTGGTGCCGGCACAGATCCACACCCGCGCGGAGCCGGGGAGCATGGCGGAGCTGGTTGAGTGCAAGGTCGAGCTGGCGGCCGCGCGGGCGGGGTGGAAGACCAGCGAGTTCTGGAAGTCGCTGGCGGTGTCGATCGCGGGCGTGTACCTGATCGTCCGCGGGGTTGAGGCGGACAAGTCGCTGTGGATTGAGATCGGGTGTGCCCTGGCGGGGGTCAGCACGGGCGTGTACACGCTGGGCCGCAGCCTGATGAAGCGGGGGAAGTGAAGCATGCCAGCCGTCGCAGCCCTCAACGGGTCCAACTACAACCGTCTTGCGTGGGCCAACCAGGGGGCGCTCACCAACGCCGCGTTCGGCATCGCCTACTGGGGCCTCCAGAAGTCCAGCACCGGGAGCTTCCCCCGCTACCAGGTCTGCATCGGCGGCGGGGCTGGGAGCGGCTTTGGCGTGATGCTCCGCCGCAGCGACGCGGGGGCGTCGTCCGTCGGCATCGTTGAGTTTGCGATCAGCAAGAACGGCGAGACGAGCAACGACACCGCCAACCTCTGGCAGCAGGCCCGCTCCGCGCCCGACACGTCCGACGGGACGAAGCTGATGCAGCTCAACCGGTGGTATTCGATCATCGGGAACTGCGCGGGCAACGTCAACAACGCCCTCACGCTGTACATGGACGGGGTCCTGATGGGCACGTCGGGGGCCTCGTCGGGGTCGCAGGTGGCGCTCAGCGGCGTGGTCAGCGGCCCCGGGCGGCACAACGACACGGCCTACAACCACCACGGCCTGCTCCACAAGCTGCTCATCATCCGCCGGCAGTTCACCAGCGGCGAGATCGCCGAGCTGGCGGCGGGGCGGATGCCCGGGTCGGTTGTTCCGGCGGACATTTACCTCCAGGCCGATCTGGACACGGACGGCAACGCCTCGGGGCAGGGCGGCGTGGCGGTCGCACCCAGCACCAACCAGGTCACCTATGTCACGTACCCCGCCAACATCCCCGGCCTGGCGGCGTGGTACGACCCCACCAGCGCGTACATCGACGCGGGGTCCAACCTGGTCGAGAACGACGAAACCCTGATCGAGCAGTGGAACGACCTTTCGGGGTGCGGCAACACGCTCTCGCAGGCCACCGCGGACAACCAGCCCGCGTACACGAACACGGTGGGCAACCCCCGGCTCGCGTTCGGCGGGGCTCTCAACGTGCAGGAGACCGACGACTACAACGACGTGGGGCAGACCAGCGGGCTCCCAAAGGTGCTCTCGGGCGCGGGCGTGACGCCGTGGAGCAACCGCAACGCGAGCGTGCTGGTGGTGGGGAGTCAGCGGGCGGCGAAGTACGTCCACAACGACCGCCAGTTCTGGGTCCAGCTGGGCACGCCCGGCAGCGGCGCGGCGGTGGCGGCGACGAATGCGGGGCGGATGGAAGGCTTTGCCTACACCGGGAGCACCCCGGCGGACGTGCGGACGAGCGAGCTGCGGGCCGACGGCTCGCCCAACCTGATGGGCTGGCACTTCCGATCCACGGGCGTTGAAGTCAGCCGCGGGAGTGAGATCGTGAGCGCCGGTGCGGCCCTCACGGCGTCAGAGTCGGCGGGGGTCAGGATCGGGGCGAATGCGGATTACAACCAGTCCCAGGCCCATGCGGACATGGAGGCGGTGCTGGTCTACCAGCGCGACCTCGACACCACGGACCTTGCGGCCCTTGAAGACTACTTCGCCATTCTCGGGGGGTGGCAGGCCCGCACGCGGCTGGTGGCGATCGAGGGCAGCAGCAGTGCCTACGGACGGCCCGGCTCGCTGTGTAACCGGCACGTCTTCCGGCGGCTGCCCACGTCCACCCTGCGGAACACCACCCTCGTCAACTACGGCACCGGCGGGGCGAACTACACGACCATCTCCGGGCGGCGGGACGCCACCATCGGGGCGGCGGGTAACTTCCTCGGCCTCTCCAACCCGGCCAAGATCGCCATCGCGTGGATCAACCTCAACGACCTGGCCAGCGTGAGCAACGACCAAGCGGGCGCGGACACGCTCATCGCCAACTACATCGACTTCTACGACTACCTGCGGGGCAAGGGCTACCGCGTTGTCGCCGTGACGCTGCACCGCACACTGACCAACACCACGGCCAAGGGCCTGTACAACGCCTGGCTGGCGGCCACGCCGTACAAGCAAGCCTTGTGGGACCTGGAGTCGCTTGGGCTGGACCTGATCGACACCACGCACATGAGCGAGACGGGGATGCAGGAGGCGGCGGACGCGCTGGTGGATGTGCTGGCAGAGGCCGAAGCGTGGACGGATGAAACGTCGCGGCGGGTGATGGTGTCGCGGGCGCGGGGGATCAGGACCAGGAATCAGCGGCTGCGGCCGTAAGGAGATCTGCGATGAAGGAAGGGCAAGTGTTCGGGATTGCGGACGGGGAGCTGGTGACGCAGGAGAACTACGCCACGCTGGCGCGGCGGTACGCGTCGGTGGAGGCCCTCGAGGCGGCCCTCAACCCCACCAGCGGGGCGCCGGCGGTCAAGACCTACCGCGGCAGCGTGATCGACATGCGGGACGCGGAGCTGCCCGACAAGCCGCTGCGGCTGAACCTGTCGATGGCGAGCAACGGCACGGCCACCGAGACGGACGGCGAAGAGATCTGGCTGGCGTTCCCCACGGGGCTGAGCGGCAAGGCGGGCATTGAGCTGCGGAAGGCGGGGGAGCTGACGTGGACGCGCGGGGCGGTGGAGATCGACGCGGCGGTGGGCGGGCACAACTCGCTCAAGGACGCGGCGGGGGTTGCGGTGGCGAGTGGGGGCGACACGGGGCTGCTGGAGGCGCTCACCGGGGTGACGTTCCAGCCGGTCACGGATATCGAGGGGGCGTGCGTCGTGATCCAGGACGTGGGTGAGGCGGTGGCGGTGGTGCGGATCGTGAAGTGGATTGACAGCGACTGCGGCGTGGCGCCGCTGCACCAGCGATGGAGGTAGACGCGGAGCCTGATCGCCCCGCGGGGCTGTGAGTACTTCAACCAGCATGGATGCGCGTGGGGCCACGGAGGGCCCTTCTGTCGCGCCCGCAGACGGAGCGGGCGTTGCCGCGCGGCCCGAGTGGATGCCGGAGGTGAAGAAAGTCGGGTGGGAGACGGCGGCCCAGCTCGCTCCGAAGGTGGAGCGGGAGAAGCGGGTGGTGCTCAAGTGGCTGGAGGACATCCAGGCCCAGTGGCCCGCGGCGGTGACGGTGAAGGCGGGCAAGCAGGGCGTCAAGCTGTGCCAGCTCGAGATCGTCAAGGCCTACATGGCGTCGCGGGCGTTGGAGGGATCAGAGGCGGCGGCGCCGGTGGCCGTGGAGCTGGTGCCGGGGAAGGACGGGGACGCGGAGGGGGACAGCCCGCTGTTCCGGGCGCGGCTGCTGGAGGAAGTTGAGCGGGAGATGCAGCTGCGGACGGGGTTCGTGGACTTCGCCGGCATGAAGGGCAAGGCCCGCCGCGCGTTCGATGAGCTGCTGCAGAGCGTGCCCCACGAGCTGTCAACGGTGGCGATCAAGGAGAAGTGGACGGCGGCCGTGGAGCGGTGCGGGCGGATCCTGGTGTCGCTGGATGAGGCGGCCTTCGAAGCGGAGAAACGCAACGGGCAGTGGATCGAACGGGACCGCGCGGTGCAGATGCTGGTGAGTTTGTCGGCGTTGTTTGCATCGGACGGGAAGTCGCTGGCGGTCGAGGTGCCGCGGGCGGTGATCGCGGCGATCGCGGAGATGGTGGACCCGGCGCGGATGGACGAGGCGAGAAGACTGGCGAATGCGGCGGGGCGTGTGCAGTGGGACAAGGTGGCGAAGCGGCTGGCGGACAAGGTCCGGGCCGAGGTGGCAAAGAAAGCGGAGAAGAGCGATGGGAAGTAGTGGGCAGGGACGGCCGGTGAGCAAGCCAGGCGGGTTGGTGGTGCTGGATGCCTACTCGGCGTTCATGCGGCGGGAGATCGACAGCCTGATCGCGGTGATTGAGCAGCACTACGTGGAGCTGCAGGGGGATTCCCGCTTTGCGGAGATCGTCCGGGTGTACGCATCATCCGCGGAACCGGAGAAGGAACAGAGCCCGTGGCTCGGGCGATTGTGGGACGCGATTGAGAAGGTCAATCGGGACATGAGCGGCCGGCGGCTGCGGCGGCTGAGCACGGACGAACCGGGGCTGGACATCGAAGGGGAGTACCGCGAGCCGGAGGGGGACACGGACCGGATCAAGGTGGTGGACTTCCAGGGGGGCTGACGATGACCATGACCACGAAGACCTGGAGGGCGGACCGGCGTCCGATGCTGGTGTTCAGCAACAAGCCGATGGACAGTCACCCCCTGCGCCACCGCGGCGACTATGACCAGGACCCCGAGGGGGCGGTCAAGGCGTGGGTGGATGAGACGCTGGCCCGCGGGTACCGGCGGGTGATGTTCCTGCAGCCCACGGGCCGCGCGGGTGACAAGCCCAACGACCCGGTGGCGAGCTTCGCGGCGATGCCGGCCAAGGCGCAGGCGGGGTGGCTGCACGGGATCCAGTTTGCGAAGAACGAGGGGCTCGAGGTGAGCATCTACTCGGGGTTGTACGTGAGCCCGGGCGGGTCCGCCACGATCGAATCGGCCGAGAACATCGCGGAGGGCGGCAAGCTGCTGCGATCGCCCAAGTACTGGGACGCCGCCATCCAGCCGTGGATCGACGCCGGTGCTGACTGGGTGATGTTCGACACGCTGGGTGACGCGTACCTGTCGCAGCCGTGGGCGGGCGGGTGGCTGGCTGGGCAGGCGAGCAAGGTTGGCCGCAAGCCGGCGTGGATCGGGCACGAGGCGCTGAGCGTGGAGCGGGTAGGACGCGACGGTCACGGCCGCGAGGTGTTTGACCTGAACCAGACGCACACGCCCAAGGGGCCGGCCCTGGTGATGGGCACGTCGATGCGGTCGCTGTTTGATCCCCAGCGGCGGATGTACTCGAGGGCCGGCTGGGAAGTACACGTGTGGCTGGAGGATTCCGGCAAGGGCTGGGACCGCGCGGAGCTGCGGGCGTGGGTGCCGGACCTGATCGCGCGGGGGTTCGTGGTGAGCGGGATGTGCGAGGGGGACGCGGAGGTGCAGGCGATGATCATGGCGCAGGGGAGTGGTCACGCTGTCTGACACCCCCACCATCGCGCACCCGCAGGAGCGGGAGATCTGGCTGGCAGTCGCCGCGGCGGTGGCGCCGCGCGAGCAGCGGCGGCCCAGCACGTGGATGGAGGAGAACATCGTGCTGGACGCGAAACAGACGTCGCGGCCGGGGCCGGTCAACATGGACCACAAGCCCTGGAGCCGCAAGGCCGCCGACCGGCTGTATGACCACCCGGAGAAGAAGGGCATCATCGCGCCCAAGCCTTCGCAGATCGGGTTCAGCTACCTGATGATCTTCCTGCTGCTGTGGCTGATGGCCAACAAGCCGGGGCCGATCCTCTACGTCACCGACATCCAGCCCAAGGCGATCGACTACAAGCTGAGCGTGTTCGCGCCGCTGGTGGCCAACTGCCCCGAGGTGCGGGGGATGCTGCTGGGGGATGACGGCAAGCGTGGCCGCGACCTGGTGAGCCACGCGGAGTACTCGGGCGGCGCGGTGGACTTCGTGGGCGCCGGCTCCGAGGCGGGCGTCACGAGCCAGGGGCGGCAGGACGTGTTCCTGGACGAGTTCGCCGCGGCGGCGGAGAACTACCACGAGGGGAGCAAGGGCGGGGACCTGTGGGTCACTGCCCTGGGGCGGTTCCCCGAGTACAAGGAATCCAGCGGGCTCTATTGCTTCAGCCACCCGCGGTTCCCGGATGAGGACATCGACGCGAAGTTCAAGAGCCTGAGCGACCAGGCCCAGTGGACGTTCCTGTGCCCGCACGCGGAGTGTGGGCAGGTGGTGTTCCCGTCGATGGCGTGCCTGCACTTTGAGGGGACGAAGGCGGACGGGGTAGATGATGAGGAGCTGGACCCCGACAAGGCGGTGTTCCGCTGCCCCTGCTGCAACCGCGTGATCAGCGACGCGGAGCGGGCCCGCGCGACGTGGCCGGCAGAGAAAGGCGGGACGGGTGACTTCCGATCGCCGCTGCCCGATGACGTCGCCGCGCGGCGGGAGTACCTGGGCTGCGGCGTCAACCGGTTGGCGGACCCGCACGTCACGGTGCGGGAGATCGCGGGCGGGTACGTGTCCGCCAAGGCCGCGGGAGGCTTGCAGTCCTTTTTCAATAAGACGCTGGGCGAGGTGTACCGCATCGCCAGCGTGGCGATCACGGTGAGCCTGATCGAGCAGCGGTTCCAGCGGATGCCCAACATCCTGCTGCCGGGGGGGCCGATGGGCGCCCACTTCCTGGTGGCCGGCGTTGACGTGCAGAAGGGCAACACGCCCGACAACCCGGCGATGGTGGTGGTGACGGCGGCGTACACCGGCAGCGGGATGCAGCTGATCACGGACCTGGTGAAGATCAAGGGCTGGGCGGCGCTGTGGCTGTACCTGCGCGAGTACAAGGTGCACAAGGTCGATCACGAGGGACGCCAGGGCGAGGCGATGGGGCTGGAGCTGTGCGTGATCGACTGCGGCAACTGGACCAGCCAGGTGCTCGACAACTCGCGGATCAGCAACTACTCGGTGGTGACCGGGGGGCGCGTCAAGATGCTGCCGGTCCGGTTCAGGCCCAATATCCGGCCGCCCGAGTGGGCCGTGATGCCGCCCCTGCAGAAACGCACGGACCCGATCCGCCCCCACCTGGGCGCCCTGGACCGCTACGACCTGCACCGGCACACGTGCGTGGATCGGGCCATGCGGCGGTGGACCGATGGCCGCGTGCGGGTGCTGTGCGAGACGCCGGGGGACTTCGCCAATCAGTGCTCGAGCAACGTGCTGGTGCCCATCAAGAACATGACCACGTACGAGGACACCCAGGAAGAGGAGTGGGTGAAGATCAAGGACCGGCGGGACGACTGGCTGATGGCCCAGGTGTACAACGAGGTCGGGGCGGTGCTCGAGTACAAGCTGGACGAGATCCACTTCCGCGCGGCGGCGATGCAGGGGGACCAGGCGGCGGAGGTGCCGGCGATGGAGGTGCGGCGGAGCTGGATTGATGGCGGACGGATTCGCAGTGGTGGCTGGTGGGGTCAGAGGTGATCGCTATGGAGGGCTTGAAGGTGAACAAGGCAGTCGCGAAGAGTGAAGAGGGCAAGGCGGCGGAGACTTCTGTGGATTCCCAGCAGCCGCCTGCGAAGGTGTCTGAGTACCCACGGCCCGGTGCGATCGAGTGCCCGAAGTGTCATCGGCAAAGGTGCCCGGCGACGGGCGGGACGCAGAACCTGAAGGCGGGCCGGACGCGGTACCGCAAGTGCGGGGACTGCGGGTGGGTGTTCAGCACCATCCAGCGGTGGATCGGCGGGGGCAAACTCGGCCCGGAAGTGGTCGATATCTGATGCTGCGGCTGTCACCCAAGCTGGACCGCATCCCGGTGGCGGACTGGTACGGCACGGCCATCGCCGCGCGGGTGCTGGGCATCAGCACGGCGTACGTGGTGCAGCTGTGCAACCGGGGCGTGATCGCGTGCCACAAGCTGCCGGGGAGCAAGTACCGCAAGATCCGCCGGGAGGAGCTGGTCCGGCACATGCGGGCCAACAACTACCCGGAAGAATCCATCCCGCCATCGGCCAACTCAGAGCGGGCCGTGCTGGTGATCGGTGAGGCGCTGGGCGTCAAGGGGCTGCTGGCGGGCCTTGCGATGGCCCAGATCGTCGTCCATACCGTCGCGACGTTCTTTGAAGCGGGGGCGGTGCTGCGGCCTGGGCACTCGGTCGTGATCATGGTTGAGGACCAGGTGTTCAGCGAGCTGGAGCTGCGGGCGCTGCGGGCCCGTGTGCACGAGGGACAGGGACGCGTGACGGCGTACTCGCCACGTGCGCGGGCCCGTTGGCCGCTGGGGTTTGACGCGTTGGACGCGCGGCTGTCGGGGCCGGTCACGGTGAGGGAGCTGGTGGTGGCGACGTTCCCCGCGGCGGTGCTGGTCCCGCAGTAGAAGAAATCTGCACTGGTTTTCCGAACCTCGGAACGCTTTGTGCGATCGCGCGGGGGAACGAGCTCGCACGCGTGGGTTTCCGGGTTAGAACCACACGCGATGGCAGTGACACTTGAGCAAGTTGAGCGAGCGATCACCGACGTCCTTTCGGGCGGGCAGCGGTACACCCTGAGCGATGGCACCGCGGTGGACCGCGCGAACCTGGAAGTGCTCCAGAACATGCGGCGTGAACTCACCCAGGAGGCCCAGCAGACCGCGGCCGGCCAGGGGATGTTCGTGCCGGTGAGTTTCGGGAGGCCAGGATGAGCCTGCGTTCCCGCCTGGCTGGCGCATTGTCCGGACTTGGTCGCCGCGTGGGCCGTTCCCCCACCCTCACCACGTTCACGCCCACGCCGGGGTCGATGTACGACGCCGGCAAAGTCACTCGCAGCGACCCCGACTTCATCCCGCCCGGGATGGGCGTCAACGTCAAGAACGCGCGGTACCTGAGCCTGGTGCAGCGGCGGGTGGCGGCTCTGATCGATGACAGCTCGCTGCTGAGCGGCGCCCGCGACTCGCTGCGGCGGAACATCATCGGGCAGGACGGCATCTACCCCCAGCCCAAGACGGGGCTGCCGGAGCTGAACAAGAAGCTCACCGCGCTGTGGTGGAAGCGCCGCGAGGCGGTGGACGTCGGGCGTGAGCTGAGCATGGCCCTGTCGCAGGGGCAGTGGTTCAACCAGCTGTTTCCCACCGGCGAGTGCCTCACGCACATCCCGATCGTTGAGGCCCACCGCGGCTACAGCGCCGGGCCCGCGATCGACCTGATCGATTCGGCCGCGCGGATGGACCTGAGCCTCACGGGCACGATCGGGAAGAACCGCGTCCGGCAGGGCGTTGAGTTTGACAGCCTGGGGCGGCGGGTGGCGTACCACGTGTACGCCGAGGACCCGCGCGACGCGGACCTGTCGAGCGGGACGTTCGGCGTCGGGGTGCCCATGCTGGGCAGCACCGGGATGACGCGGATCCCGGCGGAGAACGCGACGCTGGGGTTTGTGAACCGCTGGGTCAACCAGATCCGCGGCGTGCCCTGGCCCGTGACCGTGACCGGCAGCATGCGGGTCATGGACGCGCTGATCGAATCGGAGCTGATGCTGCAGCGGCTCAAGGCCGCGACGGCGACGTGGATCGAGGGGGCGGCCGGACCGGTCGCGAAGCTGAAGGGCACGGCCGGCGAGAACGCCAACTGCGCCCGCGACGCGTACGGCAACACGGTGACGCGCGTCGAGCCGGGCATGATCGGGTACGTGCCCCTCAACTCCAAGGTACACCACTACGCCAACACCGCCCCGGGGGCGGGCTTGCAGGCGACGGTGTCGATGCTCGAGCAGCTGATCGCGGTGGGGCTGGGCATGAGCTACCCCAACTTCAGCGGGGACCGCAGCAAGAGCACGTTCAGCAGCGACCGGTCGGGGTTGCTCGAGGAACGCGGGCAGTACCGCGAGATCCAGATGCTGTGCTGGCACCAGCACACGCGCGGGTGGTGGGAGGCTCAGGTCGATTGGTCCATCCTCACCGGCGAGCTCGAGCTGGATGAGCAGGAGCGGGCCCTCTACGAGCTGGAGCGGCGGCAGTTCTTCAACTGCATGGTGATCGCCCGCGGGTATGAGTGGGTGAACCCCGCCCAGGAGGCAACGGCGGACCGCACAGCCCTCGAGAGCGGGACCAAGACGCACGCGGTGGTGTGCGCTGGCCTGGGGCAGAACTGGGAGGACGTCTTCGCCCAGCGGGTTGAGGAAGAGAAGACGTGGAACGAGATGCGGGCCAAGGCCGGGCTGGACCCCGCGCCGGTGATGCAGAGCAGCAAGCCCGCGGCACCCGCGGCCGGCGAGGCTGGCGGGGACAAGGGCGACAAGGCGGTGGATGGAGGGAGCAGCGATGAATAGTGGGACCGACCGTGCGAGCCGCCTGATCGACTTCGTCGCCGAGACGGCGTGGGTCATGGGCGACCGTGCCCTGGGCAACATGCTCACGATCGTGCAGCGGCACGACAGCGGCGTGAAGCTCACCCAGGCCGAGATCGACGCCGTGACGCATTCGGCCAACGCCGCGGCGAGCACCGCCGGCAGTGCTGGCAAGCCGTACCAGGTCGTGGGGTCCGTCGCGGTGATCCCGGTGGGCGGTGTGATTGCCAAGTACGCCAGCCAGGTCAACGGCATCAGCTCGCCGCGCGGCACCAGCGTCCAGTCGATCAAGTCGCAGGTGCAGGCGGCGATCGATGATCCGGACGTCGCGAGCTGGCTGCTGCACATCGACAGCCCGGGCGGCAGCGTCATGGGCATGTGGGACGCGATGGACTTCATCCGCGGGGCCGCAAGCCAGAAGCCGGGGTGGGCGTACGTGAGCGACCTGGCGGCCAGCGGCGGGTACGCGTTCGCGAGCCAGATGCTGAAGATCTACCAGAGCGCCGGCGCCCAGGTGGGGTCCATCGGCGTGTACTGCGTGGTGGTGGACGCGAGCCGCGCGGCCCAGAACGAGGGGTACGAGGTCATCGTGATCGGGACCGGCGGGGTCAAGGGCGCCGGGACGATGGGCACGCGGATCGGCGAGGACTTCAAGAACAAGGTGCAGGGCGAGATGAACGCGCTGCTGGAAGAGTTCGTCACGCGCGTCGCCGCGGGCCGTCGGATGAGCGTCGAGCAGGTCAAGGCCCTGGCGACGGGCGAGATGTGGATCGGGCAGGCCGCGGTGGACAAGGGGCTCACCGATGGCAGCAAGCCGCTGGGCGAGGTGCTGGCGGAGATGAACAGGACGTACAGGGTGAACGCCGCGGGTCGGAACCCGGGGCTGATGAGCAACAGCGGCGGCGGAGTGTCCGCGGCCGCGGGGGCGGTGGTCGTTTCAGGGATGGTTGCCGGCGGTACCGGCCAGGAGTCAGTCATGGAGAATGGACAGCAGGGCGCCGGCGGCGGGTCGGCGACGGGCGGGAACGGGAACACCACTCCGGGGGCGCTCGCTGCGGCCGCGGGCGGGATCACCCAGGAGCAGGTGAACCAGGCGGCCCAGGCCGCGGTGGCGGCTGATCGGGCCCGTGCCGCGGGGATCCGCGCGTGGGGCGAGAAGTACGGCCACATCGCGGGCGTCAAGGAGAAGGTGGAGGCGGCCGCGGCCGGCACCACCAGCCTCGAGGCGTTCGAGAAGGACCTCACCACCATGGTGCTGAACGGCAACAAGCCGCTGGGCATTGTCGGGACGATCGAGGTGGGCACCGAGGGCTTCAAGCGCAAGACGGTCGCGATGGAGAACATGCTTGCCGCGCGGGCGTGCCCCAACCTGCGGGAGAACCTGGCGAACGGCGGCGAGCTCGCCGACCGGCTGGCCAATCGGCTGGGGTACGAGGCGGTCAGCGGCCTCTCGGCCGCGAACGTGGCCCTCAAGGGCTTCCGCGAAGCCGAATCGTCGGGTGTCCGCGGCATGCGGATGAGCGACATGGCCCGCGCGTGCGTCGCGGCGATCGACCCCTCTGCCGCGGGGCGGATCGGCTATGACGACGTCGAGCTGTTCCGCCTGGCCACCCAGCGCGGAGCACTGGCGGGCGGGGCCCACACCACCAGCGACTTCCCCACGATCCTCTCCAACGTGGCGAACAAGTCGCTGCTGGTGCAGTTCGAGGAGGAGCCCATCACGTGGAAGGAGTGGGTGTCCAAGGGCGTCAACAACGACTACAAGCCGCGAACGATGGTCAACCTGAGCGACGCGCCGGACCTGCTGCGGATCCTCGAGGGCGACACCGCCAAGCTGGTGAGCTTCAACGAGCGGGGCAGCACCATCAGCGTGAACCCCTACGGGATCCGGTTCGCGATGACCGTGCAGATGATGATCAATGACGACGTCAACGCGTTCGCGCTGATCCCCGGGCTGTTCGGCGCGTCCGCGCGGCGTCTGCCCGAGATCCTGGTGTACCAGATGCTCGAGCTGGCCACCGGCACGGGCCCGCTGATGGAGTACGACAGCACCCGGCTGATCACCAGCGGCCACCGCAACCTGATGAGCTCTGCCGCCCTGGGCTACGGCACGCTGCAGACGATGATCACGAGCTTCCTCACCCAGCGTGGGTACGGGAACGACACGACCATCAAGCCTGTGCAGCCCGCGTACGTGATCGTGCCGCCGGCCCTGCAGTTCACGGCGGACCTGCTGTTCCAGAACCAGTACGCGCCGGGCACCACGTCCGACGCCAACCTGGTCAAGGGCAAGATGAAGCCCATCGTGGCACCGCGCCTCACGGCCAGCTCCACCCGCTGGTGGGGTGCGGGTACGAAGAACAACAGCTCGCTCGAGGTCAGCTTCCTGGGCGGTCAGGAAGTCCCGCGGATCGACATCATCACCGATGGCGATCCGCTGAAGCAGGAGTGGCAGGTGACCCTCATGGGCTGCGGCGTGGGCGCCCGCAACCACGAGAACATCGCGATGAACAGCGGCGGCGGCTAAGCCGCGGCGGAGCGGCTGAGCCACTGGGAGAGCTACGCGGGGCGGCGTTCCCCGGATCACAGAGAGCAACACCCCGCGGGCCGTGTGGCCCGCGGGGTTTCAGAGGAACGAAGACCAGGCGGGGAAACCCGACCTCTCGGAGAAATGAGTCATGAAGAACTTCATCATGGGGCTGGTGGCGGCCCTGGCGTTCCCCTTCAGCAACACGTACGGGCGGGCCGGCACCGGCGCGGCCGCGGCGATCGCGAGCGGGGCGGTGGTCAAGGTCGGCGCCAGGTTCGGCGTCGCGGCGACGGCGATGGCGACGTCGGGCGACACGATGACCGGCATCGTCGAAACGGGCGGGCGGGTTGAGATCCCCAAGAACACCGGCGTCACGTACGCCGTGGGGCAGCTGCTGGGCTACGACTTCGCCAACAACTACGTGACCACCGACCTCTCGGGGGGCGTGTGCATCCAGGTCACCGACGCCGCGGCCACCGGTGACACCACCGTCATCGGCAACCTCAACCCGGGCGGGCGGCGCAGCTTCCGCAAGGCGATCGCGACCGACGCGACCGACGCGACCAACAACTACGTCGATGTTGACGTGGGCTTCCCGGTCGTGGCCGGCAGCGTGACCGTCACGGCACTCTTCCACAACACGGCGGGCACGTGCAAGGCCCCCACCACGCTGGTCATTCCCAGCCCTGGCGGGGCCAACAAGATCCGCATCGGGCAGACGGACGTCGTGACCAATGACGTGCTGCACATCTCGGTTGAAGAGACCACCGGCGCGGCCCCCACCTAAGCACCTTTCGGCCCGGCGGTGGACCCACCATCCCCGCCGCCGGGCCGCCCTTCTACCCACGCCGCGCGGCGAGAGCCCGCGGTGAGTGGATTGCAGATCAGTGTGAGTGACAGGGAACAGGGAACAGGATGACCAGCCTTCCAGCATTCCAGCGACCGGCGGCCCAGGCGATGATCGCCGGGGACCTGCTGAATATCTGGGGCGGGTTCGGCACGGGCGAAGGGTGCGGGGTGGACGCGCTGTACAGGAAGGCCGGGGACGCGGCCCTGGACGGGGCGGAGGTGCGGGTGTACCTGAGTGAGACGCCGCCCAGGACGATCCGGCCGATGGCGCCCAAGGGCGAGCCCGCGAAGACCACGGGCAAGCGGTGGTACCTGCAGTGCCTGATGATGGACCCCGCGGCCACGGCGGACGAAGCGGCGGGCGTTGGTTCGGCGGGGATCGCGGACAGCGACGCCCTGGGCGTGCGGGAGCTGAAGCGCGGGGACACCTTCGAGGTTCGGGGGGCCGCGATCGGCAAGCCCGGGACGGACGCCGTGATCCTGGCGGTGGGGAGCAACTTTCAGACGGTGAGCGGGGTGGCGTGGGCGGCGGAGGTGATGGCATGAGCCGCGCGGCCAGTCCAACATCCACGAGCTCGAGCACCGCGGCCGCGGGTGGCCAGGCGATCAAGCTGGACGTGGCGGTCAACCCCGGGGACGTGCTGAGGCAGATCGTCAATATGCCGCCGGCGGTGCTGGGGGTGTTCGGCGAGTTCATGTTCGATCTGATGAGCCACCACCGCAGCAGCGTGCTCAAGCACCACGGGCTGCCGGCGAAACAGTCGGCCACCGCGATGATCGCGACGCGGCTTCACCGCTACGGCCGCAAGCGGAAGGACCCGCAGAGCCTGAGCGACATCGTGGGCGAGAGCTTCGCCGCGGCGGAGGCGGGCGAGACGTACGGAGACCAGTTCTTTGCCCAGCTGGAGCGGGGGGCGAGCGTCTCTTCGCGGGTGCCCATGGCGGTCAACTTCAAGGCGATCGGGCTGGAAGGGATGGCACGGACGCGAGCGACGGCGAAGTTCCGGGAGGAGCTGGCACGCAACGCGTTCTTTGTGACCCCGGGCGGGTACCTGGTGCGGGACAACGCCCTGAGCAGCGTGGGCCCAGCGCCCATCGGCGGGAGCCGCCGGCGTGGCAGGACGGAGCTGGTGGGGCGGCTGGTGAAGCGTCGCGCCCAGCGGCCGGTGCTGGGGTTCCACAAGCAGTGGGACAGTGTGTGGGCACGCCACGCGGGGAAGTGGACGCGGGCCCTGGACCTGGCACAGACGGCGGCGGGGCAGGCCAAGATCGTGGCCGAGATGCAGCGGGCGGTGAGCGGGAAGAGCGCCGCGTTCCGGGCGTACCACGACACGTACAAGTCGCTCGCCAGCTCGGGCATGAGCCGCGCGGAGCGTCGCAAGGTGGCGGGACAGGCGTCCAAGGCGGCGCGGGCGTTGGCGTTGACACCGAAGGGGAAGGCATGAGCAGCGTCCGCAAGGCGATCCAGGACCTCTGGGTAGAGCGGCTCACCGGCATCGGCATGGTGGGGCTGGTCCGCGTTGACGGCGACGCGGAAGACGATGGGATGCAGGAGGTCCTGGCGAGCGGGAAGTCGGTGGTGGACCTGTTCATGGGCGCCGATGAGGCGGCGGGGGGCGAGCAGAACACCAGCCAGGAGGCGTTCCAGTACGCGGTGGGGCTGCTGGGGCACCTTCCCACGACGCTGCCGGAGGAGTTTGAGGGCGACCCCGCGGGCTTCGCCGACGAGCTGGCGGTCCAGCTGTACGGGGTGTACACCGACGATGGCGAGGGCAAGGGCAGCTTTGGCGGGCTGGTGATCGAGACGCGGTGCGAGAGCTTCTTCGCGGGGCCGTACCAGACGGAAGAGAACACGCGGGCGATCGTGCAGCTGGCCAGCCAGCACTACCGGTTCAGGAGGGGGACGCCGGAGACGGCGGTGTAAAGCAATGGCACACAGGCGCATCCACGGCTTTGAGGGGTACTTCTCGGCGGACGTGTCCGCGGTGTTCACCGTGCAGTCGGGGACCACGCAGATCACCACCAGCGGCCCGCGCACGGGGCTGCGGTGCATGCTGATCAACAACGGGTACGCGGAGGAGACCTTTGACAACCAGGCGACGTGGATCGTGGGCGGGGCGTTCGCGCCCCAGGCGTTGTCCGCCACGCACCCCATCATCGCGCTGGTGGACGCCGGCACGGTGCAGATCCACGTGGACATCCACACCGATGGGTCGATCAAGGCGTACCGCGGGACGGGCACGGGCAACCTGCTGGGCACGAGCACGGGGGTGACGCTGTCGGTGGCCACGTACTACTACATCGAGGTCAAGGCCACGATCCACGACAGCACGGGCTCGATCGAGGTGCTGGTCAACGGGATCACGCGGCTGTTGCTCACGGGCATCGACACCAAGGTCACCGCCAACGCGTACGCCAACGCGGTGCGGCTGGCGGCGGCGGGCAGCGGCGGCGTGCTGATCGACGACGTGTACATCAACGACGGCAGCGGGGCCGAGGACAACGACTTCTGGGGGGACGTCAAGGTGTACCCGGTGCTGCCCACCAGCGACAGCGCGGCGGGCAACAGCTGGACGCCCAGCACCGGCAGCGACAAGTTCGCGACCGTGGACGAGGCGGCCCAGAACGGGGACACCGATTACATCAGCAGCACGACGCCGGGGGACCGCCAGCTCTTCGGCTTCGCGCCCTTCGCGGGGCTCGGGGCGATCAAGGCGGTGCAGCTGTCGGCGTTCGTGCGGAAGGATGACGGCGCGACGCGGGAGGTGAAGCTCACCGCGCGGCCGGGGTCCACCAATCACGACGGGGCGGTGCAGGCGGTGCCCAGCAGCTACGCCAGGAAGGCCGAGAGCTGGACCAAGGACCCCGACACGGCGGCGGCGTGGGTGCAGAGCGACCTCAACGCGTCGGAGTTCGGCGTGAAGCACGAGACCTGATCCATGGCCATCCGCGACACACACACCATCCTCGAGGCCGCCGGCAAGCTGCTGGGCACGGGCATGCTGCTGACCTCCACGTTCGTGGAGATCGCGTCGCCCAACCTCACCACGGTGGGGATCACGCACGTGATGCTGGAGGTGGCGGCGGACCCCTTCCCGGGCGTGGTGGTGACGCAGGTGATGCTCGAGGCCGCGTTCAGGGAGCCCGACCCGCTGCTGCTGCCCGACGCGACCAGCGGCCTGGCGTTCGACTCCGCGGAGCTGCGGCCCTTCCGGGGGAGCGTGCTGGCGAGCGATGGGCCGCAGCGGCACACGCGGCTGGTGTTCGAGCGGGTGAGGACGGCGGGCCGTGTGTACCGCTACACGCTGCGGAACGCGACGGGGGAAGAGGTGGAGCGGGTGAGGCAGGCGCTGGAGGCCAGCCGCGGGGGAGCGATCGCGGTGCGGTTCCGGGCCCCGGTGGATGACGCGGGGGTGAAGGAATACCGCGTGCTCAACGCGGGGGTTGATGGGTCGAGTTTTCAGGTGACGCGCCGCGCGGGCGGGGCGCTGGGGGACCTGGAGCTGGTGCTCGAGGAAGTCTGAACGGTTTTAGATCAAGGCAAGACACACGGGCCGCGGCCCACGGGAGTGATTCACGATGCTGCAGAAGTTCTCACAGATCGTCCGCAAGCTTCAGGCGGTGGTTGGCACGGCGGAAACGCTGGCCGACGCGGACTGCCTGGCCAACGCCAGCGAGCACAACCACCTGTACGACGTCGCGGCGATCGACCGCGGGCTGACGCTGGGCACGCTGACGGCCCAGGAGCAGCTGGCGGGCACGCGGATGATGGAGGTCCACTTCACCACCGAGCTGGTGGGCGGGGCGGCGTCGACGCCGGCCCCCTGGCACACGGACCTCAAGTGTGCGGGGTTCCAGGAGTCGGCCCTCAAGGTGGCGTCGATCGGCAGCTACACGGACGGGCCCTTCGTGGTGGGCGAGCTGGTGGGCAACCATGCCAGCCAGGCGTCGGCGACGAAGACCGCGCGGGTGGTCCACGTGGGGATCAGCGGCAAGCTGGTGTTCATGCCGATCCTGAGCACCTTCGTCAACACCGACGTGATGTACAGCTATGGGGCCAGCGTCGGGGCGAGCGTGACGCTGAGCTCGACGCTGAGCAACGCGGGGTACAGCTTCCGGCCGCTGACCGAGACGGACAGCGCGGCCCCGGCGACGGCGACGGTGCAGCGGTTCCTGGGGGGCGAGCTGCACACGGCGATCGACGCGTACAACCGCGCGACGCTGATGATGAACCTCAACATGCCGGCGAAGCTGCGGTGTGAGTACCGCGGGATCCCGGACCTGGAGCTGAGCAGCGACACCAACCCGGGGCGGCCGCGGACGGGCAGCCGCCGCACCGTGACGGCGGTGGGCGCCACGCCCACGGCGTGCAAGGGGATGCCCATCAAGCTCAACACCCAGGGGACGGCGTACGCGCCGCCGGTGCTGACCAAGTTCGAGCTGGACCTCGGGAACGTGATCGCGGACCGGCCCACGATCACCGACCAGGCGGTGCTGGAATCGGGCAACCTGGGGCCGCGGATCAGCGGCCGCGAGTTCTCGCTGGCGCTGGACCCCGATTACGTGGCCGGGGCGGGGTTTGACTTCATCGCCAAGAACGTGAACGGGAGCACCTTCGAGGCGTTCGGGAGCGTGGGGAAGACCACCGACACCAATGGGATGGTGGCCCTGTTCGCGCCCAAGGCGCAGATCGTGGGGCAGCAGCAGCTGGGGGACCGCGAGGGTGTCGCGACCATCGAGCCCAGGCTGAAGCTCGCCGGTCAATCGGATGATGAACTCTACATCTGGCACGTGTTCGCTTCGTGATCGCGGGGCGGACGGAGGACGCGCAAAGAAATAACTGGGTGGCGACACTCAAATCGGTGGGGCTTGGAACTGAATCTTAACACACCCGGTAGAGCATGAGCGCTCTTTGAGGCGGGGTGTACAAACGTGGGAGCTGTGTGATGAGTGATTCGAGTGGCGGGCAGGTGCAGACGGCGGCGACGTGCGGTGTGATGAAGACGGAGCACGGGGCGACGCTGACGCTGCGGAAGGCGAAGTCCAGCGACCAGACGCGCCTGGCGGCGAGCGTCAAGTGGGACTTCAACAACCAGTCCTCGACGATGGAGCTGACCCAGCGGGTGGTGCAGTGGGGCATCACCGACGCGCAGGGGCTGCTGGACGAGCACGGCAACCCCGTGAAGTTCGGCGTGGTGCCGTGCCCCTCGGTGGCGGTGACAGGAACCAAGATCGCGAGTGAGGCGGTGTACGACGCCCTCACCACCGAGGACGTGACGGCGATCTTCAAGTACGTGTACATGGGCACGCCGCTCACCGAGGCCCAGCGGGGAAACTGATCGCGGCCGCGGCGTACGCGCACGGCATCCGGGCCCGCGCGGCGGTGCAGGCGACGCCGGCGGCCGAGGCGAGGGCGGAGAACCTGGAGCCGTGCCCGGCGTGCGGGGGGCACCAGGACCGCGAGTGCGGGATCTGCGGCGGGCAGGGGTTCGTGTCGCGGTTCTGGTTCGTGGACTCGATCGACGCGGGGCTGGCGGCGGGCGAGCCGCCGGCGTGGATGGGCGAGCTGGCGGAGTTCCTTGAGGCCCGCGGGTTCATTGAGCGGCATGGGCTCTTGGCGTGGATGCAGGTCTACGGCGAGCCCAGCCAGGCGCTGATCGATGGGCTGGCGGTGTTCGAGGGCGAGCTGGCCCGGCTCGAGCAGGCGGAGCGTGTGCGGGAGGCGATGGCGGCGGCCGCACGGAAGCGGTGACGCCGGAGGGAGGCAGGGATGGCCGGGAAACAGCTCTCCATCATCGTGTCGGCGGTGGACCAGGCCACGGGGCCCTTGCGGAACATCGCGGCCCAGACGGTCAACATCGGCAGCGTGAGCATCGCGACGGCGGACAAGGTGGACCGCGCGGCCAAGAAGAGCAGCGGGTCGATCTTCAGCGTCGCGAACGCGGTGAAGGCGCTGGTGGCGGGGCTGGCCGTCAACAGGCTGCGGACCGAGTTCAATGAGACGGCCAAGACGATGGAGGACATCGGGCTGGCGTCGGCCAAGTTTCAGATGCCCGTGGAAGAGATGAGCCGGTGGCGGTACCAGGCCAAGCTCGCCGACGTTGACTTCCAGAGCATGATCAGCGGGATGACGACCGCCTGGAAGAACATCAGCATCTTCGTCAACAGCGGGGGCGGCAAGGCGGCCGAGCAGCTGCGGCGGCTGAACGTGCCGCTGCGGGACGCCAACGGGAACGTGCGGTCGATGAGCGAGCTGCTGCCGGACCTGCTGGACGCCATCGCGCGGAAGGACCCGGCCGAGCGGATCGAGTACCTGACCAAAGTCTTTGGGCAGAGCGGGGACCTCTTCGTGCGGTTCCTGAACGAGGGCACCACCAAGCTGCGGATGTACGGGGAGCAGGCCGAGCGGCTGGGGGTGGTCTTCACGCCCGAGATGATCGCGACGGCCCAGCGGTACAACGACAGCCTGGACCACATCAGCGAGGCGTGGCTGGGGCTCAAGTCCAAGGTGATCGCGACCGTCGGCGATGACCTGGCGGCCATCAACGATGAGCTGGCGGGCTTCATCGCGGCATTGCCGGAGCTGCTGGGCAATGTGCGGACGGTGATTCAGGCGTCGCTCACGGGGACGCTGGATGACGCGCAGCGGGCCCGGCTGACGGGCGTCATGGACTCGGTGCAGAACGTGCTGGTGACGTCGGTCAAGGGGCTGGGCAAGGTGCTGGCGGCGTCGATGCTGGACCTGATGAGCTTCCTGGTGGGGTTTGTGGCGCCCCTGATGAAGGCGACGCTGGTGCAGGTGTGGGTGAAGCCGCTGCACGAGGCGGGCGTGGACGTCCTGAAGGAGATGAACAGCATCGTCAGCACGGCGGCGAACCTGCACCGCACGATCACGCTGGGGGTGAAGCTGGCCGAGACGGCCAAGGCCGGGGAGGAGCTGCACGCGCTGGAGACGCGGCTGAAGGCGGCGGAGGGGCACGCGACCCAGATGAGGACGATGTTGTCGGGGACGACCAAGTTCAGCATCGCGCACAACGTCATCGGGCAGGAGATCCGCACGCAGGAACTGGCGATGGAGGAGCTGCGCGAGAAGATCGTGATGGTCCGCGCGGAGGCGATGAAGCCCATCAAGCTCACGGGGCTGGAGGCGGCCCGTCAGCAGGCCCTGGACACCGCGGCGGGGATGACGCAGGCGCTGACCAACGTGGCGGTCGCGACCCAGGCGTCGGTGCAGGAGTCGCTGGATTCGCTCAGCTTTAGCATGATCGACGAGGCGGTGGAGGAGGCGTTCAAGGGGGACTCGGCGGCGTTGGCGGCGGCGAAGAAAGCCCTCGAGGACCTGCGGCCCGCGCTGGTGGCGGCGGCGGGGGAGATCGACGGGCTGCTGGGGATCAGTGCAGCGATGGAGAAGACGAGGATCTCGACGCTGGAAGCGAAGTACGCGATGGAGAGCTACGGCGAGGTGCTGGGGGAGATCCCCGAGAAGATGAACGCCATCAGCTTCGCGGATCTTCGCCAGGGGGCGGTGGACGCGCTGGACGAGATCCGGGAGAAGGCCAACGACGTGGTGGGGTTCGCCAAGGACGCGGTGCTGGGGCTGTCGCAGACCATCAGCAGCGGGCTGGCGGGGGCGATGGTGGATGTCGTGAGTGGCGCCAAGAGCCTCAAGGCGGCGTTCAGTGAGTTCCTGTCGAGCACGCTGCGGCAGGTGTCGCAGCTGATCATGCAGTTCCTGATCCTGCGCGCCATCAGCGGGATTGCGGGGGCGTTCAGCGGGCCGTCGGCCGGGCAGGTGGCGGGCGTGTCGGGGGCGAGCAACGCCGCCAGGGCCAGCGCGGCGGGCATGGGCGGGGGGATCTTTGGGCCCGGCATCAGCGCGGGGTACCAGTCGATGCTCACCCGCAACATGGGCGGGCCGATCGTGCGGATCCCGATGACGGACTTCCACCGGTTCAACATGGGGAGCCTGGTGCCGGGGCCGCGGAACCACCGCGACTCGGTGCCGGTGCTCGCGACGCCGGGGGAGCGGATGGTCAATGAGCGGGGCAGCCGCGCGACGTCGCCGGAGGCGTGGGCGTACAGCAACAACGGCGGGCGGCTGGTGCCGGACTACGCCGCGCGGGGCGGTGGCGGGATCACACTGACGGTGAACACCACGGTGAACGTCATGGGCGGTGGTGAGCGTGGCCGGAAGGATGCCGACAGCATCGGGCAGAGCACCGCGCGGCAGGTGGCGGAGGCGGTGATCGCGGTGATGCAGACCAACCCGAGCAAGGCCCGGCAGATGGGCGCGGCGATCGGGGTGCGGTCATGACGTCGCCTGTGCATGGTGTGACGCTGCCGGCGGTGGGGTTCCATGCGTGGGCGTTGCCCGCGCAGGAGCTGGCGATCCGGCCCAGCAACCTGCTGCACATGCTGGGGCCGGTGAGCGAGCCGCTGAACGCGGGGGCGCCGCCCAAGGCGCCGGACTTTGTGGGGGCGATGACGGTGCCCTACCCCATCCGCGCGGTGTGGAGCCGCAGCGGGCACCGCACGACGTCGCCGGCGGACGTGGCGGGCACGGCACGGCCGCGGTGGCGGGTGAAGTGGACGGGGCTGACGGGCGAGGAGCGGGCGGAGCTGCGGAGCTGGGCCCGCGAAGACGTGAACGGGACGCTGCGAGGGTGGGAACTCGAGGTGGATGGTGAGGGGACGCGGACCACGGTGGTGGTGCGGTTTGTGAGCGACCCCGCGGAGGTGTTCAGGGCCGCGGCGGGCGGGCCGGTGTTTGACGTGGCGGAGGCGGAGGTTGAGCAGCTGATCCAGAGCCGGTAGACGAGGCAGGCAGAGAGGAACGCGCGATGATTTACGAGCCGATGGACCTGGGGGCGAACCTGTCGGAGATGCAGGAGCTGCACGACCTTCAGGACGCCGCGATCCGGTCCTTTGAGCGTGGCGGCGATGAGCCCACGGACCTCCCGGTGGGGCTCTTGTGGTGCTGCACCGACGGCACCATCCTCACCGACGTCGGGACGGTGCTGACCGAGGCGATGGTGCGGTGGAACGGGAGCGACTGGACGCTGTACAGCGACCCGGCACAGGCGCAGATCAATGCGGCGGGCACGGTTGCGTTCTCGGCCAATCAGCCGATGGGCGGGTTCAAGCTGACGGGGCTGGCGGCGGGCACGGCCAACGGGGACAGCGTGCGGTTTGAGCAGGTGATGCTGGTGGGCGGCGACAACGCCATGACCGGGGACCTGGACCTGGGCGGCTTCAAGGCGATCAACTCAGGGACGGCGACGGACCCCGATGACCTGGTGCCGCTGGGGCAGATCGAAGACCTGATCCCGCCCTTCGCGGCGATGCACTGGACCCAGAACAACCGGGACGCCCTGGGCAACGGGAAGCCGGTGGTGACGCAGGACTTCGCGAGCCAGCCGGGCACGTACACCGACGTCGGCCGCGTGCCGCGCGAGCTGGTGCTGCGGATCACCGGGCAGCTGATCAAGCAGGGCGGCGGCGGGGTGGCGTACCCGGACTTTGACGAGGATGAGTACGTGGTGCGGCGGTGGAACGCGGACGCGACGGGCGGCGACACCGGCACGGACGCGAGCGTGGTGGTGGCCACCATCAACCCGCTGGTGGGCGGGCTGACGCTGGACATCATCGTCGAGTGGAAGTACTCGACCACGGGGCCCGACAGCAACCTGGGGTTCTACCTCCGGTTTGTGGAGACGGCCAGCGGGGACTTCTACTGGGTCAGGAACGCCGGCGACACGGACGAGGGGTCGATCCAGGCGATGGCGTTCTTTGGCGAGGGGACGTAAGTGGCGAGGGACTTCAGCAACCCGTTGCAGGTGGCCCGCTTCGCGCTGATGAGCGACAAGGCGTGGCTGCTGTACGTGCTGATCCCGCGGCGAAGCGGGGGCGAGTACCGCCTGGTGCGGTCGATGCGGCACCAGCGGGCCAGCAACAAGCTGTGGCTGGCCTCCTCGATCGAGATCCAGGTGCCGGACGAGGACAGCGAGGGCACGCTGGGGCAGCTGACGCTGGCGGTGCCCAACGTGTCGCGGATCCCGATGCAGCTGCTGGAAGAGAAAGAGATCCTGGGGCAGACGATCACGTGCTGGCTGTGCATCGAAGGGCAGGACCTCTCGGCCATCCTGAGCTGGCAGCACACCGCCCTCAAGGCCCTGGCACGCGAGCCGGCGGTGCAGGTGACGTGCGGGCACGCGGCCGAGAATCAGCAGGTGCCCAGCCTGCGCTACAACCGGGTGAACTTCCCCCAGCTGCTGCCGCAGGGGGGGATCAACTCGTGACGACCCCCGCCCCCACGGCTGACCGGATGCTGATGACGGACCTGGTGGGGCGGCCGTGGGCGCCCGACTTCAACTGCTACCACTGCGCGCGGGAGGTGCTGGCGCGGATGGATATCGAGATCCCGGAGCACCAGGCGGACGCGCTCGCCGGCGAGGGGACCAGGTGGCAGCGGCGGCTGGCGAAGGAACGGGTGGCCCGCGGGGACGTGCTGGTGATGCTCAATGACGACGGCAGCCAGCACGTGGGCGTGATGATCGACGGGTACCGGTTCATGCACTGTGTGCGGGACGCGGGTGTGCGGGTGGATCCGGTGGGGCCCTTTATCGCCGGCGAGAGGGTGCTGTGGGTGGCGCGGTTTGTACGGACGGCGGTGGAGGTTCAATGACGCACGCGATCGACCCGGGGCTGATGAACGTGCGGGTGATCCGCTATGAGGACCTGCTGACCAAGTCGGGGCGGACGGTGCAGCACCACGACTTCCTGAAGGGGACGTCGATCGCCGCGGCCGCGGCCCACGCGTGGTTCAAGGATGCTGGCCGCGCGGAGCACGCCGTCAACCAGCTGATGATGGTGCTGGATGGGCACCCGGTGCCGGCGGGGCGTGAGTTCGATGAGCTGAAGGATGGGGCGGAGCTGCAGCTCGCGCCCAGGATGGGCGAGATCACGACGGCCACGTGGATCATGATCGCCATCGCGGTGGCGTCGGCGGCCGCGTCGGCGCTGATGATCAGCAGCATCGGGCTACCCAGCGCGCACAGCCAGGACACGCCCGAGGAGAAGCGGTTCGGGTACTCGAGGGTCGCGCGGGGCGGGTTCGCGGGTGCGGTGATCCCGCCGCGCTTCGGCGAGACCCAGCGGGACGGCGGGCACATCGTGTCGAGGATCCCGGTGGAAAACGAAACGGGGGACCTGGACAGCGCGCTGCGGCTGCTGATCTGCTACGGGCCCGGGACGATCGACGCGATCGGCAACCAGAGCGCGGACTTTGACGACGTCGCGGCGGAGGACCTCGAGGACGTCTTCCTCAACGATCAGCAGATCAACGGGTACGCGGGCGTGCGGGCGTGGGGACGCATGGGCGGGGCCGGCCAGGCGGTGATCCCGGGGTTCGAGGACGTCGAGGTGCTGCGGGAGGTGGGCGTCGGCGGGGTCGAGCTCGTGAACACGGACGGGGCGGAGCGGACGGGCACCGACGCGAGCAGCGAGGCGTTCACGTTCACGACGCTCAACGAAGTCAACGCGGTGCGGGTGCGGGTGCGGCTGCCCGGGGGGTTGTACACCACCAGCGGCGGGGGCCAGGTCGAATCGCAGCGGGTCAAGTGGCGGGCGCGTACGCGCACGGCGGACGTCGGGAGCGGCGCCGGGAGCTGGTCGGCGTGGCGGGTGGTGGACATCACCAAGGCCCAGCAGAGCGAGTTCATTTCCGCGTTGCGGCTGGATGACCTCAACGGCGGGGTGGCCGCGCGGATGGACGTGCAGGTCGAGCGGGTGAGCGAGGACGCGGACAGCCTGCTGATCGCCGACCGGCTGCTGTGGGACACCGTGGCCGAGGTGACCTACGACGACAACAACTATGAGGGGTTCGCCCTGCTGGGGCTGTACATCCCCGCCAGCGAGCAGGTGACCACCGAGCCGACGCCGGCGGCGAAGATCCGCGGGCTGAAGGTGCTGCGGTGGGACCGGGCCAGCTCGCCGGCGGCCCCGGTGTTCACGCGCGCCTGGAGCGACGCGCCCGCAGAGATCGCGATGGAGGTGATCACCAACACGGTGTGGGGCATGGGCGCGCGGTACTCGCTCAGCAACATCGACCTGGCGGCGATGTTCGAATGCCTGGAAGAGTCGGACACGCTGGTGAGCACTACCAGCGGGGGCACGCGGCGGAAGTTCGCGTGCAACCTCAAGCTCGAGCAGGAGCGCCGGCTCAGTGAGTGGCTGGCCATCATCGGCCGCTGCGGGCGGTTCAGCGTGCTGACGGTGGGGTCCTTGTTCCGGTTCGTGATCGACAAGGCCCGCGAGACGCCGGTGGAGGTGTTCACGGACGGGTCGATCGCGGTGGACCAGGACGGGGTGGCGGTCTTTGAGGTGGCGTACGAGCTGGGCACGGGGGGCATCAACCGCGCCAACCAGATGACGGTGCAGTTTGAGAACGAAGAGACGCAGGGCCGCGGCGACGCCATCACGTGGCCGCAGGTGGGCGAGCTGTGGCTGGGCGGGGACGACGCGGAGCAGGTCAACAACCGGTCGGTGCGGATGGAGGGCGTCACGAACCCCGAGCAGGTGTTCGATGAGCTGGTGTACATGCTGAAGCGGGAGCGGTTCCTGACCAAGGCGGTGACGTTTGAGACCACTCGCCCGGTGGTGGCGACGCAGCCGGGGGACCGCGCGGACGTGGCGATGAGCCTGCCGGGCTGGGGGCTGGCGAGCGGGCGGATCGAGAGCGGGAGCACGTCGGCGGCCCTGGTGCTGGACCGCAGCGTCACGCTCGAGGATGGCGTGGATTACTTCGTCAAGCTCGTGCACATCGCCGATGGGCTGGTGGAGGACCGGGCGATCGACATGCCGGCGGGGACGTACACCGCGGGCGAGGCGTTGACGCTGGACACGCCCCTGGCGGCGGCCCCGGGGACGTACTCGGAGTACTCGCTGGGGGCCGAGGACAAGGTGGCCAAGCCGTTCATGTGCACGTCGGTGCGGGCGGTTGACACGGGCGGGCAGCGGTGGGAGATCTCGGGGGTTGAGTATGACCCGCAGATCTACGACCGTGAGGACTACGACGTGCAGCTGCCGGACTTCAGCAGCCTGGACGCGCCGACGTCGGCGCCCGGGCCGGTTGAGAACCTCACGGCGACCGAGGTGGTGGTCGATGGCGACACGCGCGTGAGCCTGGCGTGGACGCAGGCGGCGGGGGACCGGTTCAACACGGCGTGGTTCAAGGTGTACTGGCGGCCGGCGGGGACGCTGGGGTGGATCCGCTACGCGGAGCAGGTGGTGTCGATGAGCGGCACCGTGGTGGACGTCTTCGACCTGGACCGCGCGTACGAGTTCACGGTGATCGCGGTGAGCACGGCCGGGGCGGCGATGAGCCCCGATGACGATGACGCGCCGATCGTGGCGATCGCGTTCGGGCTGAGCAACCCCGCCCTGGCGGCGCCGGCGAGTGCGAGCCTCACGCAGACGTCGGGGAACGTGTACACGCTGGGCTGGACGGCCGTGACGGGCGCCGCGGGGTACCAGGTGCTGTTCGGGGGCACCGTGGTGGGCACGGTCAATGGCGGGGCGGAGGACTGCCTGGTGGTGTCGCGCGTCGCCGCGGGCGTCACGTCGATCGCGGGGCTGGAGCTGCCGCCGGGGCGGAGCTGCACGTTCTGGGTGCGGTCGATCAACGCGACGGGGAGATTGAGCAAGGCGGCCGCGGTGGTGACGCTGGCGTCGCCGGCGGTTCACGTCGGGCACACGGTGGAGGCGACCAAGGTGTTCGCGCTGGACAGCGAGGGCACGCTCACGAACCTGGTGTGGGAGGACTCACGGCTGCGGCTGGTGGACGCGTCGATCGACGGCGTGTACCTGGGGCCCGAGGTGGACCTCACCACCCTCGAGGCCCGCGAGCTGACGTTCCGGCCGGGGACGTGCAACGACGCGGAGGACCTGGCGATCGAGGACCTGGACCTCACGGCGCCCAGCCTCGAGGCGGACGCGTGGGGCATCGTGAGCCTGGGCCCGCCGCGGATCGGGATGCTGATGCCGCCCTACACGGCCGCGGAGGGCGACGCGGCCCAGGCGTGGGAGTTTGAGGTGCGGACGCACAACGGGAGCGTGTGGGGCAGCTGGGTGGCCAAGGCGCCGGGGACGGCGGTGCTGGGGACGTTCCAGCAGTGGCAGATCCGGGTCACGATGCGGCGGAATGAGACGCCGTACCGGCCGGGGCTGAAGGGGCTGGCGGTGGTGGTGAGTCACTGATCACACACCGTTGCGAACGCGAGGCAGCGATTGGGTAATGAAACGGG